>OHFN01001208.1_pt1 | contig 12578 bp, 5 predicted proteins | sample 1567571 | NCBI WGS metagenome assembly OHFN01 (sample SAMEA3879533, study PRJEB24766) | human gut metagenome | biome: human-associated habitat; feature: feces | place: USA | collected 1985/1987
ACCCTAAACCTACCGTCAACGGTATCGACATCGATACCTTCAATACGAAACTACAAGGTCGCATCGCCAGTATTCTCATTATGGAAGATACTCCCGAGAAATTGCAGTACCTGCGTTCCTTCTCCCGCTGGTTGGATTATGGTTGCCGTCCTGCACCGGGGCTGACGGGTTCCTTCAAGTCAGACGGTGCCTGCTTCCATCACTGCAATCTCTATCCGGCATACGGTGTAGGCGGACTGGATGGTGCTACAAATATGATCTACCTTTTGAGCGGAACCGAATTCAAACTCTCTGAACTTGCTCACGAAACGGTGAAGAATGTACTACTCACCATGCGTTTCTACTGTAACCTGAAGCAATGGCCGCTTTCCATATCCGGCCGTCATCCTAATGGTGGAGGTGAGTTGATACCTATCCAATATGCTACGATGGCAATGGCGGGTACTCCGGATGGTAAACAGAAATACGATGCAGAGATGGCTGCCGCCTATCTGCGGCTGGTTGCCTACACCGGAATGCCGGATAAGGATGCACCCGAATATCTTCCCAAAGCTTCTACCAAGAAAGAACTGGAAATGAAGAAACTGCTCGAAGCGCAAGGTTTCCGTCCCGAGCCCAATCCGCAAGGCAATATCGCTCTAGGTTATGGTTGTACATCCGTACAACGCCGTGATAACTGGTCTGCCCTTGTACGCGGACATTCCCGTTATCTTTGGGCTGCCGAACACTATCTTCCCGCCAATTACTACGGTCGCTACCTGGCACACGGAAGTATGCAGATTCTAACAGGAAAACCCGATGAAATGGTCACTTTTGCTACTAGTGGCTGGCAGGAAGCCGGTTTCGACTGGAACCGCATTCCGGGTGTGACAAGCATCCATCTGCCTTTCGAACAACTGCGTGCCGAGGTCCTGAATGTCGATTCCTACTCCGGCATGGAAGAGATGCTGTATTCTGATGAAACCTTTGCAGGTGGTCTGTCGCAAGCGCGCCTGAACGGTAACTTCGGCATGAAGTTGCACGAACATGATAAGTATAACGGTTCGCTCCGTGCCCGTAAGTCCTTCCACTTCTTTGACGGTACTATTGTATGTCTCGGTACGGACATCGAAAATCTGAATACAGAGTATCCTACGGAAACCACCGTATTCCAGCTTGCCGCCATCACTCCCGAAACACATAACTATTGGAATGGTTACCAGAGCGACGGGCAGACTTATATGGACCCGAATGGGGTAGGCTATTACATTTCCAAAGCCTCCATGCCCCTTGTGAAGTATGAAAAGAACTTCCCGCAAATAACCGTAGGCGAACGCAGCACCGAGCCTACTTCCGGTGACTGGGTATCACTGGTGTTGCAACATGGCAAAGCCCCGAAAGGTGCTTCGTACGAATATGCCGTATTACCGCACACCGATGCTGCCTCTCTGAAAGCGTTTGCCCAAAAGCCCGGTTACGAAGTGCTTCAGCAAGACCGTAACGCTCATATCGTCCGCTCTCTTACGGATAACCTGACTTCATACGTCTTGTTTGAAACTCCGCAGGTGCTTCCTACTGATGGCTTGCTACAGAAAGCCGATACGTCCTGTCTTGTGATGATACGCGAGCATAAGGATAAACTGCTGCTTACCGTGTCTCAACCTGACTTGGCTTTGTATCGTGGCCCGAGTGACGAGGCTTTCGACAAAGACGGAAAGCGCATTGAACGTAGTATCTACTCTCGTCCGTGGATTGGCAATGAAAGTAGTGAGATACCTGTAACCGTCACCCTGAAAGGTGAATGGAAGGTTGCCGAAACGCCTTACTGCAAACTTGTTTCAGTAAATAAGAACGAAACTGTACTCCGCTTTACATGCAAAGATGCGGCAAGCTTTGATGTAGAATTGATGAAACAATGAATAGGCAGGGGGGCTAAGTATATATCTTAGCCCCTCTTACCCTATATCTGTCATGCTAAGTCCTGACTTTCGATTTTCCCGCTCTTTGCGAGTGTCCGGCCATACTATTTATGATATGTTCCGAGCAGATTGCTGACGGCAGCCTGATAATTTGTCAGTTTGCTGGTTTTGTGAATCGTCTTCTTTGATTTCCTGTCGCCTTCGGGAAGTAGATACTCCCAAAAGCTTTTCATTTTCATGAGTAGCTGTGTCTCTCCGCCTTGCAGTAGTTCTTGATAACCGCCGTACACTTCCGTATGCAGTTGCCCTACTTTTTTCGCCATTTCATCGGAAGAAAGGGCTTTTCCTTGCTGGTACTCCAACGCTAAAGCCGGATTGGCAAGCAGGCCGCGACCTATCACAAGACCTGCCAGTTTAGGGAAACGGGCGCTGACGGATTGGATATCTTCTAAAGTGAGTAAGTCGCCGTTATAGAGCAAAGGCTTGTTGCATCCCTTATAGAAAGCCTCGAAAGCATTCAAATCTACTTCACCTTTGTATTGCTGTTTGCCTAAACGGGGGTGCAGGATGATATGCGTTAATGGAAGTTCGTTGAACAGCGGTAGCAATGCGAGGCATTCTTCCGGATTATCCCAACCTAAACGTAACTTGACGGAGAACTTTATATCCGGATATTTTTCAATAGCATTCATCAATAGAACTTTTACTTCTTCGGGGTAAGGAAGTATGCCCGCTCCGTTGTGACGCTTTGCTAAAACAGGAAAAGGACAACCTAGATTTATGTCCGCTTTTTTGTACCCTTTCTCGATGAAAAGGGCCATTATTTGCTCTAACTTGTCCGACTCCGACGCAATGAGCTGCGGAATCAGGTGCAAGTCCTGATTGTTCTCCGGGTCGACGTCACGTATATCTTTTCGACGAATCTCTCCGTGTTCTATGCGTACAAAAGGAGAATAATAAGTCTCGATGCCACCAAAGGCACGGGCGTGTGCTCGCCTATAGATGGCATCGGTATAGCCTTGCAGCGGAGCGAATTGGATAGGTAACAAGTTCTCGTTCATGGCTGCAAAGATAGGGATTTATTTCTTATCTTGCAGTATGGGTATCACCATATTCCAAGAGTTTGAGGCGTTTTCAAATCCGCCGGGTCCGTCCATGGTTGCAAAGAAGATGTAGGCGGGTTTACCGTCCTCGAAGAGGATGAAAGGACGTTCTAATTGTCCTTGCATCTCTACCTTGCCGTCCGAGTACTCTACGGTACGGGAGTAAGCTTTCGGGTTTTTGTCTACCGTCCACCGGATGCCATCTTTGGAATGTGCCATTACGCCACCGCCGCGTTCTCCTGTAAACTTGGAAACGTGGTCTTTGAAGATGGCGTGGTAGCCGTCCTTGTCTTTCCACAGATAAGGGTCCTCAGCCTCGCCTTGTCCGTCTACCTGAAAGATGGGCTGGTCGTTGTTCAAAACCTGGTAAGGCCCTTCGATGCTGGGTGCATAAGCCATTCCGAGGCTCATTTCTGAGTTCCCGTCATTGCCTTTGTAACTGCGTCCTTTGAATATCATCATTACAGAACCGTCTTCCTGTATGATGGGCGAAGGGTTGGAAGTGAGGAAGCTATAGAATGTGTTGGCTTTGGTCTTCAGGATAGGTTCATCCAGTCGTTTCCAAGGTCCATAAGGAGAATCGGCCACTGCCATTCCGATACGTTTGTTTGAACGACCGACGATGCACCAAGGGCTATCCAGCGTGAGTTGCTTGTAAGTAGGATCGGCAAAGGGGTGGGTGGAGCCCATATAGATAAGGTAGTATTTACCGTTCTGCTTCAAGATGCGAGGATTGTGTGTAGAACGTCCGTCCCAATACTGAGAACCACGTGCGGGAAGTGCCACATCACTGAACTTATACGGTCCTTGCGGCACATCCGATACCGCATGCACTATCTCCGAGGCTACCATCCATCCCGGATGAAACGGCAGGCTCTTGGGAAAGCGGGACACGAACATGTGATACTTCCCGTCTTCGCCCTTTACTACCGAACTGCCCCAAACCCAGTAACCTTCGGACTCGAAAGCCGGTGTACGGGATGCTTTGCCCAAATTATGGAACAATGAATTGTGTGACTTTTGTTTCAACTCTACCAAGTTATCAATTTTCTGTGCAGATGTTGCCATGCAGATGAATGTGGCAATAAGAAGAAATAAATTGTATCTTTTCATAATGTCGATTTATTAGTCCCTTCAAATTAATGGGTGAATGACACAAAGATAACCAATCTTTCCTATTCCGATTTACGCTTCGAGTGGATACGTACGAAAACAGCAACATTTTCGTATGATTAGTGAAGTTTTTCAACGAGAAAACAACGTTGGTGCAAGCACCTGTATCAGGGGAAAAAGGTATCTGCCATCCGTTCATCATCTTCAAGAATACTTATCGTTTTGTAGATGTACGTGCCTTGCACCGTGCGGGTAAGCCGGAGCAATTCAGTGAGTCAACCTTATTTCATAAATAGCAGGCGTTTCTTTCGAACTGCCTGTACCAACTTTTATTTCCATTGTTTCGGCATGAGCTGATTGGGGAATATCCAGTGCTTGCGTTGTAAGTTCGTTTGCGGGTTCGGCTTCTAACATTCCTGCTTCTTTGCCGTTAATCCAAATGCGGGCATCGCTGCTTTGTGTTGCCTTGAAAGTAACTTGTACTTTGACAATCTTTTTCCCGTTTGTCTTCATGCGATAACTGAACCAGCCGTTGCCGTTACCTGCTTTTCGCCAATGCTTTTCATCATCGGTACCGGTAAATGAACCTTCCGACCGGATGAAGTGGTCGCTTTCGGGTTGCTGCTCGCCACAAACTACATGGTCGGCGGTGATGGCATCCAAGGCGATGCGTGCTTGTTCTTCATGTGCCAGTTTCTCGGTCATTATCTCTACTTCCTGAGTGGAGAGTACAGTCCAGTACACCATGTAGCGGCATTCATGCAATCGGAAGAAAGGTTCCAGCGTCATGCCTTCGTACTGACTGGGGTGAACACCGGTCAATGTAAAAGTCAGGTGTTTGCCGTCTACTTTATGAAGGTGAGAGAGTATATCTTCCTTATCGCCCACTATGACGGGCATGTTTTGTAAGGGGAGGCGTTGTCCGGCAGCGATGTGTCCGCCACGGCTATCGTCGGCGAAGAGACCGGTCTGTTCTTGCGTTCCCAGGCGGGATGCGAGGACGATGGGACCGTATAAGATGGAATAGTTAGCCGAGTTGTCGGGCAAGGAAACGGCTTGCAGATGCATCGGCAGTTCCAGTTTTACGGCATCGCCTTTGTTCCAGGCACGGTGCAGGCGGATATAGCCGTTGGATACCTCGATGGATTGGGGTTGTCCGTTTACTGATAAACGCACTTCTTCGCGGTTGGTCCATGCGGGCAGACGGAAGTGCAGGGTAAATGTGCTGCCATTCTTATGTGGAGATACAACCAGAGTAGTGCCTTCTTCGTCGGGGAAAGCGTTTTTCTGTTCAATCTGTGTCTCGCCCCATTGCAGTACGGAAGGGATAAAGAGATTTACATAGAGGTTATCGTCTTTATGGGCATAGATCATTTCACCATAGCGGGCATGGTTCTCCATTCCGGAGCCTACACAGCACCAGAAGCTGGTTTGCGGTTGTGAATAAACCCGGTAATGACCCGAACGCATGGGGGTGAAGTACACAAATCCACCCTGCACGGGGTCTTGGGTGGAAAGAATGTGGTTATAGAGCGCACGTTCGTAATAATCCATATAGGAGGCGTCGGCGCTCGATTGATACAGCATGGCGGTGAGGCGAAGCATGTTATAAGTATTACACGTTTCGGGTCCCTGCTCGCTTTTCAGCATGCTGCTAAAGTCATCGGCAGGGTGGAAGTGCTCGCGTACACTGTTTCCACCGATGCTGATGCTGCGGTGGTTTACCACTTCTTGCCAGAAGTAATCGGCTGCTTTGTCCCAATCGGGGTTGCCTTCTACATCGGCAATGCGTTTGAAGCCTATCACTTTAGGAATTTGGGTGTTGGCATGCATACCGGTCAGCTTGTCTTCCTGCTTCAATAGGGGTTGCAATATTTGTTGATGGGAGAAGCGGTGTGCCAGTTGCAGATAGCGTTTGTCGCCGGTGATGGCGGCTACATCGGCAAAGACTTCATTCAAGCCGCCGTGCTCGCTGCGCAACATGTCTTGCATTTGTTCGTCGCTCAATTTGGCGGTAAGGCGTAGCATCCAGTCGGTCAGCTTCACCAACATGGTGCGGGCGTCCTGGCTACCTGTTTGCAGGTAGGCGTCACGCAATCCGGCGTAGATCTTATGGATATTGTACAACGGTACCCATTTGTTATTCAGACTGAAACCGCCGGCTTGTATGTTGCCTTTGGCAATGTCGTTCCATAGGACGCGTCCACCGGGAACGCCACAGAGATAGCCGTCGCCGGCAGCGTTCTGGCAGGCTTTCAGTTCGCTCAGCATGTAGTCCAAGCGGTGTTTTATCTCTTGATTGCCCGTAGCGGCATACATGTAGGAGAGTGCGGAGAGGTAATGACCGCCGATGTGCCCGTCCAGCCCGGTATTCTCCCAGTTGGTGTAATTGTCTGCTTTGGGGGCTAATCCTGCTTCCTTGAGGTAAGGAGCCAGAAGGCGGTCGGGGTTGAGTGCCATCAGGTAGCAGATGTCAAGGTCTTCGGCATGCTTGAAGGGACTTGCCGTGAGGCGCACACTGCTGACGGGGAAACTCTCTGCTTTGGAGGCTGACTGCCCAAATAGGGCTGCGGTGGCAAACAGGGAGAGGGAAAAGGATAGGGCTTTTGCTATATTCATGCTATTGATATTGTTGCGTTTGTCAGACACTGGTCTTTGTCGCGTTGGACACTGGCGTCTGTCGTGATGAACACTGGTGTCTATCACGTCAGAGACCAGTGTCTGACAAATGGATAAATGTAAGTCTCTATTCTGTTAATAACCAGCGTTTTGCTTCAGGTTACTATTGGTGAGCATCGCTTTGTTCGGAATAGGGTACAGATTCTTGTTTGCATCACTCTTATCGTGTGAGAACCACGAAAGAGTAGTAAACGTTCCGAAGCGGATCATATCCTGACGGCGGCGTCCTTCTTGGCAGAATTCCCAGCCCAGCTCATCCATGAAGCGTCCGTATTGGATATTGGCTCCTCCTTCGTGAGTGGTCTTGTAAGAGTCACGGCGACCATAGTCGTACACACTACCCTTGGTCAGCGCATCATCCGAAACTTGTGCCTTCGCCGGATTACCCTTGAATGCACGGGCACGTACCTGCGAAACCAATGCACCCGCTCCCGGTTGACCGAGGCGCATCAGCGACTCTGCTTTCATCATCAGCACATCGGCATAGCGCAATAGCGGCCAGTCATTGCTCAGGCGGTTGGTACTGCCGATAGCGTATTCAAACTTGCCCCAACGGAAACCGTCGTCCACGTCGGACTGGTCGATGGAAGGCACATCTACGGTGTAAATCAGCGGCTTGCCGTCGATACTACGTTTCAATATCTCGCCGGAGGAGGTATACTGCTGCCCTTGGATGTAGTTGTCCTTCATGCGCGAGTCATCTGCGTCGAACGACCGGATGAACTGCGGAACGGCACATACACCTCCCCAAGGACGGGCGGTGAGCTGATAGGTATCCTGATTCTCGGGTGCGAGGGTGTACATGTGGAAATCGAAGTCATTCCATCCCGTCACGTAGATTTCGTCGAAAGGCAAGGCGAAGATAATCTCTTTGGAGTTCTCGTTCTTGGTGACGAAGATGTCCTTCTGATTATTCTCAAGAGCGTATTCACCGGACTTCTCGGCATATTCTATCACTTTGTTGCACTGGTCTATGCACGCTTGCCATTGTGCCGTGCCCGACCATACTTCGGCGTTGAGGTACACCTTGGCAAGCAACGTGTGTGCAGCCCATTGGTTGAACCGACCGTAGTAATATCCCCGTGGCATATCGGAGAGCAAACCGATGTTATCGGAGATTTCCTTTACAATGAAGTCGTACACTTCCTTGCGTGAAGATTGCTTGGGCAGGGAACTGTCCTTAAAATCGGTCACGATGGGTACATTGCCGTATAGGTCTATCAGAATGTAATAGTAAGAGGCACGCAGGACCTTCAACTCGGCTATGAGCTTCTCCTTTGTCTCGCCCTCCACCTGAATTACATTGTCTTCTATCTGCGACAAGAGGCGGTTGCAGGTGTTTACACCGTTGTAGGTGCGCTCCCAACCCTGTATCACTTCGTCATCTTCGCTAGTCCACACATGCTGGTGCCAACGCTTGTAGATGTAACCGTCCACCCAGCCGATGCCATCGCGGGCGGGCAACACGTCCTGGTCGGCACATAGTTCCTGCGAGCGGACTACGCCGTTCCATTGTAACAACGTTTCACGCCAAGGGATGTAGGCGGCGTTCACCAGATAACTGATGTCTTCTTCTGTCTTCGGCTCATAGTCCTTTGAGACTACCTGACCGTAACTATCGTGTAATAAACCGGTGCAAGCTGTGTTGGTCAGTGTTACAGCGGCGATGGCTCCTATGGAGAATATTTTGGTTATAGTTTTCATATCTTTATATGTCTTTTAGTAGTTAGAATTTCACGTTCACACCAAATGTAAATGAGCGTACGCTCGGATATCGGTCGCGGGTGTCGTAGCCCGGAGTCAGACCGTCGGTCGATACTTCGGGGTCGATGCCTTTGTAACCGGTAAGCGTCAGTGCATTCAGTACCGAACCGTATAGACGGAATGACTTGATGTACTTGCCCAACTGCCCGAAGGTATAGCCCAGTGTGATGTTGTCAATCTTCCAATAATCACCCTTTTCAACGTAGTAGCTGTTGAATTCCGGCTCTACTTCGGCACTAAGGGTATGTTTGCCGAATACCAAGTCGTTCACCGACTTCAAGCGGTTTTCGTAGCGGCTGTTCTTCACGTTTTCGTAGTTCATGCGACCCCCATTGATGATTTCGAAGCCGAATGCTCCACGCATGGTAATGTTCAAGTCGAAGTTTTTGTAGCGGATGCTGTTGTTCCATCCTGCATACCATTTGGGCAGACCGTTGCCAATGACGTGCTTGTCCTCGGGTGCATGGGTGAAGTCTTTATAGTTCACCGGCTTGCCGTTGCGGTCTTCATATATCCAACGTCCTTCGTCGTCTACGTCTATCACCTTGAAGCCGTAGAAGTTACCGATGCTTTCGCCCACTTGTACACGGTGGGAGTCTGTTACCTGACCGGAGTATTCTACCGTACCGGTGTTGAAGTAGTCATAATCGGACTTGAATACACTGCCCGACAAACTAACCAGCTTGTTGGAGTTGGTGGAGAATGTTCCGGTAGTGCTCCACTCAAAGTTCTTGTTCTGAACGGGAATGACGGTTACCAGTACTTCCACACCACGGTTGCGCATTGTACCGCCGTTAGCCATGGTCTTGTTGTACAAGTTGGGAGGGGTAGGCACGCTGTATTCATAGATAAGTCCGTCGATGTCGCGGCTATAGTAGTCGATAGAACCCGACAGGCGTCCGCCCCATGAAGCCCAGTCCAAACCGATGTTAGTCTCTTTCTTCTCTTCCCATTTCAAGTCGGGGTTAGCATTCGATGCCGGAACGATGGTCTGTACCCAGCTGCCATTGGCAAATGCATACGAACCGTACTTCAGCATAGCAATACCCATGAAAGGATTCTTCGGCTGCGAACCTGTTACACCATAACCTACGCGGAGCTTCAGGTCATCGAACAGATTCTGATTCTTCATAAAGTTCTCTTCGGTAATTCTCCATCCCACTGAAACAGAAGGGAAAAGACCCCAAGCATTGTCTGTGCCCCACAACTGGCTGGCACCTTCGTAACGCAACGCTGCCATCAACAGGTAGCGGTTTTTGTAAGAGTAAGTGGCGCGACCGAAGAAACCGATCAGATTGGTCACCGTCTTACTGGAACCCAAACCAGCCTTGCCATCCTTGGCTGCCGAACCGATGCCGATGTTATGCCATCCGCCGAAGTAATCGTCCTGAAAACCGTAGTTGTCGATCCACATATCTTCATAGTCCGTTTCGTTATAACTGTAGCCGGCAAGTATACTGAACTTGTGTTCGTCGATTTCTTTGTTGTATTGCGCCGTGAGTTCCATCAGTTTCTCCATTCGGGTAGAAGCGCCTACCGATGACCATCCTGCCAGACCGTCACGTAAGGCTGAGATATGATTCAGCGTTTCGCCATAACCACGGTTCATGTTATCTTTGGTATATGAGAATACTCCCGAAAGGGTAAGGTCTTTGATAGGATTATAAACAATGTTTCCGTTGTAGCGCATCTGGGTCTTTTTTACGTTACCTTCGGCTTCGTAGAGCAATGCAAGCGGGTTTTCATACTCAAACTTGCTGACATTCTCGTACCAACTGCCATCTTCGTTCCGTACGGGGTCGGTCGGATTGCGACGGGTAGCTTGTCCGTAAACCCATCCACGGAAGCTGCCGCCGTTGGTGGTAGATTCCATCTGATTCTTCTTGCCGAAAAGGCCGAACATCAGTTTCAGTTTGTCGTCAAACATGCGGTGAGTTACTTCTACGCGTCCTTGAAAACTCTCGAAATCCGATTTCTTCATGATACCCTGACGGGAAGCGTAGTTCAGATTGGCAACATAGTTGGTCTTATAGTTACCGCCCATCACTGAGAGGTTGTGTACGTGGCTGAAAGGAGTACGGCTGATTTCTTTTATCCAGTCGGTGTCTGCACCATGATCCTGGTCGGGGTAGAGTGCACGGAACTCACCGGCATCGAGCATTTCGAGTTTCTTTGAGATGAGGGAGGTACTGATGTAACCGTTATATTCCACTTGGTTGATGTCGGTACCTCTGGCTTGCTTGGTGGTGATAAGGATTACGCCGTTTGTACCACGTGTACCATAAATGGCAGCTGCCGAACCATCCTTCAAAACGTCTACGCTTTCCACATCTTCGGGAGCTACGGTATTGAGGTCGCCCGGAATACCATCAATCAATACAAGCGGGGCTGTATTGGCACCACCGATAGTACTGGTACCACGGAGTCTGATCTGAGTGCTTCCGGTAGGGTCGCCGTTAGGGTTGGTGATAGCCAGTCCGGCTACCTTTCCCTGAATTAGTTGCCCGATGTCCTTTACAGCGCCTTTCACGAAGTTATCTGCTTTGACACTTGCCACCGAACTGGTTACATCGCCTTTACGCTGCGTGCCGTAGCCGATAACCACTACTTCGTCCAGCATTTCAGTGTCTTCTTTCAGGATGATTTCCAGAGGTTTCTTATCGGCCACCGTCACTTCTTGTGTAATGTAGCCGACGTAAGAGATAACCAAGGTACTCTTGGCAGGAGCATCGAGACTGAACTTGCCGTCGATGTCGGTAATAGTACCCATTGTTTTGTTCGCCTTTACTACAATACTGGCGCCTATGATAGGTTCGCCGGAGGCGTCTGTTACCTTGCCCGTTACTTTTTGCTGGGCGAAGGCTGTTAATGAAATGCTTAACAAAGTAAGCAGCAAAAACATGTGTTTCATACTCGTATTAAATTAAGGGTTAAACATACACTTATTGCGTTTGGGTACAGTGTACCGTTCTTGCAAAAGGTTTTCGCAAATGAATAAAATAGAGCGTGTAAATAGAGGAGGGAAATGATTCGAATAGGGGATAGAAATGGTTGTGGGTAACAATTGGTGTATTTATTACCCTTGTTTGACGAATTTGTGGGTCTTAGCTAAAGCTTATTTCTCATTCTGTGATTTTTGATACTCACTCGGCGTCATCCCGAACTCTTCCTTGAAACATGACGTGAAGTATTTGCGGTTGAAATAACCCAGAGTAGCGGCAACTTCCGACACATTCTTGTTCTTATCCTCGAGCATGTGGCGGGCATGCTTCATCTTGATGTTCCGGATAAAGTCCAGCGGAGTGCGGTTGGTTATTGCTTTGAGTTTGCGGGTCAGTGTAGAGCGGGACATATTCATGGCACTTGCCAGAGCATTGACGTCATAGTTGGGCTGAGTCAGGTTATCTTCTACTGCCTTTACGGCTTTCTCCAGAAAGAGCTTGTCCAGTTGCTGGAACTCCGGTTCTACAAGATTCACTTCGCTATCCAGATACGTGCGCATTTTTATCATCTCCTTGCTGTCTGCCCAAATCTCGTTGTTCTTGCGCTCCATGCGCTTGAGGTAAAGACGAAGTATATAGGCTGAGAAGCCGAGTACTATTAACAAATAGAATAGATAAGCCCACCATGTCTCGTAGAAAGCGGGTAGGCGCTCTATAGTCAGTTCCGTTATCTCGTTGCTCCATACGCCGTTTTCATCGGTGGCTTTTACTTGGAAGGTGTAACTGCCTTTGTTCAGATGGTTGTAGAAAGCAGAATTCTTTCCTCCTTCTACATATACCCAGTCTTTGTCTATGCCTTTCAGGCGATAGGCATATCGTATCTTCGAAGCATAACGATGGTTAAGCGAGGAGAAGAAGATTTCCAGATTCTGATCTTCGGGTTTAAGCTGGATGTGTTTGAAAGAGTTCTCCGCTTTCTTCTTGTTGAAGATAATAGATGTGCCCGGTAGCTTGATGTCAGTGATTTGGGTCTGTACGTTACTGGCTTTCCGGTCCAGCCCGTTCGAGGGAGTCACCAT
>OHFN01001209.1_pt1 | contig 12568 bp, 7 predicted proteins | sample 1567571 | NCBI WGS metagenome assembly OHFN01 (sample SAMEA3879533, study PRJEB24766) | human gut metagenome | biome: human-associated habitat; feature: feces | place: USA | collected 1985/1987
AGAAAGAGGAACATTTACTGAATATCCCTAATTAGTAGTTCTCCATTCGTGTCTTCTGCAAGCATTTCTACACGATTAAACTTATATCTTCATACTAACAAATGCAGGGCTTTAAATGTTGATATGCAAACTATTTGGCTTTTTATATTATTCTCTGCATCCTATATAGAACAATTCATTAGATGTTATCATTTAGTTCTGTAAAAAATGTTGTAAATATAGAGTAGATTGCAGAATAAAAACTGCAGTTTTTCTAAAAAGTGCTAGTTTTATTCAGCGATTTACTCTATATTTGTCTGTATAACCCCAAAACAAGAAATGATGGATACGCTTTATAGGTCATACCGAATGTTGCTTGACAACATATCCACTGATTTTATCCGTTATCTCCATGATGAGATAGAGTGGAGTAGTAGGCTTATTGCTATTTTAGGCCCATGCGGTGTTGGTAAAACAACTATGCTTTTGCAACATATCAAGCTGTATGATAATATTGACGAGACCTTGTTTGTGACAGCTGATGATTTGTATTTTGCGGAACATAAACTGTTTGATCTGGCAATGGACTTCTATCAGCATGGGGGAAAAAAACTCTATATTGACGAAATACATAAGTATGCTGGTTGGGCTCGGGAGATAAAGAATATATATGATCTGATTCCAAAACTGCAAGTCGTGTATAGTGGTTCCTCTATATTGGATTTGGAAGTCGGAGAGGCTGATTTGAGTCGTAGAAAGTTGGAATATCGTATGGTAGGATTGTCTTTCCGCGAATACCTTGCCATTTCGTATGGTTATCATTTACCAGTTTATTCTTTGGAAGATATACTGAAACATAAAGTAGATTTTCCTTATGCCGAGGTGCGCCCTATTTTATTGTTTAAGGAGTATTTACAGCATGGTTATTACCCTTTCTTTCAAGAAAAGGGATATTTGCTCCGTTTGCAAAGTATCATTAAGCAGACTTTGGAAAATGATATACCGACTTTTGCGAATATGAATATAGCGACAGCATTAAAGTTGAAAAGACTGTTATATATCATAGCGAAAAGTGTTCCGTTTAAACCAAATCTTACCAAGTTGGCGACTTTGCTTGATATGAATAGAAATACGGTTTCCGATTTGATGTGTTATCTGGAAAAGGCTGGAATAATTAATCAGCTTCGGGCAGAGACGGAAGGTGTCAGACTTTTAGGCAAAGTGGACAAGGTGTATCTGAATAATACGAATTTGGCTTATGCACTTTCTGACAATACACCGGATATTGGTAACGTGCGCGAAACGTTTTTCTTTTCTGCTCTGCGAGTTGTTTGTCCGGTAACTACATCGAATGTTTCTGATTTTACGGTAGGTGGTTATACTTTTGAAGTAGGTGGAAAGAATAAATCGCAGAAGCAGGTGCATGATGTGGAGAATGCGTATGTTGTGAAAGATGATATTGAGTACGGAATGCGTAATGTGGTTCCTCTCTGGGCATTTGGTTTTTTATATTGAGATGGTATATGTATGTTTGTACGATGTGGACTTAAACAGATTGAAGTTACTATTTCCTGAGTCGTCCTCGTTGTTTTGGCAAAAGTTTGCTTTGTTGACAGGAGTTACCAAGTCTGGATGTAAGCAATCAGTCCCCCCCCCGTATCTTATCCGTGCTTTTGAGAAGTGGTGTATATGTGAGCAGAGCAAGGTGCTTCCCAAGAGTCCAATCGGCAAAGCCATCGGCTACTTCTTAAATTACTCACGTCAGCTGGTGCGCTATACCATGGATGGCCGATATATGCTCGACAACAATCTCATCGAAAATAGTGTCCCTCCCGTAGCTTTGGGACGCAAGAACTATCATTTAAGAATCTTCAAAAAATAAGAGATGTCTCTTAGAAACTGGGACTTTTTCAGAGAAAAGTCGAAATTTTTAAGAGACATCCAAATATCTTTAAAGTTTATGCAATACGGGGTTTACTGATTGCTTACTTTTATCCTTGTTTGGGCCATTTAAAGTATTCTATCGGTTGATAATATTTATTCTCAGCTGCTGGTTTCTCAATACGGTCATTTATAAGATCACCTATATTCATTTTATATCTTTCGAGAGCAAGATAGAATTGGCATGTATTATTTTGTAGGTCGTCATCCAGGATATAAAATCCTTTTATAAAGTTTTGGTATGTCTGGCCTTCAGTGTGCGTCTCGATGGCATTATTGTAAAACATATTTGCTGTCTCGCTAAGGTATGTGGTTCGTAACATATTCCATGCATGACTTTCGAGTTTCTGTAAAAGCAAATCTCTGAATCTTTTATAATCGTTTATGACTTTTTCTCTATATATATTCTCCACGGCTTCTTTTCGTAAAGTCCATATATAAAGATTACGGTATATTCCTCCACAGAAGCTGTTCGTGAATAGGGTGGAGCGGATTGTCGGAGATAAGAAATCGGTGATATAGGTTAGAGCTAGAATAGAGTCGGAAATGAAAAACTCAACTAATTCTTTGTGGTCGGATACTTTTGATTTGGAAAGATAACTCTGCACTTTTTCAATTTTATCTGGGTCTATTCCATCTTTGCTTAATAAGTATTGTTCGTAGAGACTTTTGTTGATTGATATGGCGTGATCCTTGCATATATAATCATTTTGTAATAAAATATTCATCATGTACTCATTCAGGTTCACCTTAAAAAGTAGAGATATTACTCGATTATAAGTAAGTGAATCACATCGCAAATAAGTGAGTGATGGACTATTATATAAATCAAAGAATTCATCGGGTTGTATTAGGTTAAGCTTGAGTTTTATTTCGTAATATGCTAGTAGTACCTCTTCTATGTCGGGCATGATAGATGTCAGCCCAAGGTTGAACTTGGGTTTTATGTTTTCTGTAGTCTGGATATTTCTCCTAAATTCATTTATTTTAACTATATTGTCATAGTCGCGGTTTGAATATGTTTCTTCGATAGCTGTACATACAAATCTCCTTTGAAGTTCGATGTCAAAACCTATAATATTTGTAAAAGAGGGCAGTGAATTTGGGTGAGTGCGTATATATGCTGAAATGATATTGAATATTTTTACTATACATTGCGTCCCTTCCTTATTGTTTGCTGCTTTATAATGATACTCCATTGCTGCCATATAGTATAATATAGCTTTTTCTATTCGGCTGAAGGAATAATACCTTAGTTGTGATTCGTCATTAGTGAGGATAAACATTATTAAATCCTCCGTGATAGAATCTTCTTTTTGCGAACAACTTAGTTGCACGTTTCCCATAGCATCCAATGTTAATGCTGCTTGCGTTAGTTCGCTGTGACGGTATGATTTTAATTCTTTATTACGGATAGCACGAAGAAATTTAATAGCTTTAGGCATATCAGAAGGCGTACTTTCGTGGTCTATTAGGTTTGCTTTAAGTATGGTGAGACTACGGTTGTAATATCTACATGAGAAACATGGAATATTATTCGATTTTTCTGTGCTACGGCGATGAGCACAATTGATGACTGATGATATCCGTATTTGTATAGTATTAGGAGTATTCTCTAATATTGTACGGATGTGTGTCTTGATGTTACTATCCTTACAGCTAGCTTCGATATGGGTTGTAAATTGTTCAAAAGTGGAGATCCCGACTGTGGGCATACTAAGAGAACTCTTACAGAAAAAGTAAAGGATATTACTCGTCTGTTCTTTTGTCATTCCTAGGTTATAGCAGTAACTGAAAATTACATCTTTTATGTCATATCCCCAACTGGCAAATAAGTCCTCAATACTATTCTTGCAACGATAAAAGTGTTTGTTCTTGTAATATAATATATCTCCGATTTTTCGGAAGAAGTCAACGTTTAGTAGATATTTGTCTAGGCTGTTTGTGATTAGGAACATATATAATATTATTTTACTTACAACGATTGTTTTTGGGATTTTTTTTAATGGAAATGGAATTTCCAGTATATAGAACTTTGAGAAGATTCGTAGCGATGGCTTTTTATATTGATAAAACGGCGTTTATTTATCAATTGGTAAAGATGGGGAATTACTACTTGCTAGGGTCATCCTGCTCTTCATCGGATGGTAAATGGAGAAATTGATTCACAAGTACTGAACAGCATAGATTCTGAATCTGCTAATCCTATTCCGGTGATTATGAATCTTTTTTATAGACGAATATATTTATTGTTATATAATCATTCTTTTTGCATCATTCTTTTTGCATGATGGCTAAGAATTGTTATCTTTGGTGCAAAGAATAATTGTTGTATCATTATGAATCAGAATCCTTTTATTACTTCTGGGTATGTATCACCAGAATATTTTTGCGATAGAGAACAAGAGAGTGCCGAGATTATAATGGATATAGAGGGTAGGAATAATAAAGTCATGATTTCTCCCCGACGAATGGGGAAGACTGGGTTGATACTTCATTGTTTTCATAAGCCTGAACTTAGCGAGAACTATTATTGCTTCTTTATTGATATTTATTCTACGCTGAATCTTTCTGATTTTATTGTACTACTGGGTAATAAAATCTGTGAGGTGTTGAAACCCAAAGGAAAGAATGCCGTAGAAGCATTCTGCCGAATTGTCCGTTCTTTGGAATTCCGCATTAGCTTTGATTCTCAAGGGTTACTGGAAGCCTCCTTCGGAATTGGAGATATCAAAGATCCTCAGCGGACATTAGATGAAATATTCTCTTATATCAATACTGCAAGTAAACGATGTGTCGTAGCGATTGATGAGTTTCAACAAATTAGTAAGTATCCGGAGGCTCACACGGAAGCTCTGCTTCGTACGTATGTTCAGCATTGTCCTAATGCATCTTTTATCTTTGCCGGTAGTCAGAGACATATGCTGCAAAATATGTTTTTCAGTGCTTCGAAGCCATTCTATCATAGTGCTTCCGTATTGAGTTTGAAGCCTATTCCACTGGAGAAATACAGCGATTTTATTATCCGGCATTTTCGTGAATCGGGTAAACGGATTAGTGCGGAGGAAGTAGCGTATGTTTATGAATTATTTGAAGGGCATACATGGTATATACAGAGTGTTTTTTATCTGGCTTATTATATGACTACGGATATTTGTACTGCTGAAATTATTCGCAACGCCATTGAAAAGAAACTGGATGATAGCGGAGAGATCTATGAGTCAATTCTTTATGGTATTCCTGAAAAACAACGTGGATTACTTAAGGCTTTGGCTTGCGAGGGAAAGGCAGAAAGGATTCAGTCTGGAGCATTTATCAAGAAGTATAATTTGTCTTCTGCCAGTTCTGTACAGTCAGCGGCAAAAAGGTTGTTGGATAGTGATTTAATTACGACAGAAAACAATAACTTTTATTCCATTAGCGATCGCTTTTTAGCTATGTGGCTTAAACGGAAACTTTGCCTGAACTGGATATAAAATATTCATTTGTTAAGAGAGAATTATTGATTCATACTAGATGCATTTTGATTTTTCATCTCTCATATCTCTCATAAATCAATATAAATTGTTAATTACTAGATGGTTATATTATGAGAGATGCAGAAATCAAAAGTATCTCTCATACTTTTCTCCTGCATCTCTCATAGATTTCCGATTTATCTCTCATAATATCCTGTAGCCGGAACGTAGATGGGCTGTGTCGGTTTTCCGATATTTTTCAACTTGCCTTCCGCTTTCAACCGGCGGAGTTGCCGTGCCGCCATGCTTTGGGTGAATTCACAAAGCGATTGCATTCTGGAGCGTGTCAGGGCGACATTGGTTACAAAATATTCCGTCAATTTATTATCTATTTCTTCTTGGGAAAGGGAAGCGGAGTGTGGTTTGTATTTTGAGCGTCGCACATGAGTAGCTATACATGCACTTCTTAGATCTCTATCGGCTTGGAAGCGGATGGATTTAAATTTCACTTTATCAGCACGTGTGCTGAGTGAATGTACCGGTTCGGTTGTTTGCAAAGTGATTTGAAAATAACCGATTCCGTCCAAATGTACTCTTTCTCCTTCGCGGAGATGATTTCCCATGCATCTGCTCAATTCCATCAACATAGCTTCTACTTCTGATTTTCCGAAAGTAGTTGCCTGATGAATTTCCATTGCCAACCTTTGAGAAGTGACGTGTTGAAAATTAACCACTCTTGGGTGGTAACTTGGTTCTTCCTCTTCTTTTTCCGGTTGGGGATTCTTGTAAAACTCGAATTGTATTGCCATTTCTGTTTTGATTTAATGGTGATTTATATGTCAGGCTACTTATGTTGTTGGCATATCTTGCCTTTGTTTTCGGATAATTTACCGGCATTGCAACCGTTCCACTCTAGTGAATGGTTCTGTGCACTACTGTGAACGGTACTATTCACTAGAGTAGACGGATCTGATCACTGGAGTGGAACGGTTGCAATGCTTCATCAAAGATACGACATTTGGAGCTGGAAAACAAGAGATTAGACAGTTGTTTTCATATAAAATACTGTAAGTTGTTTTGTGGAATACAGCTTGTTGGGAGAGGGGGAAGAGGAAGTTTGAAAGAGGATACGAATATTCTTGCTAGTATGTCTCTTGGTACAATATTCTTAGAAAGTTGATTATTATTAAATAATCGTTATCTTTGTACTAAACAATCAATTATAGTTGAAGAAAATGAATTCTTTGCGTTATATCTTATCAATCACATTTTTTTTATTATCCACTTGGATATATGCTAATAAAGAAATAGATTCATTACTCAATGTTTTGGATCATGATATTAATAATTACAGCATATATGAAAAAAATAAGAAGGAACGCATAGAAAATTTAAAATCTATGACTGTTGCCCCTAATTCAATAGATCGTTATGCTTTGAACTTTTCAATTTATAATGAATATAAGACATATAGTTCAGATTCTGCATTTCATTATCTATACAAAAACTTGGCTTTAGCAAAACACTTACATAATTTTACTTATGAAGTTGAGACTTTATTGGAAGAAGTATATTTGCTGACATGTGTAGGAATGTATCTGGAGGCTAAAGATATGTTATCAAAGATAGACCGTTCCACACTTCCCTTTTCTCTCTTAGGACGATACTATATGTATTGTAAACGTTTGTACTTTGAAACAGGAGTAAGTTTGCCTAGAAACAAGCACACCTCGATGCATTATCGAAATATAGGTTTAACATACCGTGATTCCATACTACAGGTATTATCTCCTGCTGATGATGCCTATTTGTCAGAAAAAATGTTTCAAGCTAAAGAAATAAGAGATTATCAAAAAGCTTTATACTGGAATGACAAACGTATGGAATCAGCCACATTTGGCACATCTTTTTATGCCTTAGTTACTTATGACCGATCCGGCATTTTGAGAACAATGGGCAAAGACGATGAATCTTTATATTATCTTATTCTTTCAGCTATTTCAGACGTACGTTCAGCCATAAAGGAACAGTCTTCAATTATGAATTTAGCACAAATAATGTATGAAAGAGGGGATATCACTCGGGCAAATACTTATATCAATTTTTCATGGAGTGTGACTGAGGCATATAAAACTCGTATGCGAAATTGGAGACATATTATACCCTATTCTATGATTAATAGTCGTTTTCAAGGTATAATAAGCAAGCAGAATGAGAAACTTCAGTTTTATTTATTACTAATTACGTTATTGTCATTCCTGTTGGGAGTAACATTGATGTATGTTTATCGTCAAATGATGAACCTGAAGGTGGCTAAAGAAAAACAACAAAGTTTAAACAAGGACCTAACAGTTGCCAATAACAATTTTAAAAAAGCCAATTTGGAACTTTTAGACAGCAATAATATTAAAGAAGTATATATCTCCCGATTTTTTAAGTTATGTTCTACTTATGTAGACCGTATGCACAACTTTCGTAAACAAGTCAATAAAAAGTTGCTTAAGAAAGAGTATTCTGACTTGATGAAAATGACCTCATGTGCCAGCGATCTACTTGTCACGGAGCAGCAAGAACTATACGAGCATTTTGACTCAGCATTTCTACATATATTTCCCAATTTTGTAACCTCTGTAAATGATTTACTTCTTCCCGATGAACAATTTATACTGAAAGAAGGAGAACTACTAAATACAGAACTTCGTATCTGTGCTTTAATTCGCTTGGGTTTTGTAAAGAGCGCTCAGATTGCTGAATTATTACATTATTCTCCAACTACCATCTACAATTACCGAACACGTCTACGTGAAAAAGCACTATCACGTGATGTCTTCGAAGAAAAAGTGATGCAAATACAATAACAATAGCGTTACAAAGTAATTACAAGAAGTATCATAGAGATTTTCTGCTAGAAAAATACTCTACTATCTACGGTTATATATTCTACTTTCTTAGTCTATGTGACGTGTACTAATTAGTAGATAATCAGCGTTTTATGTGTAAGGTGATGTTTTGAAATCTACTTCTTTCAATTTCACCGATTTAACGCTTTCTCTTTATTATTAATTTTATCACCGCAAATGAAAATATCATTTGTATTGTAATTGTTAATCATAAAATATAACGCTAATGAAGAAAAATTATTTGCTTTCCTTGTCCCATAGCAAAGGGATAACTATTAAAATGTTGGCGATGAACTGTTGTTGGATATTGCTATTATATATAGGTAGTATCTTTACAGCATGTTCAGACGAAGACTCAGTAAAAAAAAATCCGTATCTTTCCACATGTACGAGAGCCATGTTGAAGGAAGTAGTAGAAGTAAGGTTTCTGAATCTTGATAAGAAGATCAATATTCATATTGATTTCGGAGATGGAACTATAAAAGAAGGTATGTCTACTGATGTGATAACACATAAATATACCCAGAGCGGAGATTATACGATGAATATTACGGCTGGAGAGCATAAAATCCAAAAGCGGATAAGGATTTATAACTTGTTGGCTTTAACCGAAGCGATGAAACAGTTTAAAGATCCTAATTATAAAAAAGTATGGGCTATGACTCATCGGGCACATACAACCGATTTAACTATTCCCGAGAACTCGATTTCTTCTGTATCAGCGGCTATCAAGTCAGGTGCGGAAATCATAGAATGTGATACTCATGTAACTAAAGATGGCGTGGTTGTTGTATGCCATGATCAGACAATTAATGCGACCACTAATGGCAGTGGTGATATTACAAAGATGACTTTCGAAGAAATTCAGAAATATTACCTAAAAGATAGAAATGGAAATTTGACAGATGAAAAAATTCCAACTCTAGAAGCCTTCTTGAAAGCCGGTCGAGGGAAAATATATTTCAATCTGGATTATTCACCCCGTACTGCATCTACTAAACAAGTTTTTGATATCGTCAAAAAAATGGAAATGATGGAATCTGTATTCTTTTACTGCAATAGTGAACAGAAAGTAAAAGAAGTGTTGGATCTGGATAAGGATGCACATGCATATCCATGGGTCGGTGCACACAAAGCCTTGGTTGGTTTACCGGGGGCCTACTTTATTCAAGGCAGTTATATGACAAATGGCAAGAGTACTGATATGTCCAAGGGCATAGCAGATGGTATGATTGTTTCCATTGGTATGCTTGCCTGGACAGGTAGCGATGTTTCTGAATATGAACTGAATGAAGAATATTTAGATGATTTGCTCACCATTTTCCCAGACGTAAAAATGATTATGACAGATGTTCCCAAGGAACTTATTAAAGCTTTGAAACAACGAGGAAAACGTTAACCCTATGTCTTATACTAAATAATAACATTTATGATCAATAAATTACACAACCTATATTGTTGCATATTAGCTCTAATGATTACATTTTGGAGTGGAACAGATATTTATGCAACAACCATAAAAATGCAACAAGACCAGAAAGTAAAAGGAATTATTGTAGATGAAAAAGGCGAGGTCATAATAGGTGCCACAATTCAAGTAATTGATTCACACGAAAGAACCGTAACAAATATGGATGGTGAGTTCACTATTGCAGTACCACAGAATAGTTACCTTACAGTTTCATACATTGGTTATGAGACTCAAAAAATAGCAATAGGAAAACAAAAGCTGTTACGTATTGTCCTAAAGGAAGAAAACACACTCTTAAACGAAGTAGTAGTTGTCGGTTATGGAACAATGAAGCGCAAAGAAATGACTTCTGCTATTTCACACGTCAGTGCCAAAGATTTAAATCAAATTTCAAGCTTAGATGCATCAATGCTATTACAAGGAAAAGTCTCCAGTGTATCTGTATCCAACACAGCCTTAGCAAACCCTAACAGTACGGGCAGTATTCAAATACGTGGTATATCATCACGCAATGCAAGTCTCAGTCCACTCATTGTTATTGATGGCATACCTGGAGGTGACCTAACCAATATCAATCCTGCAGATATTGAATCGATTGATGTGCTGAAAGATGGAGCAGCATCAGCTATCTATGGTACTCGTGGTAGCAATGGGGTTATTTTGGTCAATCTTAAGAAAGGCAGTAAAGATGGACAAATTCATACTACATATAGTACATCTGTTACCTTCAATAAAGTGAAAAATGAGTTAGATATCATGAATGCAGAACAATATCGGGCATATTGTATACCATCCAACCCTCTGAATGATTTAGGTTCTAGTACAGACTGGTTCGATGAAATCACTCGTCTAGGAGTCACACACATGCATACATTAACATTATCTGGAGGTACTGCCCGTACAAACTACCGTTTGACGGTCGATTACCGGAATGCGGAAGGAGTGGACCTTCGTTCTGACCGCCGAGAATATGGGGCACGTGCAAGCATAAATCATACAACGAAAGATGGACTTTTTACATTTTCAGCCAATATTAGTCCTCGTGATATCAAACGTCAAGTCGCAGCTAATGTTTTTACAGGTGCTATCCAAAATAATCCAACAGTACCTGTTTACGATCCAAAAGAAAAAAATGGGTATTATCGCTTTCCTTCAGGTAGTGGGTTATATAACATTGTCGAGCGACTCACAGAAGAACAGGATGATACAGAAATTGACATTCTAGAATGGAATGCTTCTGCAGGTGTCAATTTACTTCCGCTATTTAATCCGCAAAACCCTAATATGGTACTGAAGTCTCAAATAACAGTATCGCAATATAAGGTAGACAAATTAATTGGTACATTTACACCTTCTACTTATGGTCCAAATGTGAATGCAGGAATAGATGGCAAGGCGAAACGTTCTTTTGCTAAAAGTTCAGACACAAACCTTGAATGGATAACGAATTTCTCAACTCGGATAAAAAATCATCAGATTCGTGCGATGTTAGGATATAGCTATATGTACGGTGTCAGTCAAGGGTTTGATGCTGAAAATTGGAACTTTGATTCGGATGCTTTAGGATACAATAATTTAGGAGCGGGTTTATACGCCTCTATAGAAGGGAAAACAATGATGGGATCATCTAAAAGTGACCATAAGCTAATATCTTTTTTCGGACGTGTCAACTACGATTGGAAAGAACGATATATGCTAACTTTTTCTTTACGTCATGAGGGCTCTTCCCGTTTTGGGAAAAATCATAAATGGGGAAATTTTCCGGCATTCTCGCTAGGTTGGCGTATTTCAGATGAAAAGTTCATGGACTCAATCTCTTGGATTGACGATCTAAAAATACGCTATGACTATGGTATGACCGGCAATCAGGAAATAGGCAATTACAAATCATTAGCAACCTATCAAGCTTTTGGCTGGTATCAATATAATGGAAATAGTTTCCACGTATGGGGACCAAGTAAGAACGTTAATTCTGAACTTAGATGGGAGCAGGGACGCAATCAAAATATAGGATTAGATTTTTCATTGTTTAAGAACAGAATCAGTGGTTCACTGAACTATTATATTCGTAAGCAAGAAGATTTGCTAGGGAACTACAATGTTCCTACACCTCCTAACTTGTATAGTACTATTTATGCTAATGTAGGAACATTGCGCAATACAGGGTTTGAATTCGATATCACAGCCAATCTTATTAGAATGAAGGACTTTACATGGAATATGACTGTGGTTGGTGCAACGAACAATAACAAGTTTGTTAGTTTCTCCAATGATATTTACAAAGGGCAGAGCTATTATTCAACCTGTGAGATGGCAAACCCCAATAATCCAGGATATCTGCAGCGAATTGAAGAAGGGCAACGGATAGGCAACTATTTTACTTACCGTTATGCTGGCGTAGATAAAGAAGGAGATTGGATGGTGTACAACAAGGATGGCAAAGCTATTCCAATTGCAGAGGCAACTGAAGATGATAAAAGTATCACAGGTAATGGCCTACCTAAATTTACAGGTTCAATGACTCACAACTTCGTTTATAAAAACTTTGATTTGACCATTGCTTTGCGCGGAGCATGTGGGTTTGACATTTTTAATGTACATGATTTTTATTATGGATTGCAAAGTGGAACAACCAATTTGCTGACTACAGCTTTTTCAAAAAATGCACATATTAAAAAAGGAATTAATATATTGAGCGACTATTTTATTGAGCCGGGAGATTATCTAAAAATTGATAATATTACATTAGGATACACGCTCGACATAAAGAAAAAGTACATAGATAGAATTCGTATCTTTGGTACTGCTAACAATCTGTA
>OHFN01001219.1_pt1 | contig 12472 bp, 8 predicted proteins | sample 1567571 | NCBI WGS metagenome assembly OHFN01 (sample SAMEA3879533, study PRJEB24766) | human gut metagenome | biome: human-associated habitat; feature: feces | place: USA | collected 1985/1987
GTTGTAGACCCCGTCTGCCGTGCCCAGCCGGTGCAGCGAGGCGAGCGTCACGCTGTCGAGCTCCGGAACCACGACGTCGAACCCTGCGGCGCTCTCGCGGTTGAGGGCCTGGCTCAGGTTGAGCAGTGCCAGTTGCAGGTCGTTGCGGGCCTGGGTCAGGCTCAGCTGGTCTTTGGCCATGAGCGCCTCGCTTTCGTACCGGGCCGATTCCGGCTGTTTGCCGGCGGCGACCAGTTCGCGACTCTGCGTGGCCTGCAGGGTGCTCAGGGCGAGCTGGCGTTCGGCAACGTCGGTGAGTTCCTTGTTGTAAAGTACCTCCAGGTAGAGTGTCATGACGTTGATCGACACGTCTTCGCGGGCACGTTCCAGATCCTGCATGGCTGCGGCCAGGTCGAGTTTGCCGCCTTTGACCTGGCGGTTGATGCGCATGCCCTGGAATACGGGGAGGCTGGTCGAGATGTTGAGCGAACCCGAGGTCTGGTTGTTGTCCTTGTAAGTATTGTCGCTCGAGAGTACGCGGCCGAACGATGCGTCGCCTCCGATCGAGGCGTTCAGGTCGGGCAGGCGGCTGTATTTGGCCGTCGAGAGTTCCACCTCGTTCTGTTCGACCTGCAGGGCGCGTTGCTGCACGTCGATGTTGTTGGCCAGGGCATAACCGATGCAGTCGTCGAGCGACCAGGGCGTGCCGGGTGCCGGTGCTGCGGCGGCTTGAGGTGCAGCCGGTGCGGTCTGGGCCTCCGCGGACATTGCGCAGAGAGCAGCGGCAGCTGTACAGAGAGCGGCGAATAGGGTGCTGGTTTTCATGCTGCGGTGCATTTGGGGTTATTTCTTCTTGTCTTCCTTCGCGCCGCGGACTTTGTCGTCGGCGGTCACGCCTTCGGTAAGTTCGATGTTGATGCCGTCCGAAAGGCCTATCTTGACCTCGCGTTTATCGAAGGTCTGCTCTGCGATGTCCTCGGCGCTGGTGAGCAGGTAGACATACGTTTTCTCACCCTCGAATTCGACGGTGCTCTCGGGAAGCGTGAGCACGCCTTCGCGGCTTTCGATCACGATGCTGGCGTTGGCACTGTACCCGGCGCGCACGAAGACGTCGGCGGGAATCTTCACGGCAGCCTTCACTTCGAACATGATGACGCCGTTATCCTCGGTCGCTTTGGGCGAAACGTACTCCAGGTTGGCATCCAGTTCGACGTTCTGCAGGGCGCCGATCGTCAGTTTCACGGGCATGCCTTCGTGCAACTTGCCGACGTCCGTTTCGTCGACGTTGCCCCGGAAGAGCATGTTCGACATGTCGGCTACGGAGGCGATGGTCGTACCGTCGTTGAACGTGTTGGCCTGGATCACCGAGTTTCCGACCTTGATCGGCACGTCGAGGATCATACCGTCGATCGTCGATCGGATCTGCGTGTTGCTGAGCTCCTTGTAGCGGCTGGTGATGCCGTTTTTGACGATCTCCAGGTTCTCCTTGGCGTTCTGCAGTTCCTCCTCGGCTTTCTGGAGGTCGGTGCGCCCCTGTTCGAACTCCTCGTCCGAGACGACGCCCTTGTCGTGCAGTGTTTCCGTGCGGCCGAATTCGCGGCGGGTCTGCGCCAGCGATATTTCGGCTACCGAAACGCGCGATTCGGCGCTCGAAAGCTGTCCCATCTCCGGGACGACCTTAACCGTGGCGATCACCTCGCCCTTGCGCACCATCTGGCCGGCCTCCTTGTAGACGTCGGAAACGATACCCGAAATCTGGGGCTTGATCAGCACCTCGTCGCGGGGTTCGACCTTGCCGGTGGCGACCACGAATTGTTTGAGCGTGTCGAGTTTGGGTTGTACGATCGTGTAGACTACCTTTACCGGACGGGTCTTCTGCCACAGGAACACGAACGTTCCGAGCAACAGCGCCGCAAAGAGCACACCCAGAAAGATTTTCAGAAATTTTTTCATAGCCGTAATCTATTGAATTTGATAGTTATTCTTCACGTATTGCATCTACAGCCTTGATGCTCAGGGCCCGGTAGGCGGGGATGACGCCCGCCAGCAGGCTGCCCGCGACGAGGATGAAAAGCGCCAGCATGCCTGTCCCGAACGAGATCTGCCACGAGATTTCGGCCCCCTCCTGGGCCACGGTCACCGCCTGATAATAGATCGAGTCGGCGACCGACAGCACCCCGACCGCGGCCGTGAGGCCGACCACCCCGGCGATGAAGGTGAGGATGAAACTTTCGGAGAGTATCTGCGAGATGATGGCCGTAGGCGGTGCGCCCAGGGCGCGGCGGATGCCGATCTCCTGCGTGCGCTCCTTGACCAGCACCAGCATGATGTTGCTCACGCCGACGATGCCGGCCAGCAGTGTCCCCAGGCCCACGATCCATGTCAGGAACCCGATGCCCCAGAAGAGGCTCATCACCTTGTCGAACATTTCGGCCGTGGCCATGCACCAGGCGGCTTTCTCGTCGTCCGGCGAGATCAGGTGCTTGGCGAAGATCACCGACTTGCAGGCGGTTTCGACCTCTTTGCTCGGGGTGTCCTCCCGGCCGGCGATGGCCAGCATGTGGATCGAGTTGCCCCCGCCGTACATCTGCTGCGCGAGCGAGATCGGGGCTACGACCGTGCGTTCGACGTTGCTGAACGACATGGCCGTGCTCTGGCGCCGCATGACGCCGATAATGGTGAAATAGCTGTTGTTGACTTTGATGACCTTGCCGGTCGGGTCTTCCATTCCCGGAAACAGGTCTTTCTGTATCTGGGTGCCGATGACGCAGACCTTGCGCTTCTGCGCCATGTCGACGTCGTTGATGAAGCGGCCGTAGATGATCTTCTGTGGGTTGATCTGCTGGTAGTCGGGCATGTAGCCCATCAGCGAATAGTCGCCCTTGCGTTCGTTGTAGCTGCAATGGATCTCCCCGCCCCAGTAGACGCCCGAGGCGTACTGCACCTCCTTGAGCCCCCGGACGTTTTCCACGTCGTCGTTGTTCATGCGCCACCAGCGGTTCTTGGGCATGCCCTTGTAGGGGAGAGAGGTCTGCGAAGGCTGTATGAGCAGCGTGTTGGTCGACATGTCGCCCAGCTGTGCCCGGAACAGACGTCCCAGCCCCATGCCGGCACCCAGCAGTACGGTAAGCATGAAGATGCCCCAGAAGACGCCCAGTGCCGTCATGATGCTGCGCTTGCGGTTGCGGGAGATCGTCTGCCATATCTCGTTCCAGCGGTCTGTATCGAAAAATCCCATGGCTTCTACTTGTTATAACGCAGGGCGTCGATTGTCTTGAGTTGTGCGGCCCGGTAGGCTGGGACGTAGCCTGCGATCAGGCCGGCGATGACCAGCACGACCGTCGCGCTGACCGCAACGCCCAGATCGAGCGTCGGGTTGAGGAAGATCGACGGCGCATGGCCGCCGCCCGTCTGCGGCGTCTGGTTGAGCATGTAGTTGACCCCTTCCATCATCGCCACGCCGAATACCATACCCAGGTAACCGAATACGGCGGTTATCATCACCGACTCGGTAAGGATCAGCCTGATGATCGACACGGGCTTGGCGCCCAGCGCCTTGCGTATGCCGAATTCGGAGGTGCGCTCCGTGACCGTCACGAGCATGATGTTGCTTACGCCGACGATGCCGGCCAGCAGCGTCCCCAGGCCGATGATCCAGACGAAGATGTTGATGCCTGCGAAAACCATCATGAAATTCTTGTAGGTTTCCATCGTATTGTCGAGCCAGATGGCGCTTTCGTCGTCGGGGGCGAAGTGGTGTTCGGCGGAAAGGCGCCGGATGACGCGCTTTTCGAACTCCTTCATCGCCTCGGTGGTGTGGACGCCCTTGATGGTGATGATGGCATTGTTTACTTCGGGGCTGTTGGCGTTGTAGAGCAGCTGTCCGGTGGTCAGCGGGATGTAACACGACGAACTGCTGCGCTGGGCGTCGCCCTTGTAGACGCCGACCACGGTGAATACCGTGCTGTCGAGCTTGATCCTTGCCCCCAGCGGATCGGCGCCCTTGAATAGCAGGGACTGCATGGCCTGGTCGATGACCAGCGACTTGCGGTATTCGCGGATGTCTGCGTCGTTGACGAAGCGCCCCTTTACGATCTCCACGCCCTCGATCTGTTCGATCTTGGGCAGCGAGCCGCGCAGCCAGACCTTGGTGTATTCGTTCCCGTAGGTTGCCGTATGGTTGTCGAACCACGAGTTGGCAGCCACTTCGTCTACCTCGGGGAATTCCCGGGCGAGGATTTCGAGGTCGCTGTTCCACAGGCGGATGCGGCGCCCCTTCTGGTAGCCCATGTAGGGCTTCGAAGTACGGCCGCCGTAGAGGTCGATCGAGTTGGTGGCGTAGTTGCCGAAATTGGAGGTTACGCCGTTCTTGAGCCCGTTGCCCGAGCCCAGCAGGATGACGAGCATGAAAATGCCCCACGCGACCGAGAAGCCCGTGAGGAACGTGCGCAGCTTGTTGCGGCGCACCGATGTCCAGATCTCCAGCAGCAGTTCCCTCATCGCTTTCCGAGTCCGGTTTCGGTGATACTGCTGATGACGCCGTCCGTAAGACGGATGATCTTGTCCGTCTGGTCGGCGATCGACTGTTCGTGCGTGACGCAGATGATGGTCATGCCCATATCAACGTTCACGCTGCGCAGCAGGTTCATCACTTCCTGCGAGGTGGCGCTGTCCAGTGCGCCCGTGGGTTCGTCGGCAAGGATGATCTGGGGCTTGTTGATAAGCACCCGGGCGATGGCCACGCGCTGTTTCTGGCCGCCGGACATTTCGTTGGGCATGTGGTCGGCCCACTCCCTGAGCCCCAGCATGTCGAGGTATTCGAGTGCCAGGGCGTTGCGTTTGCGGCGCGAGACGCCCTGGTAGTAGAGCGGCAGGGCGACGTTTTCGACGGCGTTCTTGTAATTGATCAGGTTGAAGGACTGGAAAATATAGCCGATCATGTTGTTGCGCGCAGCGGCGGCCTGCGTTTCGCTGAGGTTCTTGATCAGCCGTCCGGCCAGGTAGTAACTGCCGCTGTCGTAGTCGTCGAGAATCCCGAGGATGTTCAGCAGGGTGGATTTTCCCGAACCCGAGGCGCCCATGATCGAGACCAGTTCGCCCTTTTCTACATCGAGGTCGATGCCTTTGAGCACGTGCAGGGGTGACCCATTATTATAGGTCTTGTTGATGTTTTCCAGCTTTATCATATTCAGTCTGCCGTTATAAAGCGGTTTGCGATGTTGAGGGTTACAATCTGTAAGCGGTGTGTGAGGCGCTTGGGACAAAGGTAATAATATAATCTTGAAAAACAATTTATTTTTATCGAAAATCAATAAAAAATTACCAAACACCAATAAATGTGGTTATAATATCGGCAAATGTAAGCAAAAAATACATACTATGCAATACAGAGTACTAAAAATCATATATTAATCTTTCCGACCTATATAATATAAAGGTGGGAAAACCCCGTTTTATGCGCATATCCCGGTAGGGTGGCCGGTGAAAATCCCCATAAATGGCGATTGCCGCCTGAGGCCCGAATCGCTATTTTTGCAGGCAAAAATTACGTTATATGTTAAAAAAATAACATAAACGGTTTATGGGTAATGCTTTTTCGTTATATTTGTTGCGTTAGGTCAAGCATATGAGGAAACTTTTACTACTGTTTTTATGCACGATTGTCCCGGCTGTCGTGTCGGCGCAGCGTCTCGACGTTACGGGACGGGTGCTTGTAAAGGATACCGGCAAGCCGATCGGACAAGCAGTCGTCGAATTGCCGCAGTCCGGATTGTGGGCCGTGGCCGATGCCGACGGAAACTTCACGGTGAAGGGAGTCCCGGCCGGGGAAACGCGTTTTGTCGTTTCCTGCCTGGGGTTCGTTACCACCGAAGCCGAGGTCGACGTGCGTACGGGGATGGGGCCGGTCAGGCTTTATGCCCCCGAGGATAACCTGAAACTGGAGAGCGTCGTGGTGACGGCCAAGGAGGCGCCCAACGCCATGGCTACGTCGCGTACGATCGGCGGCAATGCCATCGACCACCTGCAAATGGTCAATGCGTCGGACATCTCGGCACTGCTGCCGGGTGGCAAAACGGTTAATCCCGACCTGATGAAGGACAATGTCTTTTCGCTGCGCAGCGGCGGGAGCACGGCCGGCAATGCGGCGTTCGGTACGGCCGTCGAGGTCGACGGCGTACGCCTTTCCACCAATGCTTCGCTGGGCGACCCGACGGGTGCCAGCACACGCAACCTGTCGGCGACCAACATCGAGTCGGTCGAGGTGGTGACCGGAGTACCTTCGGCCGAATACGGCGACATTTCGTCGGGTGTGGTGAAAATCTCGACCCGCAAGGGCAAGACGCCCTATACGGTGACGCTCTCCACCAATCCGCGCACCAAACAGATCGCCGCCTCGAAGGGCTTCGACCTGGGGCGGAACCACGGGGTGCTGAACAGCAACGTCGAGTATACGCGGGCCACGAAGAACCCCACGTCGCCCTACACCTCCTATTCCCGCACGGGGCTGGCGCTCAACTACCAGAATACCTTCGCCAAGGTTCTGCGTTTCAATTTCGGCGTAACGGCCAATATCGGCGGTATGAATACCGAGGACGACCCCGATGCCCAGAAAGGCGAGTGGGAGAAGGTGCGTGACAATGTGCTGCGTGCCAACACCTCGCTCAAATGGCTGCTGAACAGGTCGTGGATCACGAGCCTGGACTTCGACGCGTCGCTCAACTATACCGACAACCTTGCACGCAAGCGCACCTATAACCTCAATTCGACCTCCCTTCCGGCCGTCCATGCCGAACAGGAAGGGTATTACATCGCCGAGATGCTCCCTCCGGTCTATTATTCGACCAAATACGTCGATTCCAAGCAGCTCGACTATGCGGCCAACCTCAAGGCCACGTGGGTGCGCAGCTGGGGCGACGTGCACAGCAATGCCAAGGTCGGCGCTTCGTGGCGTGCCAACGGCAATGTCGGGGACGGGGAGTACTATGCGACCCCCTCCCTCGCGCCTAACGGGTACCGCCCCCGTCCGTATACGGACATCCCCTATATGCATAACCTCGCGGCCTACGTCGAGGAGACGCGCTGACCGTGCCGCTGGGATCGGCCACGCTGCAACTGATGGCCGGCCTGCGTGCCGAAAAGACTTTTATCAAAAATACGCAATACGAGAATACGTCGAGCCTCTCGCCGCGCTTCAACCTGAAATTCCGCATCAACGACCGTCTGACTGTCCGCGGAGGCTGGGGCATCACCGAGAAACTGCCGTCGTTCAACGTGCTTTACCCGCTGCCCGAATACCGCGATACGCCCGTGTTCGCTACCAACTATGGGTCGGGGCAGAGCGCCTATGTCTACCACACGCAGCCTTACCAGATACTCTACAACGACAACCTGAAATGGCAGCGCAACCGCAATTCCGAGGTCGGCGTCGACCTGCGTATCGGGGGTACCTCGATCTCGCTGGTCGGCTATTTCAACCGCACGAAATACCCCTATAAGCTGAGCGCCGCCTTCGAGCCGTTCTCCTATAATATGATGGGCGTGCCCTCCGCGCTGCCCGACGGGACTGCATACACGATGCCGGCGAACCCGGCTTTCCGGGTCGACAGCCAGACGGGCGAAATCTTCGTCCGTGACAAGGACAACCCCTCGGCCGGCTGGATCGCCATGCAGACCACTTCCACGAAACGGACGTTCGTCAAGAATACCTATCAGAACAACGGTTCGCCCGTAGACCGCATGGGGCTGGAGTTCGTCGTGGAATTCCCGCAGATCAACCCCATCCGCACGCAGCTGCGGCTCGACGGGGCTTACGGCTATACCAAATACGTCAACGAGGGTGAGGCATGCTACTATCCCTCGACCTCGACCGGCGGCGAGTTCTACCCCTATGTGGGGGTTTATCTCGATAACGGGGGCAGCTCCAACGTCACCTACAACGGCCGGAAGCTGCACGCGCTGGATATGAACCTCACGGCCACGACGCATGTGCCCTCGATCCGTATGATCATCTCGCTGCGGCTCGAAGCCACGCTCGTGAAGCGCTCGCAGAACCTCTCGGAGTACAGGGGGCGCGAATATGCCTTCAATGTCGACGAGGATCGTAACCCCACCGGCGGGAGCATCTACGACGGCGACAGCTATACGGCGATCTGGCCTGTGGCCTACATCGACCTCGATGGCAATCGTCATCCCTTTACCGATGCCGAGAAGAACGACCCGGCCTTCTCCTCCCTGCTGTTGCGTTCGGGCAATGCCTACTCTTTCAACGGCGACGGTTACGACCCCTATTTTTCGGCCAACCTGAGCATCACGAAGGAGATCGGCGACCATGTCTCCGTCTCGTTCTACGCCAATAACTTCACCAATTCGCGGCCTTTCGTCGCTTCGTATGCCACGGGTGTCAAGGCGGTCTTCACACCCGATTTCTATTACGGACTTACGGTACGCCTTAAATTCTGAAAACGATGAGAAAGATATTTTGCATATTGTCCTGTCTGCTGGTGGCCGGTTGCACGTCGTTCGACAGGAACCCTTACGACGGTGCGCTGCGCGAACTCCGTGTGACGGCCGTGTATCCCGAGGGATACGCCGGCTATCTGCGCGAAGGCGTCGCGGTGAAACTCTCCGACCGCAATACGGGCAATGTCTATACCGCCCTGACCGATGCGCAGGGCCACGCCGGGTTCCGCGTCGCTGCCGGGCATTACCGGCTCTCGGTGCTCGACCTGCCCGACGATTCGGCGGTTTTCAACGGTACGATCGAGCAGGTCGACCTTGTCGGCGGGGACAAGGATGTCGATGTGGCGCTGAAATTTTCCAAGCCGGGTACGATCCTCATCAAGGAGATCTACTCGGGCGGCTGCATGCAGGATCCGCCGGCGACGGGGACTTATGCCGACGACAAATATATCGTCCTGCACAACAACAGTTTCGAAACCTATTACCTCGACGGCCTGTGCCTGGCGATGGTCGCCCCCTACAACTCGAACGCCAACAATCCGTGGACGAGCACCGACCCTTCGGGCAATATCGTTTTCCGCGATTACGCCGCCATCCCCGATTGTATCTGGATGTTCCCGGGATCGGGGACGGATTTTCCGCTGGAACCCGGCGAGGATGCCGTGGTGGCCTACTACGGCGTCGATCATACGCAGACCTATTCCCAGTCGGTGAACCTCAACCGCAAGGGCTGTTTCGTGCTCTACGACATGGTATACTATCCCGGCAACAAGTTGCACCCCACGCCTGTTCCGGGCGACCAGATCGACCAGGCGCATTACATGAAGGTGCTGAAAAAGACCGGGACGAATTCGGCCGTTGTCTATGTGATTTCGCAGAATTCGCCCGCCATGATCCTCTTCCGGGCGCCCGAGGAGTTCGATATGGATGCCTACCTGGCCGACGACCTTCAGTCGACGGTTCAGAACGGCAGCATCACCTATTCGAAGATACCGTGGGACAACGACTGGATCGTGGACGGCGTCGAGGTATGCAACATGACCGAGGCGACCAAGAACAAACGCCTGCACACCGATGTGGATGCCGGGTATATCGGTTTCTCGGCCAAAGCGCAGGGGCATACCCTGCATCGGAAGCTGGATGAAGAGGCCACGGCGGCTGCCGGCTTCGAAAGGTACGTGGATACCAATAACTCGTCGAACGATTTTTATGAGCGTGAGACACAATCTTTGCGTGATTAGCCTATGAGACGGATTTTAACGATACTGATGCTGGTTGCCGTCTCTGCTGCCGCGGCACAGGAGCGTTTCGACCATATCTTCCGCCGCAATCCCTGGAACGGCGGCCTGAACGCTGCGGGTATCCGGCAGGACTCCCTGAGCCGTTCTTATGCCGAGATCTATTTCACCAAGGAGAACGGCGGGCTTGCGGGCCACTCCGCGTCGGACGACAGTTGGAATGCCGGGGCGAAAACCGAGTCGGTGCGCCACCTGAAGAAGGTCTCGTTCTCGGGCGGTTTCGGCTACGACTATTTCGACGGCCGCAACATGTGCGGCTCGATGTTCACCGAGCCGGGGTATTATCCGGTAGACATCCTCGAATTTACGCCGGGGCGCAAGGTGCGCGAGGATTACACGTTCACGGGCGGCGTATCGGCCGTGCTGGGCAACCGGTGGACGGGTGGCCTGCGCGTGGAGTTCGAAGCCCGCAACTATGCCAAGCGCAAAGACCTGCGCCACAAGAATACACGGCTGGATTTCGAATTTTCGCCCGGCGTGATGTACCATGCGGGACGCTTTGCCGTAGGGGCGGTCTATATCGTGGGTACGAACAGCGAGAAGGTTGCTGCCGAAGGGGTGGGCCCCGGTGCCGACTTGTACGAGGCATTCTTCGACCGGGGACTGCTCTACGGGTCGCTGGAGAAGTGGGGGAGCACCGACATACACCTCTCGACCAACGGCGTTTCGGGATTCCCCGTCCGGGAGAATACGCAGGGGGTGGGCGTCCAGTTGCAATACGGGCCGTTCTATGCCGACGTCGCCTACCGCAACAGGCAGGGCGAGACGGGCGAGAGCCGGATTATCTGGCACCTGTTCGAAACGCACCAGGTGACGGCCAATGCCGCCCTGTCGCTGGGGACGGCACTGCGCAGGCATTTCGTGCGTGTGAACCTCGACTGGCAGACGCTCGGCACCGACGAGAACATCATCACCACCGAGACCATCAACGGCGTGCAGATCATCACCATACACGGTTCGACGCCAACTTTCGGGCGCAAGGGACTCGACCTGGGAGGCGAATACGAGTTCGTGGCTCCGCATACGGATTTGCGTGCCGGGGTCGGTTATTCGCAGCTCAACCGCGAATCGACGCTGATGTACCCCTATGTCAAGGGGCAGAAGCTCCACTTTACGAAGATATATGCCTCGCTGATCCGCACGTTCGGCCTCTGGGAGCTGACCCTCGCGGCGGATTATCGCCTGGGCGGTTTCACGGAGCGCGAAAAGCGGTTCGAGACCCCCGGCGTGCAGCCGGGCGAGTATCCCGGACAGCTGACCGCTTATTACGATTACGAAAACGAATACCTCACGGCCAAACGGCTGGGGGCGGCGCTCGGGCTGCGGCGCAATATCAAACGGTTCTATATCGACGTATTCGCGCGTTACGAACACGGCTTCGGTCTGGAATACGTCGCGCAGCCCAACCGGGTCGCGGCGACGCTGAGTGTAGGATATAATTTTTAATTTAAAGGATAGGATTATGAAAAGGATTTTGACATTGACGGCAGTCGCGGCGATGGTTTTCACCGCCTGCTCGAAGGAGGAAAGCACCGGGACGGGCGACAAGCAGGTGCGCATCACCCCGACGATCGCCAATCCGGCGCTGACGCCGGCAAGCATGTCGTCCGGTACGCGTGCGACGGACACCGATTTCGAGCTGAACGATAAGGTCGGCCTCACGATCACGATGACGGCGGACGGTTCGGCGTTCGTGGCGAACAAGGAGATGTCGTTCGACGGAACGGATTTCAAGACCGAGGGTTTCCTCTGGTACGAAGATGTCGACGCCACTTCGACGCTTTTTGCCTATTATCCCTACCAGGCCGGTGCCGCGGCGCCCGCGGAATTCTCGGTGAAGGCGGATCAGAGCGGCGCGAATTACACGGCCTCCGACCTGATCGTGGCCGTGAAGACGGGGGTCAAGCCTACGCTGTCGGCCACGCAGATGACCTTCAAGCATAAAATGTCGCGGATCGTTATCGGAGTGACGAACGAATCGGGTTTCGACATTACGGACATCGTCATCAAGGGTGCTGTCGGCACCGGGGTGCTCGATCCCGCCACGGGCGATTTTACGGCTAAGGCGGGTGTCGAAGCATCCGACGTGATTGCCAACACGGCCACTGCCGAGAAGGTTTACTACGCGCTGCTGGTGCCGCAAAACGGTGTGCAGCTTAGGGTTACGGTCACCACGGCCGATGGCAAGAAACGTACGCAGACGCTCGGCACGACCGACCTCAAGTCGGGTGAGAACCGCCGCATGGACTGCAACGTGCAGCCGGCGGACATCCAGGTGAAATTCAGCGGCCCGATCGCGGGCTGGGTCGACGGAGACGACCTGCTGCCGGACGGCGGGGGTGAGGTGGAGACCCCGACCGTCGAGTGGGGCGGCGTGAAGTACAAGATCGTCACGCTCAAGGACGGCCGTACGTGGATGGCCGAGAACCTGCGCTATGTGCCCGAAGGCAAAACCATATCGAACGATCCGAAGGACGGCAACGGGGTGTGGTATCCCTGCAACCTCTCGAAAGCCGCCGACCCGTCGTTGACTGAGACCGCTGGCCTGCTGTACAGTTATCCCGTGATGCTGAGAATGACCGGCGAGATGACGGGCACCAATTTCGACCAGTACGCGGGTGCGCAGGGCATCTGCCCCGACGGGTGGCATATTCCGACGATGGCCGAGTGGCTCAAGCTGGCGGGTACCGGCAGCGGCGGCCTCTCCGACCCGACGTCGCCCTATTTGGACGAAA
>OHFN01001231.1_pt1 | contig 12356 bp, 14 predicted proteins | sample 1567571 | NCBI WGS metagenome assembly OHFN01 (sample SAMEA3879533, study PRJEB24766) | human gut metagenome | biome: human-associated habitat; feature: feces | place: USA | collected 1985/1987
AAAGTGAACTTCCAATAGGGAATTCTTTATAAATATTATTATTTTTGCAACAAATTTGTAACATGTGTTTCATGACGTCACTACTTTATATGATTGATACGTTAAATATAGAGTATAATAACAGATGGAACAAAGAAACCCTTTAATTAATTAAAGATGGAATATTCTTTTTATGATTTTTTAAAGCTACTCGGTTCGCTGGCTTTATTCCTGTATGGTATGAAGATAATGAGTGAGGGGCTTCAAAAATTTGCCGGAGACCGGTTGCGGAAAATCCTTACCGCAATGACTACTAATCGGGTGACCGGTGTACTAACGGGCGTGTTGATTACAGCATTAGTTCAATCTTCATCAGCAACAACTGTAATGGTTGTGAGTTTTGTAAACGCCGGATTGCTGACCCTTTCGCAATCCATAGGTGTAATTATGGGAGCCAATATCGGTACTACTGTTACGGCATGGATTATTTCCGCTTTAGGTTTCAAAGTTGATATTGCTGCTTTTGCCCTTCCTCTTCTTGCCTTTGGCATCCCCCTTCTCTTCTCTCAAAAAAGTAATCGTAAGTCTGTAGGTGAATTTATTTTCGGTTTTGCATTCCTGTTTATGGGATTGTCTTATCTGAAGAACAATGCCCCCGACTTGAGCCAAAATCCTGATATGCTGGCTTTTGTACAGGATTACACCGATATGGGATATATCTCCATACTGCTTTTTGTACTTATTGGTACTATACTGACCATGATTGTGCAGGCTTCTGCGGCTACTATGGCTATCACTCTCATTATGTGTGCCAACGGATGGATTAGTTTTGAATTGGGGGCAGCGTTGGTGCTAGGCGAGAATATAGGTACTACTATTACTGCAAATTTGGCGGCACTAACGGGTAATACGCAGGCTAGGAGGGCTGCTTTGGCTCACTTAGTGTTTAATGTGTTCGGTGTTATATGGGTATTATGCTTATTCGTTCCATTTACTAACGGAGTTTCCTGGTTTGTAGAAAACATAATGGGAACTACTGATCCGGCTGTGGCTGTCTCTTTTAAACTTTCAGCGTTCCATACTTGCTTCAATATCTGTAATGTGTTGATATTAATATGGTTTGTGAAGCTTATCGAACGTACGGTTTGTGCGATTATTCCATTAAAAGAACAAGACGAAGAATATCGTTTGCGTTATATCTCCGGAGGTATGCTTTCTACTGCCGAACTCTCTATTTTGCAGGCCAGTAAGGAAATTCATCTGTTTGCTGAGCGTACGCACCGTATGTTTGGTATGGTACAGGACTTGCTGCATACTGAAAAGGATGACGACTTTAATAAATTGTTCAGCCGGGTGGAGAAATACGAAAATATCAGTGACAGTATGGAGCTGGAGATTGCCAATTATTTGAATCAGGTGTCAGAAGGACGTTTGAGTTCGGAAAGTAAGTTGCAGATACGTGCTATGCTTCGTGAAGTGACTGAAATAGAAAGTATTGGCGATAGCTGTTATAACTTGGCGCGTACCATTAATCGTAAGCGTCAGACTAACCAGGACTTCACCGAGAAACAATACGAGCATGTTCATTTTATGATGAAATTGACGGATGATGCGTTGGCACAAATGATTGTAGTGGTAGAACGTACGGAACATCAAAATGCTGACGTAAATAAGTCGTTTAATTTAGAAAATGAGATCAATAATTACCGTAATCAATTGAAGAACCAGAATATTCTGGACGTAAACAATAAGGAGTATGACTACCAAATGGGTGTCTACTATATGGATATTATTGCTGAATGTGAAAAGCTGGGTGACTATATAGTAAATGTAGTAGAAGCCAGTAGCGATATAAAAGAGAAGAAAGGGTAAAATAGTGATTAGTGGTTAGTGATTACCAAGCAGCATATTGTGCAGCCAACCAATCACTAACCACTAATTATTAATCACTATTCACTAATTATTGCTTTTCAAACTCTTCTTTTCCAACTCCGCATAAGGGGCATACCCAATCGGCGGGGATATCTTCAAAAGCTGTTCCGGGTTCAATACCGCTATCGGGATCACCCTTTTCCGGGTCATAAACGTAGTCGCAAACAGTGCAAATGTACTTTTCCATAATTACTTTTATTTGGGTTTATTCTCTAATAATAACGAATAAGCCCGGTGTTTTGTTTGATTCTTGAATAAAAAAAGTTACTTTTGCTTCTAATATATTAAATGCGATGCCCCTTATGCAGATGACTAATGAACTATTCAGGGCAATAATGCGAAATATTCATGCTTATGTTTTGCTAATTGACCGAGACTTTATAGTATTCTATACAAACTATTACGATAGAACAGGTGCGTTGAAACCTGCCGAACCTCAAAGGGTAGGTGATTTGTTGCGTTGCGCTAATGCTCTGTCTGCTGTGGGAGGCTGTGGATCGCATGATTTATGTAAAAGTTGTCCTGTGCGGAATGCCATAGAAAATTCATATCGTACACAACAGAACTTTGTGGATATGGAAGCAATACTGAATGTACGAGATGCAGCCGGTAACCTGGTAGAATGTAATGCTTATATTTCAGGTGAATTCATGAAAATTGAAGACCGTGATAGCATGGTTATTACCGTACATGATATAACTCACCTAAAACATGTGGAAGCTGAATTGAACCAGGCACGTGACAAAGCAGAGAATGCGGATCGTTCCAAATCTGCTTTTTTAGCAAATATGAGTCATGAGATCAGGACTCCGTTAAATGCGATTGTAGGTTTCTCCGAATTATTGGCTTCTGCATCGAGTGAAGAAGAAAAAATACAATTCTTTGAGATTGTTCAAAGTAACAATGCGTTGTTGCAACAATTGATAGCTGATATTCTGGATCTTTCGAAGATTGAAGCGGGTACACTGGAATTTGTTTTTTCGGATGTGGATGTTAATCTGATGATGTCTGATTTGGAACAGCAATTTCGAATGAGGGTTGCAGAGCAAGGTTCAGGAGTGGAAATTATTCGTGAAACGCCCGAACCGGGATATATATTGCATACAGATAGAAACCGTTTGGCTCAGGTTGTTGCTAATTTCATGACAAATGCGATGAAGTTTACTTCCAACGGAAGTATTACTTTAGGGTACAAAATTAATGAAGATAACCTCTACTTCTTTGTGAAAGATACCGGAAGTGGTATTCCTGAAGAGAAGCAAGGACGTATTTTCGAACGCTTTGTAAAACTGGAAAATGAAAAACAGGGTACCGGTTTAGGATTATCAATTTGTCAGACCATTGTTCGTAAATTGAATGGCGAAATTGGTTTGGAATCAGAAGAAGGCAAAGGCTCTACTTTCTGGTTTGCTCTACCCAAGTAATACTAGTTAGAAAATCATTACTTAAAAAAAAATAATAACACTGTTTATCCCGATATATTGTTGTATTTTTGCGATCCTAAATTAAACATAAAGACTTGCATGACTGCATCAAAGGATGATTATTATCATATCGGGCTTACCGATGAAGAGGTACTTAAAAGTCGCCTTGAACATGGTGTGAATTTGCTTACACCTCCTAAGCGTCCCTCCTTGTGGAAATTATATTTGGAAAAATTCGAAGATCCGGTAGTCAGAGTACTATTGGTCGCTGCTTTCTTTTCCTTAGTTATCTCTGTCATTGAGAATGAGTATGCCGAAACGATTGGTATTATTGCAGCTATTTTATTGGCTACGGGTATCGGCTTCTACTTTGAATACGATGCCGGTAAGAAATTTGATCTGCTGAATGCGGTAAACGAAGAGACTTTGGTAAAAGTGATTCGCAACGGACATGTGCAGGAAATTCCCCGTAAAGATGTGGTTGTCGGCGATATCATCGTTCTGGAAACCGGTGAAGAAGTTCCTGCCGACGGTGAACTGGTAGAAGCTATTTCTCTGCAAGTAAACGAATCGAATCTGACAGGTGAACCGGTAGTCGCTAAAACTATTTTGGAAGCCGATTTCGATGACGAAGCCACTTATGCATCGAACCGTATATTGCGTGGCACCACCGTAGTGGACGGACACGGTACGATGCGTGTGGATGCCGTAGGTGATGCAACGGAAATTGGAAAAGTAGCCCGCCAAAGTACGGAACAGAACACGGAACCTACCCCGCTGAATATACAATTAACCAAGTTGGCCAACCTTATCGGAAAAATTGGTTTCACGGTAGCCGGATTGGCTTTTGTCATCTTCTTCACGAAAGATGTACTGCTGGCTTACAACTTCTCTTCATTCCAGACTTTTCAAGATTGGCTGCCGGCTCTGCAAGCTACGTTGCGTTACTTTATGATGGCAGTTACACTGATTGTGGTGGCCGTTCCCGAAGGTTTGCCGATGAGTGTAACGCTTAGTTTGGCATTGAACATGCGTCGTATGCTGGCTACCAATAACCTGGTCCGCAAAATGCATGCCTGTGAAACAATGGGTGCCATTACAGTAATCTGTACAGACAAGACAGGTACATTGACCCAGAACCTGATGCAAGTATATGAGCCTAACTTCTATGGATTGAAAAATAAAGGCGAAATAGGAGAAGATGATCTTAGCAAACTGGTAATGGAAGGTATTAGTGCCAACTCTACAGCTTTCTTGGAAGAGACTGCTCCGGGCGAGAAGCCTAAGGGAGTGGGAAATCCTACTGAGGTTTTATGGCTGAACAGTCAAGGTAAGAATTACCTGGCTTTGCGTGAAAGTGCTAAGATAATTGACCAGCTGACATTCTCTACCGAACGGAAGTTTATGGCAACTTTGGTGCAATCTCCGCTAATAGGGAAAAAGGTTCTGTACGTAAAGGGGGCTCCTGAAATCGTATTGGGAAAGTGCAAGGAAGTTGTATTGGATGGTAAACGAGTAGATGCAGTTGAATATCGTTCTACCGTTGAAGCACAATTACTCAATTATCAGAATATGGCCATGCGTACACTTGGTTTTGCATTCAAGATAGTAGATGATACGGAGAATGCTGATTGTGTATCGTTGGTTGCTGAGAATGATTTGACTTTCTTAGGTGTAGTTGCTATCAGTGATCCGATTCGTGCGGATGTACCTGCGGCAGTTGCCAAATGCCAATCGGCAGGTATCGGAGTGAAGATTGTTACAGGAGATACTCCGGGCACTGCAACCGAAATAGCCCGTCAGATAGGTTTATGGAAACCGGAAGATACGGATCGTAACCGTATTACAGGTGCCGCTTTCGCCGAACTTACTGATGAAGAAGTGCTGGAGCGTGTAATGGATCTGAAGATTATGTCGCGTGCGCGTCCTACGGATAAACAACGTTTAGTACAATTGTTACAGCAGAAAGGTGCCGTAGTAGCCGTGACTGGTGACGGAACCAACGATGCCCCTGCTTTGAATCATGCCCAGGTAGGTCTTTCTATGGGTACAGGAACATCTGTAGCCAAAGAAGCCAGTGATATTACTTTGCTTGACGACTCTTTCAATAGTATCGGTACTGCCGTAATGTGGGGCCGTTCTTTATATAAGAATATTCAGCGTTTTATTATATTCCAGTTGACTATTAATTTTGTGGCACTGTTCATTGTATTGTTGGGCTCGATAGTGGGTACCGAGCTTCCGCTGACAGTGACACAGATGTTATGGGTGAACTTGATTATGGATACCTTTGCTGCGTTGGCTTTGGCTTCTATTCCACCCAGTGAAAGTGTGATGAAAGAAAAACCGCGTAAGAGCACCGATTTTATTATTACCCGCCCCATGCGGAATTATATCCTAAGTATGGGTATCATATTTCTAGCATTGCTTATGGGTATGTTGTTCTGGTTCAATAACGCAGAAGGCGGTATGACGACCCAACGTCTGACTATCTTCTTTACCTTCTTTGTTATGCTCCAGTTCTGGAATCTCTTCAATGCGCGTGTATTTGGAACTAATGACTCAGCATTCAAAGGACTTTCCAAATCGTATGGTATGGAATTGATTGTGCTTGCCATCTTAGGCGGACAAATACTGATCGTTCAGTTTGGTGGGGCTGTGTTCCGTACCGAACCGCTTGATTTTACAACTTGGATAACGATTATAGCTTCTACTTCACTAGTTTTATGGGTGGGTGAACTTATCCGTCTTATCCGACGTTTAACACAGAAATAAGAGTAATGAAAAGAAAAGGAATTAAAAACCTTATTATTGATTTTGGCGGAGTTCTGATAGACTTGGATCGTTCACGTTGTATCGAGAACTTCAAGAAGTTAGGGTTACCGAATGTTGAAGTCATGCTGGATTTATATCACCAGCAGGATTTCTTCCATAATTATGAAAAAGGATTGATAAGCAGTGATGACTTCCGTAATATACTTCGTGAAAAGATAGGAAAACCCGTCACTGATGCTCAGATTGATGCTGCCTGGAACAGTTTTCTGCTAAGCATTCCTGAATATAAATTGGATTTATTGTTGAGATTGCGCAAGGACTATCTGGTTTATCTGTTGAGCAATACCAACGACCTTCATTGGCAATGGTCACTTCAGCATGTATTTCCATATAAAACTTTCCGGGCGGAAGATTACTTTGAACACATCTATCTCTCTTTTGAGATGAAAATGGCTAAGCCGGATGTGGAAATCTTCCAAAAGGTACTGGATGATGCTGGTATCAACCCTAAAGAAACGCTTTTCATTGATGACTCTGAAGCTAATTGCCGTACAGCGGAATCTTTAGGTATCTCCACCTATACTCCCAAGGCATGTGAGGATTGGAGTCCCCTTTTTAAGTGATTAGTGATTAATGGTTAGTGAATAATTCTCAATTTAAGAAGTGCAGTTACTTACTGAAACATCAAATATTACCTTTTGTCCGAGCGTCGCTACTATCGGCTTCTTCGACGGTGTACACCGGGGACATCGCTACTTGATAGAACAAGTACGCGAAGTTGCTGCTGCGCGTGGTCTTGCTTCTTCTGTTATTACCTTCCCTGTACATCCGCGTAAAGTGATGCAGGCGGATTATCGCCCTGAACTGCTGACATCTTGCGAAGAGAAAGTAGCTTTGCTTGCCGAAACAGGCATAGACTATTGCATGATGCTCGAGTTTACTCCCGAAGTAGCCCGGCTCTCGGCAAAACAGTTCATGCATATACTTAAGGAACGCTATCAGATACAGGTTTTAGTAGTAGGCTATGATCATCGTTTTGGGCATAACCGTAGCGAAGGATTTGAGGATTATGTTCGTTATGGACAGGAAATGGGCATGGAAGTGTTGCTTGCACATGCCTATTCATCAGGTGAAAACATAACAGTCAGTTCTTCCATGATCCGTCATTTCCTGCAACAAGGTAATGTTTCGTCTGCTGCTGAATGTCTGAGCTATAATTTCTTTTTAGAAGGTACGGTGGTAGGTGGCTATCGTGTAGGGCGTAAAATAGGTTTCCCTACAGCGAACCTCCGCGTTAATGATCCTGATAAAATAATTCCTGCCGATGGTGTCTATGCCGTTTATGTCTTTTTGGACGGTGTAAGATATGGAGGTATGCTAAGTATCGGCTATCGCCCTACTCTTGCTAATGGTACTGACCGCAGTATCGAAGTTAATATCTTCCATTTTAGTGCTGATATCTATAATCAGCCCATGCGTATTTCCTTTGTCCGCTATATGCGTCCTGAACTGAAGTTCGATTCGGTTGAGGAACTAATTGCCCGTATCCGCCAGGATGAGACGGAGGTAAAAACTGTGCTTGAAAAGTAATTCTTTTACTTTTGCTGTTTCTTCTTCTTTTATCCTTCTAATTTTCTTCTCTTTCCTTTCGATTGAGGCTAATTTCTGTGTTATTTTTGCATATTTATCGTAAAACGTATTATTATTATCGTTTTTCGATAAATATTTTCTGTTTTTCTTTGTCGTATCAAAAAAAGGTCTTTTATTTGCATATCGAAAAACGATAAATGATTATCGAAAAACAAATATGAATGACTAATGAAGCAATAATAGTATGAAAACTTTAGTAATGACAGTAATCTTCGTAGTAGCAGTAGTAACTGATGCATTTTGTGGTAATAATCAGAAAGCATTTGCTTACAATGAAGTGATGAACGGTAATCAAGCGGAATCTCAAATTGTATATAAAGTAGAGGACTACCTGAGCTATAAATGGAGTGAAAAAGATAACGACTGGAATTTGCTGGTTGAACACTCTACGGATAATGAAGACGTGCTGCTTCTGGCAATAAAATAGAATTAGATAAAGGAAAGGGTTAGGTTATGAGAAAAGCATTTATGAGTATTACACTATTGGTGTTATCACTATCTACAGTAATGATGTTGTTGTTGGGAGTTATCGCTTCCGCTTCATGAATTGACAGAGAAAATAAGTATCTTTGCGAACTTTTAAAGAGTAAATAACAATGTGGACGGCTATTAAATTGGTTTTGATTTACTTTCTGATGCAAATGTTGGGGCTACTGGTTGCTTCACCCTTTGGACTGTTGTATACATATCTCACTTTGGGCAGTTTGGATGTAGATAAAGCGACGAGTTTCGCACTAGTACCTGCCATGCTTTTAGGCTTTGTTTTTATGGGGGTGTATTTGTGGCGTGCGCATTATCTCACTGGCGATAGAAAGCTGTATTCACCTATATCGGTCTCTTACTTAGCTTGGAGCCTGTGTGCCGGGATATCTTCTATTTTTATGATAGACTTCCTGATGTCTGTTTTGACATTTCTGCCTAATTGGATGGAGCAGACTTTTGATATGTTACAATCCGGCTGGCTAGGCATTCTCTGCATTGCAGTGCTGGGGCCGATATTGGAAGAATTGTTATTTCGTGGTGCAATCACAAAAGTATTGTTGAAAAAATACAGTCCGGTTAAGGCTATTTTGATATCAGGGTTGATATTCGGGATTTTTCATATAAATCCTGTACAGGTGGTGGGTGCATGTCTTTCGGGATTCTTGTTTGCCTGGCTTTATTATAGAACAGGGAGCTTGATAGCCTGTATCTTGATACATATCCTGAATAACAGCCTTTCTGTGTATCTTAGTTTGAATTATCCGGATGTAGATACTACTGCTCAATTATTGGAAGAACCGACTTATATGATCTGCTTGGTAGTAGCTGTAGGGCTGTTTCTGTTTTCGCTGAAGAAGTTGAATGAATACAAATTATCTGATACTGATATAACAACTATAACAACCCCTGATTTATGAAAAGACGATTGAATATTCTATGTGTGATAGTGATGCTGGTACTGGGCTACTCAGTGCTGGAGACAGGATATGACATCTTTCTCGGTGCTAAGGCAGGTGCAGAGGCCGGAATAGAAATAGAAAAGAACAAACAGGGGACTGCGAACTATGCAGAGTTGATGAACATTAGGGTTATCGGACTAGTTCCTGATAACCTTTCAATGAAGAATATGCAATTTCTTCGTGATTCTGTCTACAATGAAAAGAGCGGTACGTTTGTGCCTGTATCCTATTCTTCTATGGCGGTCAGTGTAGATACACATGGTTCTGTTGGGGAGAGAGTGATCAATCTGCTGTTGATATATTTGCACTTAGGTTTGTCTGTTTGGGCAGTCGTACTGTTCATCCGTTTGATAATCTCGATCAATAAATCCGACATCTTCAACTGGCGGAATGTACGTCGCTTGCGCCGTTTAGGTATAGCGCTGATTGCCAGCTTTTGTTGTGTGCTTACAGGGGCTTATCTCGATCTGGTTAGTGTTCGTGAGTCCTTTTCACTTCACGGTTACGATTTGAGTATCTCCGAGATGGTAAGTATCACTACTTTAGTGCTCGGACTTTGCTCCCTGATTGTGGGCGAAGTGTTTGCTATCGGGCTGAAGATGAAAGAAGAACAGGAATTAACTATTTAATATCCTGAGGAGTAATGATATGAAAAAGTTTAGAATATTAGGCATAGTAGCGATATTGGTAATTGTACTGGAATTTATTGCTTGATACGTCTCTTGATAGCTATCTCGAAGCGCGATGTATTCTCTAATACTAATGTAATCAGGATACGTGTCTTTACCTATTCCTTGGTATTCTTTCAATTTCTGAATAGTCTGCTAGAGTGGTTAGATTATTTAGAGGTAACCAAGCAGATTGCTTTGAAGGGATATGAAATAAAAGGTTTTCATTTGTCTGCCGACTGGACGCTGCTGGTTATTATGATTCTCTTTACCGAGATTTTTGCAGTTGGCGTGAAGATTAAGGAAGAACAAGAGTTAACCATTTAATGAGGGAGATTTTATATGAAGATAAATATAAGAAAAATGAGAATAGGACTGTATTTCCTTGCCGGACTTTTTGCGGTTTTGGTTGTAGCAAGCGCTCTCTATTTTCTCCTTCTTTTTCCGTTGTTGGAAGGCAGGTTGAAAAGTTACATAAGTATGGTATGGACATCTTTATTTATATTTGGCTATTATTGGTTCACAAAGCGATACACCAATTGGCAGACTATATTTGAAGAAGATGAAGATTAAATAAGGGAGTAATTTTTATGATAATAGTAAACCTCGATATAATGATGGCCCGAAGAAAGATATCTTTGGGAGAGTTGGCGGAGAAGATTGACATTACGCCAGCCAATCTTTCTATTCTGAAAACAGGAAAAGCGAAAGCTATCCGCTTTTCTACTCTTGAAGCTATTTGTAATGTGCTGGATTGTCAGCCGGGAGATATATTGGAGTATAAAGAAGGGGAGGAAAACAGTGACTAGTGGTTAGTGATTAGTGGTTAGTGCGTTGCATGCCGCAGTGAAAAACTAACCACTAATCACTAATTCTTATTTCCCTGCTTTCGCCTTGAAAGCCAATGCATACATTCGCATTTGCTTCACCATAGACAGCAGCCCATTGCTGCGGGTCGGTGAAAGATGCTCTTTCAATCCGATCTTATCAATGAAATAAAGGTCAGCATTCAGTATTTCATCCGGTGTATGTCCTGAGAGGACTTTCATCAGCAATGAAATAATACCTTTTACAATCAGTGCATCACTTTCTGCCTGGAAAATGATTTTTCCATCCTTTTCATCTGCTTGTAGCCAAACGCGGCTCTGGCAACCTTCAATCAGGTTCTGTTCGGTTTTATATTTCTCGTCGAGCGGTTCTTGCTCGTTTCCAAGGTCGATAAGGAGTTGATACCGATCCATCCAATCGTCGAAATCATTGAATTCGGCGATAACTTCATCTTGTACTTCGTTGATGGTCATAGTCTATCTATTCTTTAGTTTATATTCAGATAATTATTTCTCGTTATAAATCACCTGCATCACTGTTTGTCCTACAGCTTGCAGGGTTTCTTTGCTGATGGCATCCATATCATCTTTTTCAGTGTGCCAGTGTTCAAAAAAGCCATAAGGAACGATGTCGATCGTAGGAATCTTGGCATAGCGATTAATAAATGTATGGTCGTCTGTAACTTCACCGCCATCTTTGGGAACAAAAAAGCGATCATAACCGAGCTGCTTGGCTGCTTTCCAAACTTTGCGGTTTACATTGGAAGCTACTTCTTCGGACAATCTTTCATAGCGGAATTCCGGATTCTTACCACCCACCATATCCAGCAGAATACCAAAACGAGCGTTATAATCTGCTACATGAGGATTGCGTGCCCATGCTTGCGAACCGAGTCCCCAAGATTCTTCTTTGTGTTCACCTTTGTAGGCACTGTGGGTACCATAGTCTTCAGCATCTACAAAAATGATGTCGATACCCAGTTCCGGTTGTTGTTGCTGAATCTGACGTGCTATTTCGAGAAGGACACCCACGCCGCTAGCGCCATCATTCGCACCCAGAATAGGGGTATAATGTTTCTTTTCGTCCGGGTCTTGGTCTGCCCACGGACGACTATCCCAGTGAGAGAAGAGAGCAATACGTTTTTTAGCTTCAGGTTTGTAGGCACCAATTATATTTCGTGCTTTTAGTAAAGTTCCATTGTAAGCAGGCAAGTTGATGTTTTGATTATAAACCTTTGCGCCGAACTGTTCCAATTTCTGTGCCAAATAATCGCCACATGCCTTATGTGCATCGGTATTGGGAACACGTGGCCCGAAATCTACCTGCGACTTTACGTACTGATAGGCACTGTCTGCATTGAACTGAGGTACATTGACAACACTCTTAGTGTCAGTTTCCTCACCGTTATCCGCAGCTTTCTTACTGTTATTGCTGCATGCCACTGTTGCTATGATCAGTAACAATAACAGGGAGGTGAATGTATAATTCCTTTTCATTCTTTATCTGTATTAAAACTTAATTTGACTTCTTTTGTACCAACTTCCAATGTAACCTGTGCCCCATTGATAAGGGGAACATTCATAGTGACGTGACCGACTGGGAAATTGAAACATATCGGATAATCATACTCTTTCACTAAATCGGCCAAAGCACCGTAT
>OHFN01001239.1_pt1 | contig 12268 bp, 6 predicted proteins | sample 1567571 | NCBI WGS metagenome assembly OHFN01 (sample SAMEA3879533, study PRJEB24766) | human gut metagenome | biome: human-associated habitat; feature: feces | place: USA | collected 1985/1987
TAAAATCGTTCGGCATGCCTTTTGCCCGAATATCCCACAGCCAACGGCCTGCACCGGGCATTCAGCCGTCGTGCGTGCAGCCGCCCGTTGCGCCGGCACCGCTGTCTGACATCACGTCAGCACACCTGCACCTGCATTCATCCCGGACAAGTCGGCACGGACAGCGACAGGCCGCGGCAGCCGCCGCCATAAGGCCATAGGCAGCCGCAAAGGTAGCAAATCATTTCCGATTTCTCAAATACATCACAAAGATTAATACGCACGTAAGCAGCTCTGCCACGGGCACGGCGAGCCATATGCCGCTCACCCCGCACAGCTTGGGCATCAGCCAGAAGCACAACAGCATGAGCACATAGCCGCGCATGGCCGTGATGAACATGGCGGCAGCGTCGCGCTCAACGCTCTGACAATAGCCTATGGCCACGATGTTGACGGCAAACGGCACGAAGCCCAGCGCAAATAGGGGCATGCCGCCCACGGCTATCGTGTTGGCAGGAAAGCCTGCCGGAATGAACAGCGACACTATGTCCGACGCGAAGAAATACATTATCAGCAGAAACATACAGGCGCAGATTCTTCATGTACATCTTCTCGGTTATACTTGTCGGGAATGTGTAGCCTAGTTCTACATTTCTCAGCTTAATATACGAACCGTTTTGAACGAAGTAAGATGAAAAGCGCTGTTCATTGTTAGCTGTATTATTCGTCATCGCCGGAATATCGGAGTTAGGATTGCTGGGTGACCAAGCACCTAATATGCGGGTGGCATGATTCTTCCAAGCCGGATTTGTATAAAGCCAAATGTCGCTTTCTTTTTTCCAGTCGCTATTCACATCGTTACCAAATACACCTTCGAAAAACAAGTTCAAATCAAAACCTTTGTAAGCGAAGTCAAAATTAAGACCTCCGAAGAAGTCAGGGTCAGAGCATCCGATCCAAGTTCTATCATATGTCTCATTGATTACACCGTCACCATCCAGATCTTTGTAACGGATACGTCCCACTGCTTTACCGGGTTGGTCAGCATGAGCATCGACTTCTGCCTGTGTGCGGAAGATGCCATCGGCTACCAGACCATACATGGCATTGGGTGAGCGTCCTATAATCAAGTCGCGAACACCATCGCCCGCATACCTGTTGATTACATCAATAGGAAGTTCGGTCAGCTCGGTCTTGTAAGTACCGATATTAGCAGTAACAGACCACTGGAATTCACGGGTAGGTTCACTTCTATAAGTCAGGGCGAATTCCACACCTTGATTATTCATGCTGGCACCGTTTATCCAAGGTTCGCCGCCTTCACCCATTACAGCAATGTATGGGGTTCGTACAAGGATATCTTCAGTTTTCTTATAATAGTAATCGAACGAACCAGTCAGACGTTGGTTAAAGAATCCGAAATCAATACCAACGTTAGTTTGCTTCGTTGTTTCCCATTTCAAGTCAGGGTTACCAAGCCACGTTCTTCTGTAGCCCGATTGCAGATTACCATTCTCTTGCCCTTCAATAGGATAAGCTGTATCAAAGTAATTTGTAGTAAACGGAGTAGTAGTATAGCCACGAGGTAATCCCTGAACGCTACCATTGGCACCCCAACTAACACGAACCTTCAAGTCGGACAACCAGTCAAAATCTTCCATAAAAGCTTCGTCCTTTATCCTCCAACCAGCTGAGAAAGCAGGGAATACAGCATAACGATTGTTGACACCGAACAAAGAAGAACCATCACGACGTACAGTAGCAGACAGCAAATACTTACCAGCGTATGAGTAATTGGCCTTACCAAAGAGAGAAAAATAAGCATATTCATCGGCTGAACTGCCTAAAGTAATTTCATCGCCGGTAGCAACACCAAGGTGGGCGAAGTCACGGTCTTCCAAGTAAAGTCCTTCTCTTTTAGCAGAGAAACCTTCTTCTACGAAACGAGTGAATTCAGTACCGAATACGGCATCAATATGATGTTTGCCAAAGCTTTGATTATATGATAAAGTATTGGTCCATACGTAACTCAACGGATGAGACTGCCTGTTCTCCACGTAGTTCTTAGTATTGCCCCTGAAACCGGTTTCCACAAAAGCACCATCTATCGTTCTTTTGTAGGAGTTACCGTAATCTACACCAAATTGAGTTCTGGCTGAAATGCCGTTCCATATATTCACATCCAGAAAAATATCACCAATGATTTTTACATAGTTGTCAATATTGTCTTTACCCATTGTCATCATACGTACCGGATTGTTAATATCATCAAGTCCGGCAGGACCAGCCCAATTACCATTTATGTCGTATACAGGAACAATGGACGGCATAATCATGGCATTAAAAGTCTGCCATTGGTCTTTGAACTGTAAATAAGATACAGCTAAGTTTTCACCCACTTTCACACGGTCTTTAATCAGCGAGTATTCTGTGTTGGCACGCACTGAATATTTCTTGAAGAAAGAGTGAATCTGTGTACCTTGATTATTAGAGTATCCTAATGAAAACAAACTTTTAGCCTTATCCGTACCGTTGGAGATAGTGATTTGGTGATTAGTCAGAAGGGCTGTACGGAAAATCTCATCCATCCAATCAGTATCGGATGCTCTTACCAATTGATTATTATCCAAAAATTCTTTGGTACGCATGCCATCCATTACCAGCATACCGTCTTCACCTCTGTGATAATCATACTCATAACCATTTGGGAAAAGTAGGGCTGAACCATAAGTAAATTCATCATATGCAGCAGCACGGAAAGCGGCAATACCAAATTGTTCGGTATTCATCATCTCTGGTTTATTCAACACCTTGCTTACGGAAACGCTACCGTTATATTCGATGTTCGTTTTCCCGGCTTTACCTTTCTTGGTCTGAATCAAAATTACACCACCGGAAGCACGTGCACCATAGATAGAAGCGGATGCCGCATCCTTCAGTACTTGAATCGACTCGATATCACCTGCGTTAATATCACGAAGATTTAAGTTCTGTGTCGGCATACCGTCCAATACGATCAGAGGAGTTACAGCACCTGATAGAGAGGACAGGCCACGAATCTGAATGTCAACACCTTCGGCAGGATTACCGCCATTAGTCGAGATCTTCACACCGGCCATCTTACCTTGCAAAGACTTCATGGCATTTGCTGAAGTATTCTTGATGTCTTTTGTACCAGCCATAGATACGGAACCCGTCAAATCCGCTTTTCTTTGAGTCATATATCCGGTATACACTACTACTTCAGAAAGCATGGTAGCATCACTCTTCATTACGATATTTACTGTGGACATGCCTTTTACAGGACGCTCCTCTGTTTTCTGACCAATGAAAGAGAATACCAATACTGAATTTTCAGAAGGAACCTTTATTGAATATTTTCCTTCGATATCGGTAGTAGTACCTATAGTGGTTCCTTTAACTACAACATTCACTCCGATAAGAGGTTCGTTGGTACCTTCTTCCAAGACAGTACCTTGTACGATTTTCGCTTGCTGCATTTCATTAGGAGCATTCATCTCTACGGCATTTGCTTCCGGTGCAGCAGTTGCAGGGGATATGCCCTCTGCATGTACTGCTAATGATAGCATTGATATCAATGCTATGCAGCTACTCCTTTTTCTAAAAATTCTCATAATACTTTGATTTAATTGTTAGTAAAAACTCATAGTAATACTTATTCATTTCCCCATAGTGTAGAACCATTTCCCTTATTCTTTCTCCATTCATGACGCCATTTATGAATATCAGTGGAGTTTATCATCGGTTTCAATCTGCGTTCTTCCTTCGTAGGCGCTTTGGGCAGCATGCTTGCTTTGTCCTGATACCAATAGGCAACACTCGCTAAATCCAGAGTAAGATTGTTATTATGACCGTGCTCAATAGTAGCCTTCAAGCCTTTTTCAAAGAAAACAGGATCGTTAATAAAGAATCGATATACATGTGTACGACCCAACCAGCCTATATCATTGTTTACACGCGGATAGCCAAAGTAAGGATGCGAGAAGGTTTCTTTCGGACACCAGGAAGTATTAAAGAAGTCTTCCGTACCCGTACCAATCATCGAAGGAGTAGTTTCACCATCAATAAACCACATATCGTCACCTTCACCATACCACATTGGGGTAGGACAATGAACATAATAATTGAGACCTATGAAATGACCTTTTCCCTGAATATCGGCAAATACATAATTGTTTTCACCGGTTTTGTTTTCGCCTTCCTTACCTGTTACTCCCCATTCTGTTTCTCCTTCGGGAAGAGCTTCGGTCAACTCATGATTGTACCAAGCATGGAAGCGTCCCATGTCTTCGGGAAGTTTCTTCATTTCCAAGTAATCTACATAGAAATAGAAAGCATCGATCTTTTCATTGGTTTGATTCTCTATTTCAATGCGGGCTCCTTTAGCAAATGGCATGGTGAAGTAAGAAGATAATCCTGTTCCATTACCCGGTCCTGCTGACAAAGGGAATGATGCATAATTGTACTGCTCGTTCCAACCCTGCCCAAAGAATGGGCCAATAGGAGATTCTACGGAAGGATACTCGTTTCCATCCCAATACATACGGATTATAATATCGTTTCTGCACAAACGATCCGGTCCGGGAGCTATTGTAATCCAAATGTGATTAATGACACCTGAGCCTGATATCTCGGCTATTGTGCGTGTTTCACCAGGTTTAATGTCTTTCAGATGATCGCGGTTGTTACCACTTCTGTCGTAGCTACTGACGCGACGATTCTTGACACCGTTTTTCATTTTCGCCAAATCGTACAGTTCTCCTGTAAAATTTGTTTGGGCAATAGAGGTAAACTGGCATGCCCATGCTGCCATAAAAGCAATCAATAGAGTTCTTAGTTGACTTGTTCTCATGTTTTATTTGTAATATTAGTTTAATAATGAGTTATTAAATAGAATGATTTACTATAGAGCCCCCTTCTTGAATGAGAAGGGAGCCATCTATAGCGGATAAAAAGTATCAGTTATTAAGGAAGTTGATAACCTTCAGGCATAATTATCATTGCATTTATACCCATAAATTTCGCCCACTGGGTATTGTGAGGCCCGGGTTCCAGTTTTATGATTATTGTAGCATCGTCCGCAGGAACAATATCGCGAATAACCACTGATCTGTCAAAATTATAATCAGTCGTCAAAAGTGCCGATTCTTCATTCTTTCCCGAAATGGTGTACTGGGTTTCTGTTCCTACATCATTGATACTGCCATATAATAAGAACGAATACTTCAAATCTTTATTGAGATTAGAAAGCTTCAAGCTACTTAATGGAAGGAACAAGCCGTCACTAAAGAACATATCTTCAGAAGCCGATTTTGGAAATCCCAATCCATTCTCCAAACCACGCGCCAGAGTACCAGTAAAGGGGTCTTTCACAGCAATATCAAAGCTTGAAGGATCTCCCTTCTCATCTTTCAGATTGCCCAAAACCTGATCGGACGGATGCCTGAAGTTATTGAATGGAGCCGGCGAGAATATCTCACCGAAATCAATGTAAATAGGAACTTCCAATACAAAATCATTTACCTTCTCTAAATAATCCTCCAGTACAGTAACCTCTTTCGGATTCTTCACTGCTTGATGGGCTGCTTCTTTAGCGAGTCTGGTATCAAACTTGGATAAACTTTCCGGCATATATTCATTGCTGGTGATATCGCCTCCAAACAATGTCTCATACCAGGTACAAGCCGTAATGAACCGTCCGATATTCGGATTCAAACTACGTTCATCTTTCAGCATATCCTCGCCAACATAACTGGTGCGCCCATTTTGAATAGCAGTTCCGGAAGAAACTATGATATCCACTTTTGAAGCAACCCCAGCCACAGCATTGGCAATTGCATGAAACATAGCTTCTTGATCTCTTTCATAGTTTGCAAACCCAGCATCTGTAGCGTTCTTAGCATAAGCCCAAGGTTGATGAAGCACATACTTCACATCCGGATTAGTAGCATACTTCTTCACCTGTTCCAAAATATCGGATAAGTAAGCCTGATAACCTTCTGCTTTACCTGCCAACGGCATGTTTTCTTCAATAGAAATATAATCCCAGTTCTCGCTCTGCAAGACACTTTTTATCTGTTTGTCATCCAACAGATTCACGCTTCCATCTAAAGCAATTCGGCTATATTTATAGACTGCTTGATTCTGGCTGATATTTTTACTATGGTCCTCCAAAGATGCACCGTCTAAATACAAATTTCCTATAACCAAAGATTTACCAGCAGCTTTTACCAAGTTTTGCAAGTAGCTTGCTGTAGCATCATTTCCCGAACCACTTCCTATAGTCAGAATTTTAATCGCAGGAGCACCTGCTGCAACTGTAAGGTCAGCAAAGTACATCAACTTTCCATCTGTACTTTCTACCTTGATTACAGTTTTACCTGCTGCAATAGCTGTAATTATTCCTTTATTATTATCCGAGTTATCTACTTTGGCAATATTTGGATCTAATACACTCCATGAAAGTTTATACGCATCTCCTTCTATAGTGTCAACAGTTGCAGTAACTTTCATCTTCTCGCCAATTGACATGGAAATAGAAGACTGGTCGATACGTACAAATTTACGGTTGGACAAGTCGACATTATTATCATCCGAACAGGATGCAAACATCATGAGTACCAACACCATTATATTAAATATGAATTTATTTGTTTTCATAGTCTATCTTCATTATTTATTGATATCCTGGAGCTTGTCTCAATTTGGGGTTAATATCCATTTGGGCTTGTGGAACTGGCCATAAGTACATTCTTTTGTTGAAAGTACGGCTCTTGTAAAACGTTCTTTTGTAGAATGCTTTCGGGTTATTCACATCATCACTTTTCTCGGAACCATCATGATTCATTCCATATAGTTTACCTCCCAGATACTTTTCGCCTAGCTTCCAACGGCGGAGATCATGGAAACGAATGCCTTCGCAATTAAACTCCACCCGGCGTTCCTGTTGAATGGCCGCACGCATTTCCTCCTTGTTCAAGCCTTTTTTCAAGGCAGGAATTCCTGCTCTTTCCCGAATCAGGTTCACGTATTTATATACATCCCCATTGGGGCTTTCCAAAGACTCGTTCAACGCTTCGGCATATCCTAGGTAGGCATCGGCCATTCTATATAATATACCTGGCTGATACGTATACTTTTTCTCTCTTGGAAATACGTCCAAAGAAATTCTTTTCCGTACGTTGTAACCATTTTGAGGAGAATCAAAAGTCATATCCGTATCTCTTCCACCTTGCAGGAACTCAACATGACGATTAGCTACTCCCAACCATGCACCATTGAAAATGACAGAAACATAGAAACGAGGCTCACGGTTACAATACATATTGTAAGTTCCGGCTTCAGTTACAGGGCTCATTCCGGTTTCCTTGTTCGCCAGACTGGCAGGACCTCCACCGGGCCATTTGGTTACTCTTAACTCATTTTCGGTAGAAAACCCTCTTTCTACATATCCCGATTGGGGATTTATAATAGGAGAACCGTCATTGTTATAACCAAGAATAGGTACTTCTCCATTACTCATATAAAATGCATCTACAAGTTCTTGAGTGACTCCCATTGCAGCATTTCCACCTATACCTTTAGGCAAATGATGGTCTTGCCAATAGTAAAGGTCTCTATTTTCGGCCCTGCCAAATACGATCTCTTTGTTTCCTTCAGAGAAACGTTTCAATGACATGTTATAGTAAGACATGAAGGGATCTATCGTACCATCAGCATTATACTCGTAATAGAGTTTATATCCTGCAGCTTCTGCGGCATTGATCAATTCTAAATGCGCACTTGCCGCTTTTGCCCATTTCTCTGTTTTTTCTTGAGGATCAAAAAGAGATTCCCCTTCGGAGTTCTTCCAGTCTTTGAGGTCAGGATTTCCATTGAACAACGGACTTGCCGCATAAAGAAGCGTCTTTGCTCTAATGGCTAATGCCATAATAGAAGTAGCTCTTCCCCAGTTGTTGTTACTTGGATAAACTGCCGGTAAATTCTTGGAAACATCTAACAGTTCTTTGTCAATCCAATCTACTATCTTATCATAAGGCACCTGTGGAGTCATTAGCTCTGATTCGGGTGCATCCACCGGATAAATCACACCCGGAGTAAATGGAATGGAACCATACAATTCAATCATTAACGAATAATAGTAGGCTATTAAAAAGCGGACTTCATTCTTCATTTGAAATACATACGATTCAGTCAAATCTTTATTGGGTATTACCCTGACCTGCTCCATGAAAATAAGTCCCGAACGTATTCTTTTAGAAAGTTCCACCCAGTAGTATGGGTTCCATGCTGATATAGGACTCCAATTACCTGTAGTATAAGCATATACATTGGCCCATCCGTAAGGCGACCAGTCTTGCGGAATAGTGATATCGTCTCCCATGATGTTATAACCCTGATCTTTGAAGTATCCCCACATGGGACTTGGTACTGACGAATATACACCTGCCAGCCAATCTTCGGTTCTCATCTTATCCGTGAAAATCATTTCCATATTCAACTGATCGTCCGGCGATTTATCAAGGAAGTCGTTACAACTTGTGGTTAGTGCCATAGTGAGCGACAACAGTACAGTTGTTACTATAGATTTATGTTTTTTCATATTACGTATCTTATTTAATTGTTGAAATTGATGCTTATGCCTATTGACACAGATTTCATTTGAGGATATCTTAATCCGTCGGTTGTCTCCAACTCCGGATCCCAAAGCTTGAATTTAGAGAAAGTCAACAGGTTGGTTCCTCTGGCAAAGATGCGGCAATCGCGTACACCTAATTTATTAGTCCATATACGTGGAACAGTATATCCAATTTCCACGTTCTTCAATCTCAGGAAACTCATATCACGTAGCCACCAGGTAGATGCACGTTCGTTATTGGCAACCGCCTTGTCTCCCATACGCGGCCAGAACACATTCTGGCTAGGATTCTCGGGTGTCCAACGGTCATCAATATTCGAGTAGATATTTCCTGCACCCAATGAAGAACCCGGTAACCATGTTTCACCTCCCAATAACTGGTAAGTCTTGCCGGTTCCCTGGAAAAACACTCCCAGATCAAATGCCTTGTATCTTACATTAGCTCCAAATCCATAGATAATCTCAGGAACACGTGTCCCACCGATAGCTGTTTCATCTACCGCAGTAATTTCGCCGTCACCGTTCATATCTTTGTATTTTATATCTCCGGGACGCAAATTGCTCGCATCACTGAAGTTCTGTGTAGGGATACCTTCCTTCAACTTACCGTTTGCATCAAAATCATCTTCATTAAAGAGCCCTTCGGCTATTAAACCGAATAATTGTCCAACAGGTTTGCCTGTCCATGAGCGGTAAGTACCTACAATGGCAGCAGGCTCATCAAATTCTATTATTTTATTGTGTGCATATGTATAGTTTGCCATAGCCGAAACAAACCAATCTTTATTAAACTGATGGTTTACATTCAGTGACATGTCAAAGCCTTGATTTTCAACTTTACCAAAGTTTGCCCAAATATTCCGATTAAAACCCGCTGATCCTGGCACATTCTTTCGTTGCATAAAGATGTCATCTCTATTTTCCTTGAAAACATCCACAATGAAGTTCACGCTATTGTTCCAAAGTCCCAAATCAATACCTGCATTCATTTTGGTTACAGTTTCCCAAGTAAGATTGGGAACACCAATTTCACCCTCTGAACGTCCCAAACGATATACATTGGCATCAGTTCCCCAGTAATAATAACCGGTATCTACAATGGTAGAAATATAAGAGAATCGTCTGTCTCCCCCAATATTACTATTACCTGCTTTACCCCAAGTAGCCCTTAGCTTCAAATTAGAAATTAGGTTAGATAAAGGTTGCATAAACTTCTCCTGTGACATAATCCATCCTATTGCTACAGCAGGAAAAAAACCAAATCGCTTACCGGGAGCAAAGTTTTCAGATCCATTATATCCGAAGTTTAGTTCAGCAATGTAACGACTGTCATAAGTATATGAGAATCTTCCTGCAATACCTTGGCTTCTATAAGGAAGTGCCTCCCCTTTATCATAATCCTTCTGATTATAGAGGAACATAGCATTTATATCATGCTTTTGGGCAAATACGCGATTATAGGAAAGCATACCTTCCAGATAAATACTCTGATCCCCCCATTCAGCTCCTTTGGAGTAACCCAAAAATTCCTGCCCGTCATTGTTTTGAACAGTTGTTACTATTTCGCCATTTTCATCGCGTGATGTTGCAGGGTTATAGTAAAAGGGGATTTTAGAACGAGTTACCGAATTTGCTGAGAATTTATCAAAAGAAAAAGTAACTTTTGCCTTCAGCCCCGGTGTAATAAATTTCAAGTCTTGCTCAAGTGAAGTGAGTGATTCGATCTTATTATGGTTCATTTTTTCATAACCCCGTTGAGTGGCCCATGCCCAAGGATTTTCTTTGTAATTAACACGAGGAATGCGCCCGTCAGCATAAATAGCCGGATGCACATAGGGAGGAACACGCATAGCCTGATAAAAAATGCCGGTATTGGTTTCTTGTCCTCCCGGAGGAGCATTACGGGTTTGCAGGAATACGCCCACATTGGCACGGAACAGGGTCGTTGGTGTAACGTTTACATCCACATTAGACCGAACCGTATAACGGGTTACCTTCAATGAAGAATCCCATTCTTGATTCTTGTCGCGTTCAATGATACCATTCTCGCCATAATATCCAGCTACCAATGAATAGCGTAAGATATCCGTACCACCATTGACACTAATATTTGCCTTAGTGTTATCAGCATGATCTTTTGAAATAACATCCCACCAATTCACATCAGGATATAATTCAGGATCAGTCTGATTTCTATAATTCAACAAGGTTGCTTCGCTTACAAACGGAGCTCTTCCCTGTTCTGTATACATTTCGTTAATCAAACGCAAGTATTTCTCGCTACCAATATACTCCGGTACTTGGATAGGTTGCGTAAAGGAGTGCTCAAAGCGTACATCCACTTGAGGCTTACCAATCTTACCGCGTTTGGTTTCAATCATTACCACACCATTGGCACCACGCACACCGTAAACAGCACTGGCGGCTGCATCCTTCAATACAGAGAAAGAAGCTATTTCTTCGGGATCGATATCGTGCAGCGATCTTTCGATACCATCAACCAACACTAAAGGATTGGTATTTCCGGTGAAACTACTGATACCCCGAATCCAAAAATCGGAATTGTTAAACCAAGGGTCACCACTTCGTTGCACAGCAATAACACCGGAAACCATACCGGCCAAATTATTACTTAAAGAACGTGTAGGGCTCATAGCCAGCTTTGCAGGTTCTATGTTGGTGATAGATCCGACCACAGAAGCTTTCTTCTGTGTACCGAAACCTACAACTACTACCTCGTCCAACGCAGCCACGTCTTCTTCCATAGATACATCGATAATACCTTTAGAACCGATCTTCACAATTTTATCTTTAAAACCTATATAAGAGAATTTAAGTGCCGTAGTACCCGGAGTAATCATAATTGTATAAGTACCGTTCAAATCCGTAACCACACCTACAGACGGCTTTTCAGCTTCTGTTACATTCACTCCTATGAGTAATTCTCCTTGGGCGTCCATTACACGTCCGGTTATTTTCTTCTGCCCTTGTGCAAAGGCAATATGCACGTTTCCAACACATACCAGGATGATCAGAAACCAATTTACAATTTGTTTCTTAGGGATGTCTTTCATAACACAATTATCTATTTTGATTAAATTAAGGCAAAATGTCTTATTCTGTTGATTACTTACTTTTATTGAGTGAGGTTTTTGAAAATCACAAACTCAATTTTCACATACTCAATGATGATATATTTCCTGAACACAATCTTTTTACTCCCTAAAAACTGAGACTAATTATTTATCTTACCATTTCGGTATTTCCAATTCGTCCTTGCTGGGCAGAGCCGGAAACTTGGCATGTGGTTCTGCCTGATACCAGAAACTGGTAGAAGAGATATCGGATTTCTGATTATTATATCGACCATCATGACGCCAGCCCAAATCCTGAATAGTTACTTTCAAATCCTTGTCGAAACGGATAGGGTCAAGAATATGCCAACGGTATAATCCGAAAGCGGTAACTGCACGATATAATCCATCGGGACGGATCACTTGATGCATGCCGGCATAAGGAGTAGTGAATTCCTGATACTGACGAGTTTTGGGATTTTCGAAGTTGTATGAACCACAGAAATAATCTTCTGCTCCTGTTCCGCAAATAGTAGGATATTCTTTATCACCATCC
>OHFN01001256.1_pt1 | contig 12094 bp, 18 predicted proteins | sample 1567571 | NCBI WGS metagenome assembly OHFN01 (sample SAMEA3879533, study PRJEB24766) | human gut metagenome | biome: human-associated habitat; feature: feces | place: USA | collected 1985/1987
GCACAGATCCGCTGTTCACATCCAGGACAATATGATATCCATTATTCTGGTACTGATGAATCACAACAGTTACCCCTCTTTCATTTAAATTTTATATTTTTGCATAACACACGTAAGGCAGCGACCACGGCCGCTGCCCTCATGTCTGATATTCAGTTTCTTATTTTTTGTGTTCACAAACCTGATTTCCTACTGTACAGGATGTCTTACATGCTGACTGACAAGATGTCTGACATTCTCCGCATCCACCTTTTTTCACTGTATGATTCAATGTCTGAGTATTTAATGTTTTGATATGTTTCATTTCTATTCCTCCTAATGTGTATGCATAAGCATCTAGTTTTCTTAGAATTATAACACATCCTGATCACTTTTTAAAGTATTTTTTTACTGTTCCATCTGTCTGCCCAGAAATTCTGCTGCCACAGCTGCCATTTTTTCTTCCACTTCACTGAATTTTTTGTGTTCTTCTTTGTGTAAAAACACCACTGTTCCCATCACGTCCCCGCCACTGATAATCGGACAAATGATTTCCTGAGAATATTCCTCACCCCCGGCGAATATCGGAATGTAGTCCGCTTTCCTTTTTTCTGTACGGATCTGCTTTCGAGCCTGTATTGCATACTCCAGTTCTTTACTGATATAACGGTTCAGCAGCTCCTTGCTCCCACTTCCCGATGCTGCTACAATCTGATCCATATCAGTAAGACACACAATACAGTTCATGGTATGTGCAAGGCTTTCTGCGTACAGTCCGGCAACAGCACCGATTTCTCCGATCGGAGAATACTTTCTTAAAATCACACTGCCTTCTCTCTCGGTAAAAATTTCCAGTGGATCTCCTTCCCGAATACGAAGTGTCCTTCGAATTTCTTTTGGAATCACCACCCTGCCAAGGTCATCAATTCTTCGTACAATTCCTGTCGCTTTCATCTTATCTTCTCCTTATATCTGGTTTTTATCGATAACAATCTGCTATTAGTATCGCTCATTTTTTAGAAATTATGAGTTATTTTACCAGTTTTATAAGAATTCATGAGGGATGTATTTTTTCCGAAAAGAGTAACTACAAAAGATTTTCTATCGTTCTCTCTGTACGTTTTTACTTCCTCACGAAATCATACCACCGATCATTCCACCTCCTGTGCAAAGAATACACACGATCAAAAGCTGAGGAAACGGCTCCTGAATGCTGTGGTAAATACCAAAGGAAATCAATACAAGAAGCAGAAAATACAGCACACCGATTCCAAGCCCCCAGACAAATTTCCTGACCCTTGCCATTTTCCCTGCCACGAAACCACCTGCCAGTGTAGACAAAATATACACGGTCAAAATCCCTGCTGAAACATGTTTTTCCTCCAGTCCACATTTGTAAAGCAGTACTGTCAAAATCAAAAGGAGCACACCTGTTACAAGGTATGCACACAACAGGGATTTTAAAATCCAAAGTCCTTTTTTCTGCATTGAATTTTCAACATTTGCTTTCTTTTCCATATACGCTCTCCTCCCGGCTCATTTACAGCTAATACACTGTATGAGTCCGAAAAGCGTTTTATGTCCATCGTTCCATTGGTATCAGCTTTTTTTCTGTATCCAACAGGCAACACATTGTTGTCTGTCACACTCACAATGTTCCCCTATCATTGTCTCTTTTCCCAGCTCATGTAGCGGTGTTTCAATGATATGCATCAGCTGACTAACAATATCATTCTCTAAAAATTTTATCATTTCATCATCTGCAATAGTTTGCCAGTCTTCCAGAAGATATTTAAAAGACAAAACCCCTCATTTACAATCCTTTTCCCGCTTGAAAATAAAATTTGTAAATGAAGGGTTTTCTATTTTTATTCGCTCATCTGCTTATACTGCTGTGCGATATTTTTCACATGGTCTCCCATTCTTTCAAAATCTGTCAACATCTCTGTAAAAATGATTCCGCTCTGAGGTTTACATTTTCCTTTTTTCATACGCTGCATCTGTTTCTTAAAGTACTTATCTCTCAGATCATCGATCTTCTGCTCTGCCGCACTGGCTTCAAAAAGAACCTGCGTCATATCGCTGCCCTCTTCGTTTTTCACGATATCAAGTGCTGTCAGACACTGTTTTTTCATCTCTTCGATTTCTTCCAGTGCTACATCAGAAAATGACAGATTCCACTCTTTGAGATCTTTTGCATATCCTGCCAGATTCATGGCATGATCCCCGATACGCTCCAGGTTTCCGATCACAGCATAATATCCATTAATAATCTTGGAATCCTCTGTCGATTTCTCATTGGAGATCAGAGATACGATATACTCTGAAATCTCACGGTTTAAATAATCGATATAGGTCTCTCTTTCTGAAATCTTCTCCATATCTTTTTCATTATACTGAATCAGAACATCATATGCTTTTGCAATATTCTTAGATACCATATCGCGCATTCTCTCGATTTCATCCCGAACCTGTGAAAGTGCTACCGCACTGGAGCCGATCGCATAGTTGGATTCAAACCGTGTGATGTACTTGAGTCTGTAATCTTCATCGTCTTCCTTCTTGCTGTCCGGAAGGATCTGGGTTGCGATTCTTGCCATGACATTACCAAATGGAAGCAGGATCAATGTTGTTACGATATTGAATGTTGTATGAACATTGGCAATCTGTGCCACCGGATTTCCAGGTGTGAGCGCTTCCATCCAGGAGACAAACGGCGTTGTCATACAGATGACCGTAAACAGGATCGAACCGAAAATATTGAACATCAGATGGATCACGGTTGTACGCTTTGCATTAACTTTCATTCCGATTGATGCTAAAACCGCGGTAATACAGGTACCGATGTTCTGTCCAAACAAAATATATACTGCGCTGGAAAGCGGCACCATTCCAGTTGCTGCAAGCGCCTGCAGGATTCCAACAGATGCAGATGAGGACTGAATGATTGCCGTAAAAATTGCACCGATCAGAATACCTACCAGCGGATTCTCAACTGTTGTCATAAAGTTGATAAATGTCTGTGAATCCTGAAGCGGAACCATGGCATCTCCCATCATTGCCATTCCCATAAATAAAATTCCAAGTCCGGAAAAAATCCCGCTGATATGATGCACCTTTTCATTTTTAATGAACATCATCGCAACTACACCGCCGATTGCAAAAATCGGAGCGATCGCCGAGATATCCAGTGCGATCAACTGACCTGTGATCGTTGTACCGATATTGGCACCCATGATTACCCAGACTGCCTGACTTAATGTCATCAGACCGGAATTTACAAATCCAACCAGCATAACTGTGGTTGCGGAAGAAGACTGAATCACGGCTGTGATCACAGCTCCAACCAGAACTCCTTTAATACGGTTGGAAGTCAGCTTCTCCAAAATCGACTTCATTCTGTTTCCGGCAGCAGCTTCCAGGCCGTTGCTCATCATATGCATTCCGTACAGAAACAGTGCAAGTCCCCCCAGCAAGGAAAGTATATCTGTTATCCCCATTGTATCTTTCTCCTTTTTTCTTCTCTTTTTGTATTTTATTTTTTCGCTCGAAACGAGACTGCCGCAAATGGTATCACAGCAGTCTCGTTTTCTGGCAAATCTTACAATTTTGATTCTAGCACACCGCATTTTTCCAGGTCAACATTCTTTTACACTTTCTTAACAAGTTCTTAGCGCAACCTTAACACAGATCTTCAAAGTGCAGTCTTTCCCTCAAGTATTGAAAAGCCTTTCTGATTCTGTTAAAATCAAAGAAGATTCCCAAAGTAACGGGATTTCAAGAAATTTTAAGGAGTGAATACAATGAGTAAGATTGATGAAGTAAGAAGCGCCATGATGGCTGCCATGAAAGCAAAAGATAAAGAACGAAAGGATGCACTTTCCGCACTGCTCACTGCATTGAAGAACAAAGCGATCGACAAACGTGCAGACCTGACGGAAGAAGAGGAAACACAGGTCATCTTAAAAGAGATCAAACAGCTCAAAGAAACCATTGAGATGACACCTGCAGACCGCACGGATATTCTCGCAGAATGCAACAGCCGTCTCGCAATCCTCGAAGAATACGCTCCAAAGATGATGGATGAAGAGGAAATCAAAGCAGTGGTTTCAGAAGTACTTGCCGCTCTTGGTCTGGATGCGCCGACTGCAAAAGAAAAAGGAAAGATCATGAAAGAACTGATGCCGAAAGTCAAAGGAAAAGCCGACGGAAAATTAGTCAGTGAAGTCGTTGCTTCCTTCCTGTCCTGATTCACTATGAAAGTACTGATTTTATCCTGCAATACCGGAGAGGGACACAATTATGCCGGCAGGGCACTCAAAGAGTGTATCGAATCGCATCATGATACCGCAGATATGCTGGATATTATGATGCTTGCCAGTCCCAGAGTATCAAAACTGGTGGGGAACAGCTATGTCAATATTGTCCGGCATGCTCCCCGCCTTTTTCAGTGTTTATACAAACTGGGCGGACTTGTCAGTTCCGCCAGACATCATTCTCCGGTTTATTATGCCAATGCTCTTCTCGCCAAAAAGCTAACGCGCTATCTGGATACACACCATTACGATATCATCGTAACGCCTCATCTTTTTCCTGCACAGACACTGACTTATATGAAGGAAAAGAACCTGTTGTCCCAGAAAATCGTGGCTATAGAAACAGATTATACCTGTATTCCATTTTGGGAGGAAACAGACTGCGATTACTACATCATCCCTCACTATGAACTGATCGACGAATTTGCAGCAAAAGGAATTCCCAGAGAACGTCTGAAACCATACGGGATTCCGGTTCGTCCGGCATTTTCTGACCAATCTGACAGACAAAAAGCCCGCGTACGCTGCCGGATTCCAAAGCATGCCCAGGTTTATCTGATCATGAGCGGCAGTATGGGATTTGGAAAGATTCAGCTCTTTGTCGCCGAACTGCTCCGTACCCGAAAGCCCGGAGAATATGTTGTTGTAATCTGCGGAAACAACCGTCGCCTGCAAAAAATCCTCCTTGCGGAATTTGGAAAACAAGAAGGTGTTCAGATTCTGGGATACACTGAAAAAATCGCAGATTTTATGGCTGCCACCGATGTGCTTTTCACCAAACCCGGCGGTCTGACTACCACCGAAGCAGCTGTCAAAGGGATTCCGATCGTACACACACGCCCAATTCCCGGCTGTGAGACAAAAAATCTGGCTTTTTATACAGAACGGGGATTGTCCCTGACCTCCAAAAAACTGCACGGACAGATTCTTGCCGGTCGAAAACTGATGTCAAACGATGAACTGCGGCATTCCATGTGTACAGCCCAGCACACTATCATCCCATCTAATGCTGCGGAGAAGACTTACCGGCTTCTCTGCCAGCTTTCTTCTGCGCATGCTATTTCAGATGATACTGTGAAAAAGGAGACTTTATGAATGAGTTATTCTTTATTTTAGTCGGATATCTTTCGGGAAGTATTTTATATGCCTATCTGCTTCCCAAATATATTTGCCATATCGATATCATGAAAGACAGTGACGATCACAATCCCGGTACATTCAATGCTTTTGCACTGGCAGGTACACAGGTTGGTATTCTTGTGATCGCATTTGAGCTTTTGAAAGGATTTCTTCCGGTCTGGCTGGCTTCACATATTCTGGATACAAGAAGATGGATGTTTGCAGTTGTTCTCTGTGCACCTGTTGCAGGGCATGCGTTTCCCCTGTTTTATCCGAAACGCGGCGGAAAAGCCATCGCAGTTTCTTTTGGAGTATTATTGGGACTGCTGCCGCGATACCGCCCGGTGCTGCTTCTCATCTTCTTTTATCTGTTATTTTCTTTTTTGATCGTTGTAAAGCCGCATCTTTACAGAAGCATTCTTACGTTTACACTGTTTTCTCTGACCGGATTGTTTTATTTCCATGATGCGGTGATCAGCATGGGCACATTTTTCATTTCCTGCGTGGTCATCATCCGACATCTGGTACATCATCAGAAAGAGCCTTTCAGCATTCGCTTTTTACAGCGGAGCTGAAAGGCTCTCTTTTATTTTTTGATCATAGAAATCGCTTTTGATCGTTCCAGTGTTTTTGCAAGCACATAAAAGATTACGGAATCAATCGGAACGGAAACTACCTGTTTTATAAATCTCGCCGGAAGAATTGCCAGAAATCCTTTTCCATACAGGATCGTCAGCCACCAGGTACCGAGCAGAAGATTTACAAGTAAAGCAACCGTAATTTTGGCTGCCACGACTCTTCCCAATTGAATCGGACGATGATAGAAAAAAATTCCGTAAATAACAGGTCCCAGCATCGCATTCAGTGTATACCCAAAGAAATACGGTCCCGTCGGCTTGATCAGAAACTTCAGGATATCCCCGATTCCTCCCATGATCCCGCCAACCACCGGACCGAACAGCATCGATGCCAGCTCATTAGGAATACCGGAAAAACCAATCCGGATAAACTCCGTAAGCTGAACAGAAAAAAAGCCTAATATCACACCGATCGCGATCAACATGGCAGCCACTGCCATAACTTTTGTTTTCCTCAACTCATGCCAGGAGTCTACAAACTGCTGTTTTAATTGTTTCATAAAAAAATACCTCCTTTGCAGTAATCCTCAAGCTACGCACAGAAGGTATCCTTATATCAAACTGGTATATCTGTCTATGTGCAGCAGCGGGATGCGAAATATGTACCGCAAGCATTCACTTTTCGTCCTGCTGGCAACTCCCCGTCCAACCGGCACTTAACGCACATACTTCTACTCTGCTTTTGTTTTCATTTTTCGTTGTGATTATAGCACAATTTTCAAAGACGGACAACTATTTTTTCTCCTGCGGCTCTTCCGGTCTCACGATCGGAATCTGAAGATTGACTCCGTACGGATTGATCACAACCCCTTTTGCCTCGTTTACCAACATCTTCGGAACATTTTTTGCTTCAATAGCCATTGTCTTAAACTGATCCTCTTTATTGAATTTTCGAAACTCCAGGATATCTGTGAAAATCGGCTGATATGCATCTCCGTTCTTCTGTTTGAGCATCGGCATTCCGTTTTCTTTGTGAACGGCTACGATAAATCTGCCTCTTCCATAGTTGACCAGTATCTCTTCCTGCAGACCTTTCAGCTCTTCTGTCAGTTCCGGCTTTTCCTGTCTGCGCATCTCCTGCATAAAATACAGAGCGGTCAGATGAAGCTGCGGATTCTCTACCCATACTTTTCCATCCGGAAGGTCCTCGGTATCTGGTCGTATCACCAGTTCTCCCAACTGAAGTCTTGCTTCACTTTCCATATTTTTATTGATCAAAAGCCCGTTGACGCCCATCGGATACAGGCTTGAGAAAAATCCAAGCAGCTGTTTCTTTTCAATCTTTGCGATCTGGATCGGAATCCGCTGTTCAATCAGCTTCTTTCCCTCTCTCTGTGCATCCTCCTCTGTATAATATAACAGCACTTCATCATCAAATGTCTCTTCATCACACAGGACATACGGCATCTTTGTACACAGAGACATAAAGACATACATCTCCTCTGCATTTCGCAGACTGCTCAAAAGCTGCTCTTTTTCCGGTAACTGTCCGTTTTTATTTTCCTCTTTCATGAAACTGATTCCTTTCTTCTGTTGATATTCCCTATCTTTTAATTATACCAAAATTTTACTCTGATACCAACAAGATTCTGGATTATTTTCCACTTTTCGAACTCTGGATCTCAAAGACAATCCGTGTCAGATACTCCTCTTCTTCAGACATGGTGAGGCTGTCAAACAGAATGTCTTCATAGCAATGTGCGCCCAACTGGATTTTATTCTCTTTCCCATATTCTAAAATTTTCTTATAGGTATCCTCCAGCGTCTGCCATTTTCCTTTATGATAGGCGATCAGATACATTCCCGCGGGTCTGACACTGTAGTTGACTTTTTGCGGTTTCTCATCCAAAAGCTCATAAAAAACAGAATACTGATCAAAAATACCGCTTTGAATCTCCTTCGTATTTTGTCGGTATCCAATGGAATATGCGCTTTTGATCCCATTCCTCTCACAATACTCAAACAATTCTCCGATTTTTTCTGCCCATACCCGTTCATTTGTATCCGTTGCACAGGACTGGATCATATATCTGTCCGGTTCTTCCTCGATTCTGATTACTTCCGTATCTGTCTGCATTGTCTTCTCAATAATCTCACTCTTCTTTACAATCCACTCTTCCATCTTTTTCAGCTGCTGCATCTGTTTCCTGATTATGCTCTGTTCTTTTCGAAACAACTTCAGCAGTCTCTTTGGACTTCTCTGATTCATATATCCTTTGATCTCCTCTAAAGACACATCCAGTTCTCTCAATGTCTGGATCACATCGAACACATCCAGCTGATCAAAAGAATAAAAGCGATAGCCATTCTCCAGCTTGATCTCCGGAGAAAACAATCCAATCTTATCGTAATAGAACAGCGTATGCTTTGTCACTCCAACCAGCTTTGCAAATTCTCCGGTTTTAATATATCTTTCCTGATTCATTGGTATTCCCCTCTTGACTATAGACTTACTCTATAGTTTATGATAACAGGGATTGTAAGAAAAAACAACTGACAGGAGCTTTTACCATGACAAATTGTTATCACTACCTCAAATAAACATACGAAAAATACCGCCGCATCTCCTGCATTTTCAGGTTGATGTGGCGGTATTTTTTCTTTTACGCTAAAAGATCATCTTTGTCAATCCGATTCAATAAAAGTGAACACAGAACTCCAAGTCCCAGGCAGATCACATTTACGATTGCCGCACTTAAAGATACTGTAAAACTTCCAAATGGTATGATCATAACCGTTGCCGCTACTACAATTCCGACAATGGCATGGAACACATAGGAATAAAATTTTTCCAGAAGAGCATCTACCATCTTCGCGAAACATATTACCGTAACAACTGCACCGATTCCACTTGGGATCATAATGCTCAGATTCAGATGTCCCAACCCGTCAACAAACGGAGTATACAATCCCAGAGGCATCAGAAGGGTAGAAAAACTCATTCCCGGAACAATCACGCTCAATGCCAGACACACGCCGCAAAAAACGTACCATCCTACATTCGGCACAAGGCTGACTGACAGCAGGTTCAATGTTGTCAGTATGGCAAAGATCACCACTGCTGCTGCCACCATAGAGATCCATGATCCGTTGGTCCGTCCTTCTTTTCCCGCCTCACGCATCAGAGACGGCAGCATACCTGCGATCAATCCGACAAAAAGACACACGGATGGATCCGGATACTTTTCCAGGAAAAACGACAATATATTGGCAACTCCAAGGAAACCGACTGCGCCGCCCAAAATAACCGGAAGTAATTTACGGATATGGGTAAAAAAGTACTTTCGCGGATTGGACAATAACTCCATTACAGGTCTGTAAATTCCGAAAATGACGCACAGGACACCACCTGAAATTCCCGGAAGGACAGCTCCAAGGCCTATGAGCATCCCCTGAAGCATTCGAACTAGAAATGTGCACAAAGGCAAACTTCCCTCTTTGTGTTCTTTCATCATAATATCTTTCTCCTGTCTCTATCTCTTTTTTAGCTGTTTTTCATTGCAACGCTTCCTACGATATCTGCCACATGCTCACATGCATCTGCGCATTTTTCAAGATAAGTATAAATCTCTCTCCATGCAATGATATTTCTCACATCCTGTTCTTCCACGTGAAGTTTTCTCATACTGGAAATAAACAGTTCATCTTCTTTTTCTTCTAATGTATTCATCCGGATAATGCTTGGCTTCAGTTCTTTGGAATGTTTGAAATTCTTTAATATCCTCTCCGCATCCAAAAACTGCAATGCACACAAAAAAGACGATTACTGCAAGAGCAATCCATATATGTAATTTTTTATTTTTCATTTTTCCCGCTTTCTTTCAATATTTCATATTTTTAGATTCCGAAAGCAAGATCTCGTTTTTTTCCATCCTTCTCCAATAGGATATCGTATTCACACAGAAATCGCGTGAAAGGAAGTGTATAGAATTGAATGCACGAAAAAAAGACTCTCTTTAAGCATACCACAAAAGAGAATATCAGAAATAAAAGCAGTTCCATCGGCAATCTCCGCGTGTTCTTACGCTGTTCCGCACTCTGCGCAGAAATTGCTTCTCTTGGATTCTCCAAACGCAGATAATTATCATGAAGAACTTTCTTTTCTATGCCATCGGTATACTGTGCCGTCATCTGTATACTTGAGCTTTGTTCTTTCACAAATCTATCTGTATTTTCAAACTGAAAATCAGAAGGAAGCAAAATGCTGACAACCATGATCAAAACAGCTGCTAAAACAGATCTTACTCTATGATTCATTTTTCTTCCTCCTGATTCCTAAAAGTATATTGAGAGTAACACTAAATTCTTCATATGTCAATATATGATTTGCTTTTCAGATTTTACTCTGTCAAAGGCTCTGCCGACTTTAATCTGTTATCGTGATTTTCTCGATGACCGGTTGATTTTCAGCCTTGACTGTTCCATTATCATCTTCTACGGGGACATCCTTGCAAATCTGATCCACGATCTCCATGCCGCTTGTCACATGCCCAAACGCTGCATAATCCCCATCCAAATAGTCACTGTCCTCCTGAACAATAAAAAACTGTGAACTTGCACTGTCCGGATCCTGTGCTCTGGCCATAGAAATGGTTCCTCTTGTATGAGAAATCTCATTTTCTACTCCATTGCTGGAAAATTCTCCTTTGATCGTCTGATCCGCTCCTCCTGTTCCGTCGCCATTCGGATCACCTCCCTGAATCATAAACCCGTCCATGATCCTGTGAAATGTAAGATTGTCATAGAATCCGTCTTTTGCAAGATTCACAAAATTGGTTACAGTGATCGGTGCTGTATCCGCATCTAATTCCACTGTAATCGTTCCATAATCTTTGACCTGGATTTCTGCGTGGTGTGTTCCGCTTAAAAGTTCTTCAGAAGCTTCTGTTTTCTTCTGTTCTGATTTCTTTGGAGTCTCTTCCTGTTTCTGGCATCCCGTTACGACAAATAAAGCCAGAATGATTGCCGCCGCAATTCCTATTTTTCTTTTCATCCTTCCATAATCCTTTCAGACAAAAGAGGTTCCGCCCGGCATATACCGAACAGAACCCCCTTTTATATTACATATTTTATTCTCAACAGTGTGATAAAGAATTATGCATTCTTTTCTGCAATAGCAGCCTGTTAGGTGCTGCATGGCTGGCAATACACCAGTCATGCAGGAATTACCTCATCTTAGGTTTTCCCCTGTATTAACATTGTCACTTTCTTCGACTGCGTTTCCCTGTTCTTGATATTTCATACAGAGTAACAATCACTGTAATTCCTTGTAAAAAATACTCAAATAACTTTTCTCGTTTCATTTTGAATCCTCCTGTATTCTATCATTTCTAAAATCAAAATGCAAGTAATTGCCACTGCCATTCCTGTTCCAATCATAACGTATTCCATATAGATTCCTCCATTTATAAACCATCTCTCTTTTTCACATCTTGCTTTCTCATTGGATAGATTAAGTAAATCCGTCCTCCTGTTTCTTTAATCCTAATCATATACCCCGACCATTCAAGTTCTGTTCCTTTTGGGACTTTAATATCCATTGTGTAATCTTCGTCTGTTTCTATTGTATATGGATAGATTCTTAACTCATCACAAATTCCAATCGTATCATTTTTGATTGGGTTCATAAAAATAACAACACAATCATGTACTGTAAACTTTTCCTTTTCTATGATTCTTCTTGCTGTTCCTAGTACATCATTTGGCAATTTCTTTTTCCCAAGCAGACAGTTTATCTGCCTTAACAGTCTGACTTCGCTTTCATTAGTAAGTTTCAAATACATTATTTTTCTCCTTTTCTTTTGCAATTTAAAAGCCAATATACACTTTTATCTCTGTACATTGGCTTTTATAAAAATACATAGGTATGATTTAACATATCAACATAAATATCCCTATTATTAAAATCTGAGGAGTCATAATCTGTTTCAAAGGAAATTTGAAACACTTCTTGTGTTTGAAAGCCCTCTTTAGTTAATTTATCTTTTAATCTCTGCAAATATAGCGTTCTCTCATTTCCGTTCAATCTACAATATTTCAGAT
>OHFN01001267.1_pt1 | contig 12051 bp, 11 predicted proteins | sample 1567571 | NCBI WGS metagenome assembly OHFN01 (sample SAMEA3879533, study PRJEB24766) | human gut metagenome | biome: human-associated habitat; feature: feces | place: USA | collected 1985/1987
GTAGCAATCAAGAGAGCAAGACACATTGCTCTGATGCCATACGTACAGGACTAATTCTAAGAGCGTAAACAGCGAATAATAATAAAGCCTTTAAGTGCTGGAAATAATCAGTATTTAAAGGCTTTTTTTGTATAAGAAGTTCTCATGTAAGTTCTTATAGAATACCGCATTTTCTTATGAAAATGGTGTAGAATTTGGTGTAGAAATTTAAAATGGTGTAAATGAAATAAGGAAGAATGGAGTAAAGCAAAACTACTGGAATAACGCCAGTAGTTTTTTGTTATTTGAGATTATTAGAATCAGTTTCCATATTTTCTAGAGCATATTCACATGCTTGTATGACAAAACTAGAAAAAGTAACGTCTTGATTTGAAATAGCAATATCTATTTTTTCGATTAGTGGTATGGGGAAACGAATCGTTTTGTTTTCTGTTTCTTTTCGATTAGGTTTAAGCTGAAATGCCATATCTAGTACCTCCTGTTAGATATATGATATTGCATAATAGAATATAAATATGCATTGCATAACGTATTGCATATTATATTGCAAAAAGAGGCGTAATGAGATAATATAATTGTATATACTTACTAGGAGGAAAAAGAAATGAGGAAAAAGCATTTACTAATCATGTCTATGGCATTGATGACACTTCTTTCTTGTACAGGGTGTTCGAGTGTACCGAAAGAAAAGACAATTAAAGAAGATTTGGAAAATTATTCAAAAAGTGGAGTGCTGGAAAAAGGAGAAAAAATCAATGAGATTGTAATTGACAAAAGAGAAACAGACAAAGAAAAAAACGAAGATACAGTCTGGTGTATTGTCACGACAGAAGATTCAAAAATTTCTTCTGAAAAAGAAATGGTTCTTTCGTACCATAAATATGATGAGAAAGGGTGGCTTTTAGAAGGCGTAGAAGTGGAAGATTCCGATGCATGGGAAATAACACCTTTGAAAGGGATTGATGAAAAAGATATACCTAAAACGTTAGATGGAAAAGTCATTAAAGTTGATGGAAACGACTGGGAGATTTTAGAAAAAGAAGTAGACGAAATTTCTATCGACAAACAGGAAACTGAATTAAAGGAGAAAACTGATAAAGTTACAATGTCGATTACGTTAGAAGGAAAGGTTCAGAAAGCAAAAGGTAGATTAGTTGTAAATTATAAATTTGATAAAAAATGGGAAGAAGATAAGGTGTTAGAAGCTGAAGAGTTTATTTTAGAACCTATCCCAGAAAAAGCATTGAATATTACAGAAGATGAACTAATTGGGAAATTAGTAGAAGAGAAAATTACATATGGTGATGATTCTTCTATGGCTCAAGAAATTATAATAGCTAAAGAAGAAATATCAGATTTTAAAATTGAAAAACAAGAATCAAAGGTAAAAGGTACAGAAGAAAGTATTTATTGTAGTTGCACATTAAATAAAAAGAATGTAGTGTTAGGACTTCAAATGGTATTTCATTATTCCTATGGAGAACAATGGGAATTTAAAAATGTGGAGATAACACCAGAAACGAAATCATTTGATATTTTAGGAACATGGAGTGGGGAAAATATTCAACCAGGAAGTGAAGATAAGATAGTTTTTGATATTACCAAAGTGGAAGGAAACAAGATTGAAGCGACATATTCATATACACCAACTGGTTATGGAGAAGCAGGAAGTTACTATGTAACAGGAGAAATTGATACGAAGACATTAAATATAAATCTGGTAGCAGGTGATTGGATTGTAAAACCTGAGAAAGATGCATTTCAAAAACAAGATATCAAAGCCGCAATAAATGTTGATATGGGAATTATTGAGGGCTATGGAAATCATGGATATGTGTTTAGGGTAGAAAAACAGTAATATATTGGTTTTTCTTAGTATGTAATATGGATGTTTGACAAAAATTAGAAAGAAAGTGAATGAGGAAAATATGAAGAAAAAAATATTGACAATGATGATGTTAGGAATATTTGTGTTTCTTATGGGTGGATGCTCAAAGGCGGTAAATGAGAAAACGGTGCAAGAAGACTTAGAAAGTTATAAAATAGAAAAAGACACTACAAAAGAAGAGAGAGGTAATACAAATGGTAATCTTCTAAATGGAGGTATGATTGCATATCAAGGAGAATGGTTATATTTTTCATCAGAAGGGAGTTTGTATAAAAGTAAATTAGATGGTTCTGAAATTAAAATAATATATAAAGCAGAGGAAAATGATGGGAATATTGCGAATATCAATATTATTGATGACGAATTATATTTTTCTGCCGGAAATCATGAAAAAGGTGGATTATATAGAATTAAGGATGATGGTTCTGATGTGAAGAAACTTGTATCGGATACTGGGGGAGGAAGACAGGAGAAGGTTTATGTTGTCGGAGACTGGATTTATTATGATAAAAAATATATTTTAAAAAAAGATGGTGATGGCTCTGATAAAAAACAGATTATAGAAGAAAAATCAGGTAGTACGGAGACATTTAGTATTTCGGATGGTTATATATATTATGTGGGTATGAATTATAATAACGAGGATTGTATTTATAAGTTGAAAATGAATACAGAAGCAGAGAAGCAAGAAATCTATAAGAGGAATGTTTATGATGTAAGTGTTGAAGACGGATGGATATATTACATAGATAATCATACAGGAGACAAATATGGAAACTTATGTAGAATAGGAATAGATGGAACAGAAGGTGGGGAGGTAATTGATGAAACGGTAGTTGCATATAATATAAACGATGGGTGGATATATTATATTTTAAAGGAAAATGGAAAAAATGAATTATACAAAATGAAAATAGATGGAACAGAAAATCAAAAATTTGACTTAAAAGATTCCCAAATTGATGAGTATTATGGAATTTATGTTATAGAAGATTGGATTTATTATATGACAGATGGTGTGATTCAAAGAATAAAACAGGATAATTCTAAACAAGAAGTGTTTTGTGATTTTGGAGAAAATATAGAAGAGGTGAAAAATAAGGAGAAAGAATCAACAATAGAAGAAAAACTTGTTTTAAATAACACATATCAAACACGCTTTGGTGATGTCAATATGATTACTTTCCCTAAATTTGCATTTGATTTTCCAGCTGTATGGAATGTAGAAGAAGAGGTGACACCGACAGGAGAAACAGTAACTATTTCTAATGAAAGAGGAGCAAAAGTTACATATTCACATCTTGTTGGCGTTCCAGTAGGAGAAGATGCAACGGGCGGCTCATCAGTATTTATGATGAGAGTGGAAGCTTCCAAAATAGAGGATTCAAATTTTGTACCTTCTTATGTTCAGGCAACAGATTATAGTGATTTAGGAAAATTTGTAGTTGCTAAGTTGACTGTTACTGGAGAGCTAGATATGAAAACAGATTCTGATTTTAGAGATGTAAATGGTTCGGTATCATATGCTGTTATACCAGAATCATTATTAGGAGTAGATGAGGCTGTAAGGAATCCATATAGTGTAGAGTATGGATTTAAGTACGGAGATGGCATTTCTTTTGTTGCAGAAGCACCAGAGGATGGATTTACAAAAGAAGAAGAAAAATGTGTCATAGAAATTTTGAAAAGTTTTAGAGTTGTAGAATAGTGAAGTGCTAATTTTTTATTCAAATACATATACTGAGAAAGCAAAGATTAAGGATATTCTTCGTTGTGAAGAATATCCTTAATCTTTTTGGAGTTATGTATCTGATTGTTCAATGTATTTAGCGAATAAATCAAGGAAAGAATTGGCTAATTTGTTTTTTTCTAATTCAAGGAGCTCGGCTTGTATCAACGGCATATAAGTTTGGTTAGCCAAATAACCAATAAATGAAGAATAATCAAATATTCCGTTGAGTTCAACTGTTGTGTAAAGTTCCGGAGTTTCTTTGACCTTGATAGTTATTTTCGTTTTTGACTGCTTAGAAACAAAGGAAAAAGAGGCTTCTGGAAGTTTGGATTTTAAAAATGTTTTATAGGAATGTTCGGTTATTTTGTAAAATGGATTAGTTTTAATAAAATCTTTGAAAATATTTGTTATCCATTTTTTTAGAGGTTTACGTAAAGTTTGTAAAGTGGTATTTATCCAGTATTGTTTCCAATTAGATAGTGTAATGCCGTTTAATAGAGAGGAACAGTTTTCGGGATGCATAAAAAAATTGAGAAAATCTAAATATTCAGGATTTCGTAATGCTTCTCTAATAATTTCAGTTGAAATGCCAGAATATAAAGAGGCATTTGATATTGGGGCGATTTCTGGAATTTCAAATTTATTGAGTAAAAATTCAATAGGACAGTCTAGAATGTTGCATATTAAAACAATGGTTTCTATTGAAGGAAATGTAGTTCCATTTTCCCAACTAGAGATGGTTCTTCTCTCTACACCTAGACGTTCTGCAAAAGTTTCTTGGGATTTACAAAAGTTGTATTTCTCGTATATTTCTTCGAAATTTTTGCATAGTTCCCATCTGTTTTTTCTTAGTTTCTTTAATTGATTTGAAAATTCTTTTGCGTTATACATACGACATTTTCCTCCTTTTTTGCTAAAATATATAAAATGTGTCGCTTTATAATGACATTATATCATAGATTGTTAAAAAATCAAGGGGAGATAATTAAAATGAGATTAGAAGGAAATAAGTGTATGAAAAGTTTAGATGATGATAGGAGATGGAAGTGTTTTCAATTGATTTAGAAAATTTTCAAGTACTAAATAAATGACAATTTCAATTCTTAAATTTAAAATGTGTTGCCGGGGGATTTGAGAATGCAGGATTGAATTAGGTATAATAGAAGCATCAAGAGGCCGCTTGATAAAAAGAATAAACCCCAATTTAGAAAGGAATAAAAAATATGGAAAAGAAACGAAATAAAGATGGAGAAATGGAGATGTTTTCTGTTGAATTTACTAATTCACGTGGAGAGAAAGAGGATGGATTAGTGATAGAATATTATGATGAGAAAAAAGAGAGAAAATTTGGCGATTTAGGATGCAGTACAACAGTACTATTTATTTCACCTAAGATAGTGTCAGAAAAAGGTGCTGTAAATCCGAAAATGCAGAAAAAGATAGTCGCATTTGTGTCAGAATTTTTGGGAAACTATATAGAAGGGTTCGTAGAAGAACTTGCAGAAGAATTAAAGAAACCAATAAAGAAAGAGGAATAATGCAGAGGGGGGCCCATCTGTAAACAAAATAACTATAAAGATAGGTGTAAAGAAAGGAAGCGGAGTTATGTCTTTAAAGAAACTAAGATATTTTGAATATTTTGATGCAGAGTCATTTTTTGATGGTAAAAGATTTAAAGTTGTAGGTAAACAGGCTTGGACTGATTATAAAACCAAAAATATTATTGGAACGAAATTGGAAGTTGCGATATTTGTTGATAAAACCGATTATGGATGTGAGGATGGAGAAGTTGTTTCGAATATCTATGAAAAATTGGTTTTTAAAGTTCCGAAGGATATAGATATATCGATGGAGGTGGAAGTAAAACCGGTGAATGCGATATGTACAATTTATGGCGATTATCGAAATCAATTATCCATCGTGTGTGACGATATCGAAATTGTAGGAAAGTAGGGAGTGTGTTCATTTTGGCTCGGAAGAGCCAAAATGAACGCTCCAATGCTAGTATTACCATTGGAGCGTTACTTGTTACAAAGCCGATGTAATAAGGGTTTATGGATGTAACAATAATAGTGTTTGTTACAAAGGAAAGGAGCATTATGGCAAATACTGTTAGTCGTTCATGGTTCGCAGTTCTTCCTCATCCTGAAAAATATTATCAAGGTTCTCCAGAAGAAATTGTAGAAGAAATGAAAAATGAGTGGATTGGAGAAAATCCATTGAGAAAAGGTCATTGGGCATACTGTATTTCAAAAGACGGACTTCCTCATATACACGCTGTATTGGAAAATTCTGTGAGTATGAGATTTTCGGCGGTGAAAAAAGTGTATTCAAAAGCTAATATGCATCTTGAAGAAACAAAAGCCAGTAAGAAACAAGTGTTGGCGTACATACATAAAAAACCACCTTTTGATGAAAAAGGAGAGCAAGTGATTTGTTTTACTTCTTATGGAAATATTGAAGGGAATAAACGTTTTAGGCTTTCTAATATGAATGAAACTATGGATAAAATAGAAGAACTCATAGAAGATGGTATGACTCCAGCACAAATAATGGCAGAAGATATACGATTGCGGAAAGAAGAAACTTTGATTAGAAAGGCATATTTTGCAAAACGCTACAGAGAAACGCCGCCTCATAGAAAGGTGACGGTGTACTGGCATTGCGGAATGAGTGGAGTTGGAAAAAGTTATACATATATAGAACTGTGTGACCGATATGGTGAAGATGACGTATATTTTTTTTCGGATTATACCAATAAAGGTGTAGGTGGTATGGACAACTACTGTGGAGAAAATATCTTATTTTTAGATGAATTAAAAAAAGGCTCATTACCATATGAAATGTTGTTACTTATCACACAGGGATACCGTTCACAAATACATTGTCGTTATGCAAATGCTTATGCACTTTGGACAGAAGTTCATATTACGTCAATTTATCCACCAGAAGAGATATATAAGAGTGTGGTAAATGACGAAGATAGGGAAATAGATACAGTAAAGCAATTATTAAGAAGAATAAATACATTTATCTATCATTATAAGGATGGTGAAGAGTATAAGTCATTTGAATTGGATGGAAAGGAATATGTAAATTATGAAGAATTGAAATATTTAGCATTAGAAAAAGATGGATTCTGTGAAATCTCCGGTTCAGACAATCCATTCAGAGAGGATGTGGAACATGAAAATAAATAGAAGAATAGTTATAGGTATTGAGGAGCTGAAAAAGAAAAAATGGAAAATTATACTTCCATTAACATATGTAGGAATAATCTGTTTTGTTTGGGTGATGGGTGCAGAATATATGATTCGCTTGGATGATTCTGCGGTTTCTGATTTATATAAATGGATTTTTCATATATGTGCATTTGAGGCAATGTTGACAGGTATAATAGCAATTTTAATGTATTTTGGGGGTGGAAATAAAAAGTGTAGGAAAATAGAAAAAGATTTTTTGGAAAATAAAATAGTTGATAAAAAAGGTAAGCCACCAATGGTGCTTTCAAAAAAGAAAGAAAAGCATGGATTTGTTTTTGAGTTTTATTCATGTGGAATGTCAAAAGATGAATATGAGAAACAAAGAGACCTGATAGAAGTTGTCTTAGGGGTGAAAATTATTTCTATAGAAATGGGAAGAGATATTCGGCATATAGTTATAAAAGGAATACCAAAAGATGAATTGAAAAAAATGTTAGTATGGAAGGATAATTTGTTAGATAAGAGTGATTTTATTTTGAATTTGGGTATCAGCTATTTTGATGATGAATGTATTGACTTAGATACTACACCACATCTTTTAATCGGTGGTGGGACAGGCTCTGGAAAAAGCAGTTTATTAAAGTTAATTCTTTATCAATGTATAAAAAAAGGTGCAACTGTTATAATAGGTGATTTCAAAGGAGGAATTGATTATACAGGAAGGTGGCGTGAAAAATCCACTGTAGTTACAGATGAGCAAGAATTTTTTGAAAAGCTATTAGAAGTAGAAAAAATTATGAAAGAAAGGCAAGTTCTTTTTTCTAAAACTGGTGTTACTAATATAAAGGAATATAATCAGAAGAACCCTAAGCTTAAAAGAATTGTAGTTGCCTGTGATGAATTTGCACAAGTCCTCACAAAAAAGGAAAAAGACAAAGAAAAAAAAGAATTACATAGTAAAATTGAATTACAAATAGAAAAAATAGCTTCTTTAGGAAGGGCGTTTGGGATTCATTTACAACTTTCTACGCAGAGACCGGACTCAGACGTTTTAGATGGCAAAATTAAAGGAAACTTGGGATATAAAGTCTGTGGAAGGGCAGATTCCGTATTGTCTAAAATTATTATTGATAATACAAATGCTTCTGAGTTGATTTCGCAGAAAGATGTTGGATTTTTTGTGACGAATTTTAATACTTTCTTTAAAGCATATTATTTTGATGATAGATGTTGGAAAGAAGAGTGATTTTATCTTTATGGAGCAAATAAGATTATGTGAAAAGGCACTTTTGAATGTATCTGAAATGATGGCATATACAGGATGGGGTGAAAATACTGTTAGGGATGAACTAAATCATCCGAGATGTTCTTATGTTATACGCAAAGGAAACAGACTATATGCGAATCGAAAATTATTAGATAAGTACTTGGATAGTATTTCGGGATTATAACTAGAAAAATGGAGTAAAGCTGTGATATAATGTAATCAAGCTTTTACTCCATTCTTTCTTATACTGATTAAGAAAGGATGGTCAATAAATTATGGGAAAGGATTTAAACGGTAGAGAATTAGGAAAAGGAATATCACAGAGAGCAGACGGAAATTATATGGCTCGTTATGTAGACCGCTATAAAAAACGTCACACATTTTATGGAAGAGATTTAAAAGCCTTACGTCGTAAATTGGAAAAAGCAAGATATGAATCGGAACAGGGAATGTTTTTATCTGGTGGAAATATAACACTTTCGGAATGGTTTGAAGAGTTTTTGAAACTATATAAGGAAGGCAAGGTGAAAGAAACAACTGTCTATAGAATTAGACAGACCTTTTCACCATGCAAGAAAAATATAGTTGGTGTGATGAAATTGCAAGATATAAGAGCAATTCATATACAACAGCTTATTAACGAATTGGATGAAAAAGGTTTTACATATGGTACGATTCGATTATTAAAATCTTTACTGAACGAGATGTTTAAAAAAGCAGTTGGGAATGGATATATACTGATAAATCCATGTGATGCTGTTGTGATGCCGAGAAAAGTGACATATGAAGCAAGATTTTTGACAGAACAAGAGCAGGAAATGTTTTTAGAAGTAGCAAAAGAATATTCGCATTATGATATATTTTGTGCGTGCTTATCATTTGGTGCTAGAATTGGAGAGGTATTAGGATTAAAGTGGAGTGATGTAGACTTTGAGAAAAAGACAATTAACATCCAGCGTACCCTTCATTATTCAAAAGTAAAAGAAAATGAATCGTGCCACTTCTTTTTTACAACTCCTAAGACAGAAACAAGTAATAGAGAGATACCTTTGTTGCCAGAGACAGAAGCAATATTAAAAAGAGTTCATAAGAAACAATTAAGAAACCGAATGCTTTATGCAACGCAATGGAAAAACGAAGAGCCATTTGATGATATGGTATTCACTACACAACAAGGAATGCCAATTCGTTACGGAGATGTAAATAGGACAATAAAAACTGTGATATTAAAAGCCAATTTACAAGAAGAAGAGCTTGCAAAGTTTGAAAATCGAGAACCTTTTACTTTGAAGCCGTTCACGCCACATTGTTTTAGGCATACCTTTGTCACACGCTGCAAGATAAATGGTGTACCATATGAAACAATTCAGTTGTATGTGGGACATAGCGATAAAGAAACAACTGCTTATTATAATCACGAGAAACCAGAAATAGATATAAGTACTTTGAATAAAGTTTCGTTTCTTAGTGTGGTGTAAAAATGGTGTATATTACGATATGATTAAAGACAGTACAAGGAATATAAGGAAAGTTTGCTGATGCCATACGTTCAGGACTAATTCTAAAGAGCGTAAATACATCGGAAGGACTACCACATATTGTTGTGTGGTGGTTCTTTTTTATTTACTTTTCAGTAGATATTCGAAAACAGTTTTTGTTATAATAAGGGAAAATGGATATGAAGGAGGAGACATAATGGCAGGAAAAGCATCAGATAAGATTCAATACTATCAGAATCCAAGTGGTCCGACTATCGGAACAGTCGGTCGGAAAGTGATTGAGAAAGACGGGTTTTATTTTAAAGATTTGGACGGCAGCGGGGAATGGAAAGAATACGATGACTGGAGGCTTCCGGCAAAAGAGCGTGCGGAAGCCTATGTAAAAGAGCTGACGGTCAAGGAAAAGATTGCACAGCTGTTTATTTCTGACTGGAGAATGGGGAAATATCCATCAGGCGGTCCTATGACATTTGAGCCGAGTGAGAAGGTGTTGGATGAAAGTGGTTTGCTGGATGAGGGAGAGTTTCGGGGAAAGACTATTTTCGGTGAGCAGCATCTGCCGGGAACGACGACTTTGCTGAAAGAGTGGTTTTCCCGTCACATGATTTTACGGGCAAATCCTACCCCGGAAGATCTGGCAGACTGGATGAATCAGCTCCACGCAGTGGCAGAAGAGTGTGAGCATTTTATTCCGGTCAGCGTAGCTTCGAATTCCAGGAATGAAAATGGTGAAATGGTCTTTGGTATGAATGATGCGGTGGGTACTTTTGCCACCTGGCCGGGGACGATGGGGATTGCGGCAGCAGTAAAGGGCGCCGGGATTGAAGTTGCAGATCAGTTCGCAGACTGTATCCGCAGAGAATGGAATGCCTGTGGTCTGCGCAAGGGGTATATGTATATGGCAGATGTGATGACAGACCCCAGATGGCAGAGGACTTACGGTACTTTCGGGGAGGATCCGGAGTTGATTTATGAGATTATGGATCATATCATCCCAAGAATCCAGGGAAGCGCAGAGGGTGTGACGCCACAAGGCGTTGCGGTAACGACGAAGCATTTTCCGGGAGGCGGAGCAAGAGAGAATGGATTTGATCCTCATTATGCAGCAGGACAGTGGAATGTCTATGCAACCGAGGGATCTTTACAGAAGTATCATATACCGGCGTTCAAAGCCGCAGTAAAGAATCATACGTCATCTATTATGCCGTATTATTCAAAGCCGTCAGCAGAGAAGAGCGCACTGCAGAGGGATTGTAATGGGGAAAAACTGGAATTCCAGCCGTTTGGATTCGCATACAATCGTCCGTTTATTCAGGAAATGCTCCGAGAACAGATGGGATTTGAAGGGTATATCAATTCCGATACCGGTATTGTGCATAATATGAGCTGGGGAGTGGAGATGCTGGATATTCCGGAGCGCATTGGATTCGCAGTGAATCATGCAGGAGTGGATCTTATCAGTGGGCTGTATGACAACGAAGCAGGAATGGAAGCCTATATGAGAGGGAAAAATGCATATTATGAAACACATCCGATTCCGGAAGGGTTTCAAAAAGAACAGCTGATCTTGACGGATGAAGCATTGGATCGGGCGGTTGCGCGCACTCTGCAGGAGCTGTTTGAACTTGGTATGTTTGAAAATCCATACAGGGATCCCAAAGAGGCTGTGAAAGCAGTGGCAGAACAGAAGGATTGGGATGCAGCTGTAAAAGCGCATCGTCAGAGTGTAGTTCTTTTGAAAAATGAGGATGTTTTGCCTCTGACGCAGGAGAAGCTAAAGGGAAAGAATGTTTACGTTGAGGCATTCCATAAGGATGCAGAACAGTCAAAAAAATCTACAGAGGCTTTGAAAGAAATGTTTTCAGGCGTGATGCTGACAGAAAATCTGCAGGAAGCGGACTTTGCGATCCTGATGATTTCTCCGTCCAGTGGAGAGTATTTTAATGCAACACAGGGATATCTGGAATTGGATATCTGTGAGGAAAAAGTAGTGTGCAATGTGAGTGCAGACGGAAAACCTGAGTCAGGAACACACAAAGAGACGACTTTGGCAGGTGCGGACAGGATAAAAAGAATTGCAGATGCAGTCCATAAAAATGGAGGAAAAGTGATTTCGAATATCAATTTTACACTTGCCTGGCTGGTGAAAAATGTGGAAACGCAGTCAGATGCACTGTTAGCAGGATTTGATACGTATCCGAACGCAACGCTGGATGTCATTTTGGGTCGGTTTGCGCCGGTAGGCAAGCTGCCTGTCACATTGCCGAGGGGAGAAGAGGTATTAGCAGTGAATGCAGAAGGAGTCTGCATCAGTCCAAACGATGTTCCGGGATATGACAAAGATTTGTATATGCCGGATGAAATGAAGGATGAGAACGGAAAGGCTTATGCATACAGAGACAGTATGGGAAATTATTATGAATTGAATTTTGGATTGAGCTATCCGGGGGAAACAGTGAAAG
>OHFN01001270.1_pt1 | contig 12012 bp, 7 predicted proteins | sample 1567571 | NCBI WGS metagenome assembly OHFN01 (sample SAMEA3879533, study PRJEB24766) | human gut metagenome | biome: human-associated habitat; feature: feces | place: USA | collected 1985/1987
CCTTTTACCAGTAATCCGGTTAGTTGAACAATGATAAGCGAGAACACCAATGACTTGAGTAGCCCCGGTACACCGCTACCTAACACCTCTGGGTAATGGGCGTTGAGCAATTGTTGGACGGCATACCATACATAAGGAATAATGTAGCAAGTCAATGTTGCAGTGCCGGCAGGCTTGATGATATTGAACCAGTTGGTTTTGCCTTTTACATCCGTCAGCCAATAGAAGAAGCCGAAAAGCGGAAAGAAAGCGGCAAGGCAGTAGAATAGCCAGCTTGGAGTAGCTTGTATCTTGGAAATAATCCAGTACGGGTGGGATATGAGGGCAAGTACAAGCATCCCTACACCAAGGGCACAGAGCATACCGATAAATTTGGCAGGTCGTTCGCGGCCGGCATATTGTTGCATGAGTAGCGAAGTCAGCAGACCGGACATACCAAAGGCGTGCAGTGTCCAATCACTTGGAATGAAAGGCAATAGGACAATGCGACTGCCATACTCACCCGGTATCAGGTCTGAATGGCTGAGTACGGCAAGCAACACTACTACAAACCAAGCTATGGCATTTTTACGTAAACTTTCACGGGTAAACAGGTAAATGCCTGCACATACGGCATACGTCCAGCCAATCAATCCTAGGATGCCCCACCAACTAATTTGAAAGGGCTTTCCATTCATGTCTTTATAGATGACAAGGAATGCCAGTAACAGTACACCGCTTACTTTCATTGCGGTGAAAAGGGCTTTTTTTGAACCTTCTGCCTTTGGATAAACACCCCAAGTCAGGAAGAAGCCAATCACCATCAGTATCGAAAACCATGGGTGGGATAATCCACCTTCAATGCCTCCGCTGTTGAGCGAGAACAGTCCCATAGCTATCAATGCCACTGTACGCCAGAATACATGCGAGATGACTTGTAGCGTAGTGTCTCCTTTCTTGTAACGGTTTTGTATGGCAAACGAAATGGACATACCCATGCAGAATAAGAAAGCGGGAAAGATGGTATCGGAGAACCCTAACATGTCTTCATCTATCTTTGCATGCATCAGCCAATGGGGAATATTCTTCAGTCCGGGAATGTCGTTCACAAAGAGCATAAGGAACATGGTAAGTGCACGGAACACGTCGACCGCGGCTACCCTTTGGGAGGTTAAGCTTTTCATAAGTGTTTTAATTTTGGGGGTTTAAGTCGCAAATATAAGAAACTATTTTTTTTGGTGCTATAGCTTTGTGGGATTTCTTGTTATCTTTGTTGCCATGAAAAGGAAACTACTATTTTTTTGTCTTTTCATTGGCGCGATTGTGCAGAATATTGTAGCCTCTGCCGATTCGTTGACTGTTGCTGCGTTGATGTCTTCACTTGATGAAGCAATCGGTGCACATGATCAATATGTAGCTATACGTAAGGCCCGCATTAAAAAATTGAAGCATCAACTGCTCGATGTAGATACCACCGGTATCTCTTTTTTTCGATGGAATGGGGAAATTTATAAAGAATATAAGGCTTACGTCTGTGATTCTGCCATCTATTACCTCAATGTTAATCTGGATTGGGCAGAGCGACACAAGCAACAAGACGCTGTTGCTGAAACACAACTGGAACTTGCTTATTTGATGGCTTCCGCAGGAATGTATGAGGAAGCTACCGATTTGTTAGGGCAGATTGATAGAGAGGTACTGCCTCACCGTTTGTTACCCGATTACTACAACTGCTACCGCCATCTTTATGAAGAACTAAGAGCTTTTACGCAAGATAATTCTTTTAGAAAACGCTATGAGAAACTATCTGCCTGTTACGATGACTCATTGATGCAGGTGCTTCCTCCAACTTCGGCCCTCTATCTGGAGCGTAAAGAGATGCGCGAGGCAGCAGCAGGGAATTTGCAATTGGCTTTGGGTATTAATGACAAACGTCTGGCAAACGTAGGACTGAATTCTCCTGAATATGCTTTGGTTACTTATCACCGCTCACAACTCTACCGGCAGATGGGAAATAAAGAAGAAGAAAAACGCTATCTGGCTTTGTCGGCACTGGCTGATATCCAGTTGGCAATCACCGATCATGCTTCGCTTTGGAATCTGGCGCAATTGCTTTATGAAGAGGGTGATATTGAGCGTGCCTATCAATACATCCGCTTTTCGTGGAATGAGACGAACCGTTATAATGCTCGTAGCCGTAGTTTGCAAACTGCGGGTATTCTTTCGTTGATAGATCTTACTTATCAGGCTATGCGTGAGAAGCAAAACGACCGGCTTCGCTTGTACATTGGGTTAATCAGTGCATTAACTTTGTTGTTGGTTGCCGCAGTTGCCTACATTTACAGGCAGATGAAACGTCTTTCGGTAGCCCGCAATAACTTGGAACAGGCTAATGAGCAGTTACATATCTCCAATCATATCAAAGAGGAATATATAGGGCGGTTTATGAATTTGTGTTCCATTTACATAAACCGGCTGGACACCTATCGCAGAATGGTCAACAAAAAAATATCAGCGGGACAAACAGAGGAACTTTTGAAGATGGTGCGATCCCGTGAGATACTGGATACCGGGTTAAAGGAGTTGTATGAGAACTTCGATACCGCTTTCTTGAATCTTTTTCCGGATTTTGTTGATAAGTTCAATGATTTGCTGCAACCGGACGAGCGCATTGTGCTTCGCAAAGGCGAGTTGCTGAATACCGAGCTTCGTATCTTTGCTTTGATACGCTTGGGGATTGATGATAGTTCTCAAATAGCAGAGTTCCTTCGTTATTCGGTAAATACTATCTATAATTATCGTGCTAAGGTAAAAAGTAAAGCCCGTATCTCTCGGGAAAACTTTGAAATGCACTTGATGATGATACGTTAACAATACGTCAACTCAGGTTTTTGCTTCCACTTTTTGACTTTCTCTTATCTCTGTTATAGCTTTGTTTATTAGCTTTTTAAATGTTTAAAAGGCTTTCTGTATTCCACCTATTCTTATTTCGTCAGTACGGCATGTTCTTATCTTTCCTAACTTTGGGAAAGTTTAAACCATTAAAGACGATACCATGAAATTAAAATTCTCTTTCTTATTAGGATGTTGCATATCGGTTGCAGCAATTGCTTGTGGGAATAATTCTGTTCCGGCAGTAGAGGTGCCTTCTGAACCGGTAACACCTGAAGGTAAAATAACGGTAATCACTACAACTGCCGACCGGGCACAAAGTTTTAATGAAACGACTTTGAAATTCTCTGCTAAACCAAAGTTTGCGGAGGTGATTACATTAAATCCGGCAGTACGTTATCAGTCAATGGATGGATTTGGAGCTGCAGTTACCGGTTCCACCTGCTATAATTTAATGAAGATGGCTCCTGCCGACCGTACGAAGTTCCTAACCAAGACTTTTTCTGATAAAGACGGACTGGGTTTTAGCTATATCCGTATTTCCGTAGGTTGTTCGGACTTCTCATTAAGTGAATATACTTGTTGTGACAAACCCGGTATAGAGAATTTCGTTTTGCAAAGTGAAGAAAACGATTACGTTATACCTATCTTAAAAGAGATTTTGGCAATTAATCCGGCAATCAAGATCTTGGGCTCTCCCTGGACTTCTCCCAAATGGATGAAGGTGAATAATCTGGATGAGAAGAAACCTTTTGATTCCTGGACAAGCGGTCAGCTGAACCCGGATTACTATACCGATTATGCTACTTATTTCGTGAAGTGGATACAGGCTTTCAACAAAGAAGGTATTCAGATTTATTCTATCACTCCTCAGAATGAACCGTTGAATAGGGGAAATTCCGCTTCTTTGTTTATGGGATGGAAGGAAGAATTGGCATTCGTGAAAGAAGCCCTTGGTCCTGCACTCAAAGCTGCCGGACTAGATACAAAAATCTATGCTTTCGACCATAATTATAATTATGATAAGATGGCAGACCAGAACGATTATCCTATAAAAATGTATGATGACGAAGTTGCCGCCTCTTTCCTGACTGGTGCGGCCTACCATAATTATGGAGGTAATCGCGAGGAACTGAATGACATTCAACGTCAGCGTCCCGACAAAGAACTTATCTTTACGGAAACCTCTATCGGTATGTGGAACGATGGACGTAATCTACAGAAACGTCTGATGGATGATATGCGTGAAGTGGCTCTGGGTACTGTGAATAACTGGTGTAAAGGTGTCATTGTCTGGAATCTGATGCTCGACTCGGAACGTGGACCTAATCGTGAAGGTGGTTGCCAGACTTGCTATGGTGCGGTAGATATCAATCGTTCCGATTATAAGACAATCACTAATAATTCACATTACTACATTATCGGCCATTTGTCATCGGTAGTAAAACCGGGCGCATATCGTATTGAAAATAGTGGTAATTCTACCAAGGGTTTGATGTGCTCTGCATTCGAAAATCCCGATGGAACGGTAGCTTTTGTCGTATTGAACGAGAATGAAAACATTGCTCGTATAAGTCTGACAGCTGATGGCAAGAATTATATAGATTGTACGATACCGGGCAAATCGGTTGCTTCGTATCGTTGGAAAAAATAGCAAGGCATTATTCACACACAAACATGAATCAATACTAATAACCCCAAATTATATTACACATGAAACATCTATTAGCAACAACTATTTCCATTGCCCTGCTTGCGTTGGGTATGATGGGATGCAGCGAGAAGAAGGCTGCGGAACAGGTTTCCTCTGATGCCTTTATTACTATTCAAGGACAAGACTTGATTAAACCTGATGGAAGCAAACTATTTATAATGGGTACGAACCTCGGCAATTGGCTGAATCCGGAAGGATATATGTTTAGATTCAGTAAAACGAATTCGGGACGTTTCATTAATGAGATGTTTAGCCAATTAGTAGGACCGGACTTTACTGCCGAGTTCTGGAAGGCGTTCAAAGATAATTATATAACTCGTGAAGATATTCAGTTTATAAAGAGTACGGGAGCTAATACTATTCGTCTGCCTTTCCATTATAAGCTGTTCACTGATGAAGATTATATGGGGCTGACTGCCAATCAGGATGGATTTGCCCGTGTAGATAGTTTGGTTAACTGGTGCAGAGAAGCAGACCTCTACCTCATTTTGGACATGCACGATGCGCCCGGTGGACAGACTGGTGATAATATTGACGATAGTTATGGCTATCCTTGGTTATTCGATAGTGAAGCCAGCCAGCAGCTCTATTGTAATATCTGGCGCAATATTGCCGACCGTTATAAGAATGAACCGGTAATCTTGGGCTATGAGCTTTTCAATGAACCCATCGCTCCCTATTTTGAAAATGTGGAAGAGTTGAATGGAAAATTGGAAGATGTATATAAGAAAGGTGTAGCGGCTATTCGTGAAGTAGACAAGAATCATATTATCTTATTGGGTGGTTCGCAATGGAATAGTAACTTCAAACCGTTCAAGGATTCTAAGTTCGATGATAAGATTATGTATACTTGCCATCGTTATGGCGGGGGAACATCGAAAGAAGCTATTCAATCCTACATTAGCTTCCGTGATAGTGTAAATCTGCCGATGTATATGGGTGAAATAGGACATAATACGGATGAGTGGCAGGCTGCTTTCTGCAAAACGATGCGCGAAAATAACATCGGTTATACTTTCTGGCCTTACAAGAAGATGGACGGTTCCTCTTTTGTAGGCATTACTCCTCCGGAAAACTGGGCGAATATCGTATATTTCTCTGAAGCTCCACGTGCCACATACAAGGAAATTCGTGAAGCCCGTCCCGATCAGGCTATGTCACGTAAAGCCATGATGGACTTTATCGAAGCTTGTAAATTGAAGAATTGTGTAGTACAAGAAGGGTATATCCAGTCATTAGGAATGAAGAAATAATTAACTTTGCGCTCAGTTTATAACAAACTAATATTGAAACAGTATAAAATAAAGAACAAATGAAGAAAGTATTACTCGGTTTGGCTCTAGCTGTTGCATTGCCTTTGTCGGCACAACAGAAGCCCGTTTATTTGGACGCAACCAAACCCATTGAACAGAGAGTGGAAGATGCGTTAAGCCGCTTGACATTGAAAGAAAAGGTGGCAATGGTGCATGCGCAGTCAAAATTCAGTAGCGCAGGTGTGCCTCGTTTAGGAATTCCTGAGTTCTGGATGACCGACGGTCCTCATGGTATTCGTCCTGAAGTGTTATGGGATGAATGGGATCAGGCAGGTTGGACTAATGACTCTTGTGTGGCTTATCCTGCGCTGACCTGCTTGGCAGCTACTTGGAATCCTGAAATGTCTATGCTTTATGGAAAGAGCATCGGTGAAGAGGCTCGTTATCGCAATAAAACCGTTTTGCTCGGTCCCGGTGTGAATATCTACCGTACTCCGTTGAACGGACGTAACTTTGAATATATGGGTGAAGACCCGTATTTGGCTGGCCGTATGGTGGTTCCATACGTACAAGGTGTACAGCAGAACGGTGTTGCTGCTTGCGTAAAGCATTATGCACTGAATAACCATGAAGTGAACCGCCACACGACTAATGTGATTGTAGATGACCGTGCTCTCTATGAAATTTATCTACCGGCTTTCAAGGCCGCTGTTCAGGAAGGTAATGCCTGGGCTATAATGGGTGCTTACAACCTTTACAAAGGTCAACACGCTTGCCACAATCAATATCTGCTGAATGATATTCTAAAGGGCGAATGGGGATTTGACGGTGTAGTTGTATCCGACTGGGGCGGTGTACACGATACGGACCAGGCTATCACCAATGGCATGGATATGGAATTTGGAAGTTGGACAAATGGTCTTTCACAAGGTACCAGCAATGCATATGATAATTACTATTTGGCTAATCCTTACTTGCAACGTATTCAGGAAGGTAAAGTCGGCACCAAGGAACTCGATGATAAGGTTCGTCGCATTCTTCGCTTGGCCTTCCGTACTACAATGGATACTAACCGTCCTTTTGGTTCCATGTTGTCTCCTGAACATTATGAAGCTGCCCGTCGCATCGGTGAAGAAGGTATCGTATTGTTGCAAAACAAAAACGCTGTTCTACCTATAGACTTGAACAAAGCGAAGAAGATTGCTGTAATTGGCGAGAATGCCATTAAGATGATGACCGTAGGCGGTGGTAGTTCTTCTTTGAAAGTACAACGCGAACTCTCTCCGTTGGATGGAATCAAAGCGCGTGTAGGTGATAAAGCCGAAATCGTATATGCCCGTGGATATGTGGGTGATGCAACCGGTGAATACAATGGCGTAGTAACCGGTCAGAATTTGAAAGACGACCGTACTCCCGAGGAATTGATTGCTGAAGCTGTGAAAGTTGCTGCTGACGCTGATTATGTAATCTTCATCGGTGGTTTGAATAAGAGTAATCATCAAGATTGCGAAGATTCTGACCGTAAGGGACTGAACTTGTCTTACGGACAAGACGAAGTTATCTCCGCTTTAGCTAAGGCAAACAAGAACTTGGTTGTGGTGAACATCTCCGGCAACGCTATCGCCATGCCTTGGGTAAACGAGGTTCCTGCTATCGTACAGGATTGGTATTTGGGATCGGAAGCGGGTAGTGCTCTTGCAGCTGTTTTGATGGGTGATGTGAATCCTTCTGGTAAATTACCGTTCACTTTCCCCGTGAAACTGGAAGATGTTCCTGCTCATAGCTTGGGCGAATATACCGGTGAAAGCAGTCGTAAGACTATCGATATAAAGTATAACGAAGGTATTTTCGTAGGATATCGTTGGGCTGACAAACAGAAGAAGGTAAAACCGTTGTTCCCCTTCGGTCATGGTTTAAGCTATACTACTTTTACCTATGGCAAACCGGTTGCTGACAGCAAAACAATGTCTGCCGACGGCACATTGACAGTAAAAGTAAATGTGAAGAATACCGGAACTCGTGAAGGTCAGGAAGTTGTGCAGATGTATATCAGCGACAAACAATCTTCCTTGCCTCGTCCTGTCAAGGAACTGAAAGGCTTCCAGAAGATAAAGTTGGCTCCGGGTGAAGAAAAAGAAGTCACTTTCACCATTAATAAAGAAGCCCTGAGCTTCTTCGACGATGCCAAGCATGCTTGGGTAGCCGAACCGGGTAAGTTTGAAGCTATCATTGCTGCTTCTGCTGCGGATATTAAGGGTGTAGTTCCTTTTGAATTGAAATAATAAAGAACTAATTGTCAAGTAATAAGTTTTTTTCTTTTCATTAGTTATTATCAAAGATTGTGTAAAAGAAGGAGGAGGGGTGTAATCGGGAGATTGCACCCTTCTTGTATATGGTGGGGATACGATGAATCAATAAGGTAATCTTAATATTTGATAAGCATTTGTTGTAAGAAAATGCGGTACTCGTTAGGAGTGGTTCCTTTCTTCTTTTTGAATATTCTTATAAAGTTAGATAAGTTGTTAAAGCCACAAGTGTAGCAAATTTCCGCAACAGTATGAGTCGTATCGGCTAAAAGTTGGCAGGCGCGTGCTATGCGCAGATTAGTCATATAATCAATAAATGTACAATTAGTCTTCTTTTTGAAGAAATGACTGAAAGCAGATTCGGACATGTTCACTAATTGTGCTACATCGCCCAATTTGATTGGTTCTTCGAAATTCTTCTCTATATAATCGCAAACTTTGGCTATCCGTCGGCTTTTGGATGTACGTACGGTATCTTTTGTGTCATACTGATTGCTTACTAAGATGTGACGGTCGGCAATGGATAGCTCATGTAGGATAGAAAAAAACACCAGTACAGTATGAAAGCCCTGCATTCGGGTGAGTTCGATAATTTTGTCTTTCATCATTAAAGTTGTTTTTTTAGAGAAGCTGACACCACGTTGAGATTCTATCAGAAGTTGTTTGATTGGATTAAACAACCTTTTCTCCAGTATAGGGAAGTTAAGTAATTTATCAGAAAATTGAATAGTAATAACATGGTTTCCTTCTACTATTTCGCCTTTCCAGGCGTGTGGCAGGTTAGGACCTATCATGATAAGATCTAACGTGTCGAATGCTTCCACAGAATCACCGATGATACGGCTCCCATAGGTATCCATTACTAAATTGATTTCATAGTCCGGATGATAATGAACCGGATAGTCGAACTTGGCATTAGGATGATTCAATACTATAAATAAGTCATCTGCAGCAATGGGAGTGATTTCTTTTTGTATATCTTTCATAGTCATAAAAGTTTTGTATGCAAAGATATTACTTCTAATGAAAATATAATTAAGTATTCAAAAAAGTACAATCAATAGACAGAATATCATAAGCGTATTACCAGAATGACTCCTATTTTTGCAACGGAAAATCAAAACAATTAATTTCTATGCTATGGGAACATTCACAATTAGTAATTTAGATCTTATAATAGTCCTTGCTTATTTGGCTTTTATTATATGGTGGGGCTTGAAAAACGGAAAGAGTTCGGACTCGCAATCTTATTTTCTTGCCGGACGGTCGATGCCGTGGTGGGTAGTCGGATTATCTTTGTTTGCTGCCAGTATATCAAGTACTACTTTGATCGGTCAGTCGGGTGACGCATATCATACCGGTATTGCTGTGTTCAATTATAATTTGACCGGCATTGTGGTAATGGTATTTTTTGCTGTTTTTCTTTTGCCATTATATATTAAGTCCGGTATCTTTACGATACCTGAATTCCTGGAAAAGCGTTTTGATAGACGTTCGCGTTACTACTTTTCAGGTATATGTATTATAGGTAATATCTTCCTGGATGCAGCCGGTGCATTGTATGCTGCTGCATTGATTATTAAGCTGATACTTCCTGAGGCTGATTTGCAATTGATAATTATTATATTCGCAATTATTGCTGCATCTTATACAATTCCCGGGGGACTGTCTTCTGCTATAAATGCAGAACTTATTCAGGCTGTGATCCTGATTCTGGGATCTATTCTTCTGACTTACTTTTGTTTTGAGAAAGGAGGTGACTACTTTTATCAATTGTATGCCAGTGGTGATATGTCGGTGAAATTAATTCGTCCGTTAACAGACACAGCTACTCCCTGGTTGGGTTTGATAGTGGGTATGCCGGTTCTTGGCATCTATTTCTGGGCAAATAACCAAACATTGGTACAGCGTGTATTGAGCTCAAAATCAGTTGATGAAGGTCGTAAAGGAGTGCTGTTTACCGGCTTCTTAACAATGATTACTTTATTTATTATTGCTATCCCCGGAGTAATTGCCCGTTATCTGTTTCCCGGACTGGAGAAACCTGATATGGTATATCCTAATATGGTACTTCAGCTTATACCAATAGGGTTATTGGGCATTATGCTTGCTGCACTTCTGTCTGCTCTGACTTCGACTTTGAGTGCGATATTGAATTCTACTTCGACTTTATTTACTATGGACTTCTATGCTCAATATAATAAGGATGCCAGCTCGAAGAAACTAGTCGTAGTTGGTAAAATAACCTCTTGTGTTATAATTGTCATTGCTGCTTTATGGGCTCCTCAGATAGGACAATTCGGCTCATTGCTAAAGTATTACCAAGAAATGCTTTCTTATATAGCTCCTCCTGTTGTAGCGGCATTTGTATTGGGCGTATTTAATAAACGTGTCAATGGAAACGGGGCTTTTGCCGGCTTGTTAAGTGGGTTGGCTATTGCGATTGTTATGCTATTTTATAAGTATGAGATATTTGGTGATATGCATTTCTTGCTGATTGTTCCTTTTCTGCTGATTATCAGTGGAATTGTAATATACTTGGTTAGTATGTGTTTCCCAAAATCTGCTGCTGAAAAGCTTGTGGATACAACATTCTCTATGGATGCGCTGAAGGAGGAGTTCAGAATTAACCGTACGTTAGTGTGGTATAAGAATTATCATTGTTGGGCAATAGCCTTACTGGTGCTAAGTGCTTTAATATGGTATATGTTTAAGTGATTATTATTAAATTATAAAGAAATAGAAGATGAAATTAAAGAAGTTTGAGGGAAATCCGATACTCTCCCCATTGGATTCAAATGCTTGGGAGGCATTGGTAACCTGCAATCCAGGGGTGATTTATGATAACGGTACATTTTATATGCTGTATAGGGCAGCAGGAAATGATTCTCAGCATGTTATTCGTTTGGGGCTGGCAACTAGTAAGGATGGATTTCATTTTGAGCGGACATCCGATATGCCGGCATTCAGTCCCAGTGAGGATGGACCAGATTCTGGTTGTGTGGAAGATCCCCGTATCGTGAAGTATGGTACTGAATATTACATTACCTATGCCTATCGTCCGTTTGCTCCGGGGCAGTATTGGAATTTTGGTCATGATGAGATATTATTGCCGGAATGCGGTGAAGATGCTCCTAAATTTATACGTAAAAATTTGGGTAACACAGGTTTGGCGGTGACCACTGATTTCCGTGAGTTCAAAAGACTGGGGCGTTTGACTTCTCCGGTATTGGATGATCGAGACGTTATTCTTTTCCCGGAAAAGATTCAAGGAAAGTATGTGATGTTACATCGTCCCAAAGAGTATGTAGGTGATAATTATGGAGTTAGCTATCCTTCCATTTGGATGAAGTTTTCAGATGATCTTTTAAATTGGGAAGATAAAGAAAGTCATTTGCTAATTGCCGGAATAGAGAATACTTGGGAGGAAAAATTAGGAGGCAGCACTCCTCCGCTTCGGACTGATCAGGGATGGCTGATGTTATATCATGGTGTGGAACACGGTGGATTGGGTTATTATCGCGTAGGTGCTTTGTTGCTTGACTTGGAGAACCCGCTACATATCCTTGCTAAAACACCTCAACCTATTCTTGAACCGGAATTAGAGTTTGAAACTTCCGGCTTTTATAACGGTTGTGTATTTCCTACGGGTAATGCAATCGTGGATGGTAAGTTATTCGTCTATTATGGCAGTGCTGATAAATATGTTTGTGTGGCAACCTGCCAGGTAGATGAACTTATTGAGTATTTACTTTCTGATAGTTGTAGATTAGGCTAAGTTTTTTAATTTTTATCTTATTAGTTATCACAAGAAAATGCGATGACAGGCATTTTATCGCCCGAACAGAAGTGAAACGGAGAATTATAG
>OHFN01001271.1_pt1 | contig 12000 bp, 12 predicted proteins | sample 1567571 | NCBI WGS metagenome assembly OHFN01 (sample SAMEA3879533, study PRJEB24766) | human gut metagenome | biome: human-associated habitat; feature: feces | place: USA | collected 1985/1987
ATTAATAATTAGTTTTATTTCTTTAAATTTGCGGTGCAAAGGAATAAATATTTATTGTTCCTCGCAAATATTTGAGGAATTAAATGCACTGTTTTGCACATTTTTCACGATTTTGTGCACTGATTGGAGGGTTTATGGGAAAAAAAATCGCAATTTTAGCTTCGGGAAGTGGTACGAATGCCGAGAATATCATTCGATATTTTAAAGAAAAAGGATCGGATTGTGTAGGTTTGGTTTTGACCAACCGGCAAAATGCGTTTGTTTTGGAGCGTGCAAAGGGCTTGAATGTACCTTGTGCCTACTTTGGAAAGAGTGATTGGGAAAATGGAGAGGCTATATTATCCATGCTGCAAGAGTATCATATAAACTTTGTAGTGTTGGCGGGCTTCTTAGCGCGGGTTCCTGATAATATTTTGCATGCTTATCCTAATAAAATGATAAATATACATCCTTCGTTGCTGCCTAAGTTTGGTGGTAAAGGAATGTATGGGGATCGCGTACACGAAGCGGTGATTGCCGCCGGAGAGAAAGAAAGCGGTATTACTATACATTATACAAATGAGCATTATGACGAAGGAGCTGTTATTTGTCAAGAGAAATGTGTGGTAATGCCGGAAGATACACCTGATAGCCTGGCACATCGTATTCATGCTTTGGAGTATGAGTTTTACCCGAAGGTTATAGAAAATCTGGTGTTAAAGTTGTAATTCTATTGAATAAGCTTCTTTTTCTCTTCTTAAAGGATAATCGCCGCGTAATTTCTCGAAGTGCTCCGGATGCTTTTTCAGAGCTTCACTGTCTTTTCTGGGGTCGTACATTTGCAAATAAGCGTCTGCCAGTGAATTTGCTGTGAGAACAGGATTCTCCGGTTGGGGTGGTGTGATACGGTAATCAGCCTTTATATCAAAGAAGTGGCAGAGTGCATCGAGCGACATACGTGTGGCATTTGCTTTCCCGTCGGCAGAGTAGCCGGCAATATGTGGGGTTCCGAGAAGTGCCTTATATAATAAGGTGAGATTGATGTTTGGTTCGTTCTCCCATACATCGATAATGGCATCAGAGACTGCTCCGTTTTCCAAGGCTTTCAGTAGTGCATCGGTTTCAATGACTTCTCCGCGCGAGGTGTTGATAATAACAGGGCGGCGCTTTAGTGAGTGGAAGAATGCTTCATCACCCAAATGGAATGTTTTATATTTCCCTTCTTTATATAAAGGTACGTGGAAAGTGAGGATGTCACATTCTTCGGCAAGGGTCTGTAAAGCGCTGAAGTCTGCTTTTCCCTCTTGGTCTTCACGGGGGAGGTCGTTGCAGAGTACACGCATACCGAGCTCTTTTCCTACTTTGACTACTTTACTACCTACATTACCCACTCCGATGACTCCTAATGTGAGGTCTGAAAGACTTTTCCCTTTGAGTTGTTGCAACAGTAGTAGGGACGATTGTATGTATTGGGCAACAGAAGCTGAATTGCATCCGGGGGCATTGGTCCACTTTATGTTGGCTTCACGGCAGTATTCGCTGTCTATATGGTCAAAGCCTATGGTGGCAGTGGCTATAAAACGTACGCTGCTTTCCTGCAACAGTTCACGATTGCAATGGGTGCGGGTGCGGACTATCAATGCATCGGCATCTTTTACCAGTTCAGGAGTGAAGTCTTTGCCAGGCAGATAGATTACTTCGTCGGCTATCTTTTCAATGGCTGCTGATATAAAAGGTATTTTGTTGTCTACGATGACTTTCATACAACATTGGATTTATGAGGTGTATTCTACTGCAAAAGTAATTATTTTCTAATATACATGGTGCAAGTATCATCAAGAACAAGTACCTTTGTAGCAAGATTTTCATTTTATACGCCTCAGGTAAAAACTTCATTTATGGAACAGACGGAAATGAATAGTGAACTTTTCTCTATTTTTATACCCACATGGAATAATCTCGCCTTTCTTAAGTTGTGTGTTGAGAGTATTCGTAAGAATTCTACTTATAAGCACCAGATTATAGTGCATGTGAACGATGGAAGTGACGGAACTCTTGAATGGGTGAAAAGTGAAGGAATTGATTATACTTATTCGGAACAAAATGTAGGAGTATGCCTCGCCATGAATATGATGCGTACTAAGGTTGCTACTGACTATATTTTGTTTCTCAATGACGATATGTATGTGCTTCCTCTTTGGGACAAGGTGCTAGTTGACGAAATTAGAAGACTGCCGGATAATCGTTTCTTTCTTTCTGCTACCACTATTCAACCTCATACAAAGTCTGCTTCAATCATATTGGCGAATTATGGTGATACCATCGAAAGCTTTCAGGAAGACAAGCTGCTACATGAGTATATGGACTATCCGATGAAGGATTGGATGGGAGCTACGTTGCCTCCGAATATTGTGCATCGCGATATCTGGGATTTAGTGGGTGGCTATAGTGTAGAGTATTCACCGGGCATGTATAGTGATCCTGATTTTACAGCAAAGTTATGGTTGTGCGGTATCAGGTTTATGAAAGGTTTGCAAGCCAGCAGAGTCTATCATTTTGAGACGAAATCTACGGGACGTATTCGTAGGAACTGTGGACAATTTCAATTTTTGTTGAAGTGGGGGATGACTTCTTCCACATTCCGTAAGCTGTTTACTTATAAGGGGCGTGATTTTCAGCCCCAACTGATTAATAATTTTGAAACTGGTGCTACGCTGAAACGCAATTTGTTTCGTGGGCGCATAAAAGCCATGCTTTGGTTGTTTACAAAGGATTTTGGCCCTTTATGGAAATTTTGGGAGAAGCCAGTGAATGAAAAATAGAATAATAAAACTAAGTAACTTATGATTTTAGGAGTATTACTTCCACATACAAAACTGTATGGAGGTGTGAAGCGCTTCCTTGAACTTGGAAACATCTTTGTTGCAAAAGGACACAAATTTATAGTGTTTACCCCTGACGGAAAAGCACCGGACTGGTTCAACTTCAAAGGAGAGATGGGGACTTTTGACCAGCTTCCCGGATACGAACTTGATGCTTTATGGACTACAACAGTAAAATTCATGCCGATGATTTTGGAATCCAAGGCGCGTCATAAGATATTCTATCATGTGCGTAAAAGTGATGATGTACGTCGTTTGATGAAGAATGCGGATGTGGAAATCTTTGCCTGTTCCTCTAATATATATGAGTATGATTTGAAAAAATATGGTCGTGAAGCTTTTAAAGCGATAGGAGGAGTTACAGTAGATAGCTATGTTCCCAAGACTGACTATCGGGTAGAAGGACGTCCGTTTGTAGTTATGGCTTATGGACGATTGTCCGAACGTGTGAAGGGCACATATTACGTAGTCAATGCTTGTGAAAAATTATATGCCCAGGGCTACAATATCAAGCTCCTTCTCTTTGACTCTCCTACGAGCGAACGGGCTGCCGAAAGAATTAAAAACTTTACGTGTAAGTGTCCTTTTGAGTTTGTGCTCAACCATCCTTTTGATAAAAACTCTCAGCTTTTTGGGCGTGCCGATTGTTTTGTATCAGCAGAAAATCCTAACTATTCGGGCTGGAACAATACAGTGGCAGAAGCTATGTCTTGTGCTTTGCCGGTGATTACAACCAAAGCTGGTACACTGGATCTGATAAGGGATGGAGTGAATGGTATTCGTACTGCCCGTTGGCGTTTCTGTATTCGTCGTCATATAAAAACACTTTATAAAGACGAAGCTTTGCGTCGTAAGTATGGTGAAAACGGTAGGCGGCATATCCTCAATTTTGATTGGCGGATTGTGGCTGATAATATTATTAAATATTTGGAACAACACCAAAAGTAAGTCATGAGAGTACTTGTTACGGGAGCTGCTGGTTTTATAGGTAGCCGTTGTGTCGAAATGCTTGTGCAAAGGGGGGATGAAGTAATAGGAATTGATAATATCAATGATTATTATTCTCCTCAATTGAAGTATTATCGTTTGGGTAGAGCTGGGATCGTGGCAGATGGCGGGAATTTTCATTTCGGACGTCGTGTCAAGAGTAATGTTTACTCCAATTACACCTTTATTCGTCTTGATATAGAGGACAAGGGGGCTATGGATCTGCTTTTTGACGAGATGAATTTTGATAAGGTTGTTCATCTGGCTGCACAAGCCGGGGTACGCTATTCTATAGAAAATCCTTATGCATATATGCGTAGTAACTGGATAGGTTTTCTGAATTTGCTTGAATGTTGCCGTAACTTTGCGATTGAGCATCTTGTGTATGCATCATCTAGTTCGGTATATGGCATGAATACCAAAGTACCTTTCAGTGAAGATGATGTAGTTATTAGCCCGGTGAGTCTTTATGCGGCAAGTAAGAAGAGTAATGAGCTTATGGCTCATGCTTATTGTAAACTATATGGTATCCCATGTACAGGACTTAGGTATTTCACTGTGTACGGTCCTGCTGGACGCCCTGATATGGCTCCTATGCTTTTTGCTAGTGCTATTAGTGAAGGGAAGCCTATCAAAGTGTTCAATAATGGCGATATGATGCGAGACTTTACCTACATTGACGATATAGCCAATGGTACGATTATGGTACTTGATAAAGTTCCTGAAATAGAATGCTGTGCGAACAATATACCCTATAAAGTATATAATATAGGGTGCAGCCATCCGGTTATGCTGATGGATTTCATAAATGAAATTGAATCCAATCTTGGTTGTGAGGCAGAAAAAATCTATATGCCGATGCAGCCGGGTGATGTATGCAAGACTTATGCTGATACTACCAAGCTTCAGACAGAGATTGGGTATCAACCTAAAATATCACTTCATGAGGGCATAAAGAGCTTTATAGAGTGGTTTAAAGATTATCGTGCAGAAGAATTTGTGAGGTTTTAATGGTTATCAGCAATATATCGGCTATAGATACCTGTTATTTGTATTCCCTGTAAGGGGTATTCAAGTCCAGATAATGAAAATTGTGTTGTCTCTGACTATTTTGTTTAGGGATAGCCATGTAATTTCCATACTTTCGTGTCAGGTAGCTATTATATTCTTGTACCCCCCATACTTCCTTTCCTTCAAATAGGATGGGAGTAGGAGTACCTAATTCTGTTTTAGGCATAATACCTTTCAGCCCATCATCATAATCACAGATAAGAGCGCTTTTCTTGAAAGGATATTTTGTTAGGATGTTTCTTATGCTTTTTTGTACACCACTTAGCGTGAACAACTTTCTACATAATAGTGGCAACCATGAACTGGGACCTTTGCCATGCTTGTATGGATCACGGTGGATAAAATAGAGTACCCGTTTATAAAATTCATATTTTGCAAAATGCATTCTTTGAGCTAATGCCCCTTCCGGTACACCATCCAGTGGAAATACATCTAGATAGACTCCTCCTAAGTATTTAAGGTGTATACGCTCTATTAGAGTCGTATTAGCATCCTGAATTTTGGCAAAGGGTAGTGGGTACTTAGGATCATTTTCGGCGCATACTGCTTCAAAGTGTTCGGGTAGCCATTCTTTCGAATGAGACATTAGTGAATCATAATCTTCTCGTGGCATGCCGATGTCCAGATCATCGTCCCAAGGAATAAATCCCTTGTGACGTACAGCGCCAAGCATGGTTCCTGCCATAATATAGTATCGTAGGTTATGTTCTTTGCAAATCTTGTCTACTGCTAGCAATATTTGCAAAATGCGAAGTTGCAGGGGGCGTATGTCGTAGGTAGCCATAAAATGATTATTAATAGAGGTTTTGGGGTATTCGTTTCTGGGCTTGCTCAAAGTCTTCTACAGTATCCAACTCGACCGAGAAAAACTCCGTTGTATCTATAGCATAGAAATTGTGTCCTTGTGGTATCAGTCTTTCAAAAGCACGTTCATAGAAGATATTATCTAGCTTCTCTATATTAATCATAGTCTCCAGCTCCTTGAATAAAGCTTCAGTGTACTGGGGGGAGATTTTTTCAATGCCGATAGATTCGCCAATTGCATCTTTTATGGAGCATACTTTGCTTATTTCAATCACTTTAGAGTCTGCATCAGCGATCACTTTTATCTCTTCGGCTCCTAGCTCATGCCGATTTAGTGCTAATGCGTTGCTGCTGTCAGAGTGGAGCAATTTATTTACAATGAGAGGATCGAATAAAATGTCGCTGTCCAATAGTAATACTTCTTCTCCATCAGTGTATGGGCGCGTAAGCCATAAAGAATAAATATTATTTGTTGACTCATATTTTTCATTGTAAATGAAAGTGATATCCTGTGATGGATACTTTGTGTGCAAGAAGTCAACGATTTGTTGTTGGCGATAGCCGGTGACAACAATGAACTCTTTGATCTCGTTCTGTATCAAAGCATCAAATGCTCGTTCCAACAAACTTCGTCCTCCTATTTTGAGGAGGCATTTGGGGGTAGTGTCGGTTAATGGACGCAGGCGGGATGCAATGCCTGCAGCTAATATAACTGCTTTCATCTATTTGCGATTTCTTTAATTGTATCTATCACAAAGCGGTTGTGTTCGGGACGACCGAAAGTAATGCGCAAATGCATATTTATATCAGGTTCATTCATGAACTTTATTTTATAATGGTGCTGCGCAAATGCTTCTTGTAGAGCCTCTTTCAACTCTATCGGATATTTAATCAGAATAAAATTGGCTACGGATTCATAGACTTTAAAGCCGGGTAACGAACCAATTTCTCGCTCATAGCATGCTCGGTCTTCATTCATTTGCTTTGCAATATTACGGTAATGTGCGTCTGATTGAAGTGCGGCAATAGCAATGTCTTCCGATATACGATTGTATCCCAGATACTTGTTGCTGTATCTACAGAAAGGATGGAGCTCTTTGCTGATAAAACCAAAACCCATACGGAGACCAGGGAGGCCATAGAATTTGGATAATGTACGCGAAATGATTATATTTGGATATTTGTCCGTCAGTTCTTTTATATAAGTTGTATCTATAGAAACAAATGAAGCATAAGCCTCATCGACCAAGACAATGGTAGTGGCTGGAACAAAGGACAATAACTGTTTTAACTCAGCAGGTGTGAGCCCATTGCCGGTAGGATTGTTGGGCGAAGCTAGTAAAAGAATTTTAGGGTTCTCTTTGTGTAACATTTCTTTCAGTACATTGAAGTCATACTTGAAAGTATTTCCTTCTTCATAAAGAGGATATTGCAATGTATGTCCGTGTACCTCGTCAGCAATAGACTTATAATACCACCATGAAAATTTGGGTATTAGTATTGTCTTATTACCGTCTGCCTCGGTTAAAAAATAATGTACGGCATTCTTTAGAATATCTTCTCCACCATATCCAAGTAGCACTTGTTGTTCATCTATATTGTATAACTTAGAGAGAAATACTGATAAAATACTTTTCTTCCCTTCATCGTATATACGAGTATAAAAACATAACTTGTTTATATCGAAGTTTTTGAAGGCTTCTACTACTTCTTCGGAAGGTTCATAATTAAACTCGTTCCGATCTAAAAAAATAGTCTTTGTTGACTCCATATCGCTGTATATAATATTTTTATAAAGATGCTTTTAGTGACTTTAATCTAAATGATTTACAAAGGTATGCATTTTGCTTGGATATGTCAAACATAACTGTTTTTCTTGTCTGGTCATAGCAGTGAATGGTACACTTCCATCATCTGTGGTATTAGCTTGTCCTGCTCAAAATGTGAAGCGTATTCCAATCCGTTGCTGATCATTTTTTGCTGTAAATCTTCGTCGCTAATCACTCTGTCAATTGCTTCCGCCAAGGCTTTAGGGTCCTCGGGGTGTATGTACAGTGAATGGGGACCACCAGCCTCTTCAAGGCATGAACCCGTAGCGCCGATTACTGGTATTTTGCTATTAAGCGCTTCTAATAGGGGTATTCCAAAGCCTTCAAAAAAACTAGGGTAAATAAATAAGGAGGCCATTTGATAGAAGGCAAGCAGATGCTTGAACTCAACATTGTGAAACATCATTAACCGTTCGGATAAACCATGTTCCTTGGCATATTGAAGTACTTTACCAGCATAAGGGGTATATTTTCCTATTGCCACTAAAGGCAAGTTGCTCTTACTCTCCTTTAAAGCTTTTACAATTAGTAAGAGGTTTTTACGGCTTTCAATGCTTCCTACACACAATAAATACTTTTCCGGAAGCGAATACATCTCTCTGACCTCTTGTTTAAGAGCATCGTCTACAGGGTTTCGAAAACTTTCGTCGCATCCTTGATAAATGACCTTTATTTTTTCTTCAGGAGTTCCAAAGTAGTGCATAATATCTCTTTTGGTACATTCACTGATGGCGATAATACGGTCGGCTACTTTACAAGCGTGTTTGCACTTTAACATATAGATCGTTCTATCTATCAATGGGAAAAACTCGGGATAGCGTAGAAAAATCAAGTCGTGAATGGTAACAACACTTTTCGTATTTTTTAATTTCTCAATTCCAAAGGGGAGTTCGTTGCTCAATCCGTGGTAGATTGAGACATTATCTGATTTAATGAGGTTGCAAATGCTACTGATACGCCATAGTGAAGAGAACCGTTTCCAAATATAATTATGTGGATAGCGAATTATACAATTCTTTTGTTTAGCGATAGTTCCGAGTAGCTTCGTTTTTTGTGCAATCGGAGTATAAAGAAGATATTTATTTTCAGGGTAGCAGCGACTAAATCCTTCAATTATTAATCGGCTGTAATTGCCGAGCCCTGTACGGTTCTGTGCAGCTCTTTTGGCATCAAAGGCTATTTTCATCAGATAATTTATATTTCAGAAAAAGTAATGTGTCGGCAAAGATAATCCTTTTTGTTTATTTTGGTGGAAGAATCGATTGAAATAATTAATTTTGCTGCTAAATCATAGTGAGTTGGAAAACTTTATTCTATTGTTATGGCAAAATTTTTAATTATACGTTTTAGTTCGATAGGAGATATTATTCAGTGTATGGGAGTGGTTGGCGGTATTCGCGAGCGATTTGAAGAGGTTGAAATTCATTGGATAACCCGGAAAGATATGGTGGGGATACTATCTGTAGATAGCCGGATCGATAAAATTTGGGCTTTTGATAAGTCTACAGGTTTTTCCGGGTTACTAAAAATGGCGGCTGAACTGAGAAAAGAGAAGTTTGACTATATCTATGATGCGCATAGCAATATACGTTCTAATATATTGAAGCTGATACTATCGCCTATCCCTTTTCTAAAGCCCTATGTGGCTTTGCGTAGTAAGGAAAGAGGCAAACGCTTTTTGCTTTTTAATCTAGGCATCAATTTTTTTGATAAACCTTTCAGGGGTGTTGTCTCATTTCAAAAACCACTTAAAAAATGGGGTATAATTCATTTTCCTACGAATTTTAAAGGTTGGCAATTTCCTGCTGAAATATGTAGTAAATACGAGGGCTTTATAAAGAAAGACATGGTGACACTTATACCGTCTGCCAATTGGGAAATGAAACGGTGGCCTGTATTTCACTGGCAAGCACTTATCCAACAACTTCCTAATTATACTTTTGTTATATTGGCTGGACCGAAAGATACATTTTGCGAAGAGATCAGAAGCGTAGCACCTGAAAGGGTCATAAATTTAGCGGGCTGCACTTCGTTGATGGAATCTTGTTACATTGTGTCCCAATCTAATATAGTGGTCAGTGCTGATACTGGCTTTATGCATGCAGCCGATTTATTTCATATTCCGGCCCTTGCGTTGATGGGACCTACTGCTTTTGGTTTTCCTACAGGGCCTACGGTTGAGATACTCGAAAAAGACATGCCTTGTCGTCCTTGTACGAAGGATGGAAGAGGCAAATGTAAACTGTCTGTTTGCCAGCAATGTATGGTGGATATTACCCCTAAGCAAGTAGCTGCTAGTATTATTGCTTCTCTTGGTTGATAGATTGAATTGTTTTAGTAGTTGAGTAACCATCTACAAATGGTATAGTCACAGTTTCTTTTGCGTACTCTCTGCCTACTATGTTTTCAATCTCATAATCACCGCCTTTTACTAATACATCCGGAGCTACTATCTTGATAAGATTCAATGGAGTGTCTTCTGTAAATATTACAACGTAGTCTACGGATTCGAGCGCTGACATAACCGTAGCGCGGGCGTTTTCATTATTGATGGGACGTGAATCTCCTTTCAATCGCTTTACTGAACTATCAGAGTTTAGACCTAGAATGAGAATATCTCCCATGTTTTTTGCTTTCTCCAAATAGAAAACATGTCCTTTGTGAAGAATGTCAAAACATCCGTTTGTAAATACAATCTTGCGTCCTTGTGATCGTAATTGTTTTAGGGTGTCTGCAAGTTGCTCCATTGGAATAAGTTTGCTATCCGTTTTACCTGTTTGTAGTTCAGCCTGTAATTCTTTGAACAGGATGGGACTGGTTCCTATCTTTCCTACAACTATGCCGGCGGCTTTATTGGCAAGATGGATAGCATCTGCAATGGGCATATTGGCAGCTAAAGCGGCTGCTAACGTTGCTACCACCGTATCACCAGCCCCCGAAACATCATAAACTTCTTTGGCTTCGGTGGGAATATCCAAAGAAGCTTCAGGGGCTATATAGGACATTCCTTTTTCCGAGCGGGTTACTAATAAGGAATTGAGATCATACTTTTTCAGTATATTGTTTGCTACATCAAGAATAGCTTCGTTCTCATTTTTTACTTCAATCCCCGAAACTTCTGAAAGTTCTTTCAAATTCGGAGTTATGATGGTGGCAGAACGATATTTCTGCCAATTCTTTCCTTTAGGATCTATAATCACTTTTTTCCCTTGTAGGGTAGAGGCTGATATGACATATTGGCAAATAGTATCATTGCATATTCCTTTGCCATAATCGGAGATAACTACAATGTCTACTTCGGGAAGAGCCTTTTCTACAGCATGTAAAATTTTATATTCAATTTCTTTATCCAGAGTTTCAATTTCAGTCTCGAAATCCAGTCGTACAACTTGCTGGTTGTTACCTATTACACGAGTTTTGGTAATAGTGGGATGTTCTGTTTGGAATAAATCACTCTTGATATTTAAGTTGGCAAACATTTCTAGCATTGTTTTTCCATTGTGGTCATTGCCAAGTAGACTGATAATGTATGGAAAACATTCTAGACCTAATAAGTTTCTTGCAACATTGGCAGCTCCTCCCAGTACACTGTAAGTGCGGTTGACACGGACAATAGGCACAGGGGCCTCAGGTGAAATCCTTTTTACATCTCCTATGTGGTAGGTGTCTAACATTACATCTCCTATAATGAGTACTCTCTTCCCTTTCAGAATATTCTGTTCTTTGTTCATAATCTGTTGTTCTTTAATTGATTTGCCCAGTATAAAAGGGAATGCTCGCCAGTAATCAAGAAAGATTTGATACCGCTATTTTTTCCACATTCAACATCTGAATTTTTATCTCCAAACATATATGAATCGTCAGGATTAATCTTATATTGTTTGATAGCTTCCATTACCAGGTAAGGAGAGGGTTTACGACATTTGCATTTTTCCTCAGGAGCATGGGGGCATGTGAAGAAGCTGCTTATTACAATTCCGCATTTCTTCAATTCTTGTGACAAGGCTTGATTAAATAACTCAGCATCTTCCAAAGTGAAATACCCGCGGCCTATACCGGACTGATTGGTTATGACAATCAATAGATAACCTAATTCTTGAAAAATTTGGAGCGCTTCGATAACTCCGGGCAAGAATTCAAGATTTTCAGTTCTGTAGACATAACCAAAATCAACGTTAATTGTGCCGTCACGGTCAAGAAATATAGCTTTATCCATGGGAAACTAGTTTATTATCGACAATACCACATAAAATATGCCCGATGGTAATATGTACTTCTTGAATCCTTGCAGATTCGAGATGAGGTATAATGAAAGAATAATCACAAAGATCTTTGCATTTACCTCCATTTCTTCCCAAGAACCCGACTGTTGTAATATCCATAGCTTTTGCTTTTTGTAGAGCATATTCCACGTTAGGAGAGTTGCCGCTTGTGGAAAGAGCTATTAG
>OHFN01001280.1_pt1 | contig 11969 bp, 11 predicted proteins | sample 1567571 | NCBI WGS metagenome assembly OHFN01 (sample SAMEA3879533, study PRJEB24766) | human gut metagenome | biome: human-associated habitat; feature: feces | place: USA | collected 1985/1987
ACTATGCTTCTATCAATGACTTGGTTCGTCATGGAGTTGGTGATCCGGTATCTACTACTATCCGTGCTTTAGAAGCTGGAACAGATATTGATATGGAAGCTTATGCGTATCACTATATGTTGCCCGAAGCTGTTAAAAACGGTCGTGTACCTATGGCGTTGATTGACAAGGCTTGCCGCAGAGTGCTTGAAGCAAAATATCAATTAGGATTGTTTGAAAATCCATATAAATATTGTGATGTCACTCGTCCTTCAAAGGATTTCTTTACCAAAGAGAACCGGACTAAGTCTCGTCAGGCAGCCTGTGAAAGTTTTGTCCTTCTAAAAAATGACAATAACCTGTTACCATTGAAAAAAGGAGGCACTATTGCCGTTATCGGTCCTCATGGTAATAATCGTCCGATGATGTTAGGTCCGTGGTTTTATCCTCATGATATCTTCCGTGCTGCCACGGTAGTCGAAGGATTGAAAGAGGCTGTGGGAAGTAAAGGCAAAGTTGTTTATGCACGCGGTTGCCAACCATTTGAAAGTGAAGAGTATGCGCAACGTGTTTATTTCGGAAAAGAGTTTGAGAAAGACAACCGTCCAGATGCTGAAATTCTAGCTGAGGCATTGAATACTGCAAAGGATGCTGATGTGATTGTAGCTACCTTAGGAGAATCTACTGAGATGAGTGGAGAATCCAGTAGCCGTTCTATTCTTGATTTGCCGAAACCACAACAAGAGCTATTGAAGGCATTGGTTAAAACAGGTAAGCCGGTGGTGTTAGTGTTGTTTACAGGTCGTCCACTTACTATTAATTGGGAGAAAGAAAATATTCCTGCTATTCTGAATGTTTGGTTTCCTGGTACGGAAGCAGCATACGCTATTGCCGATGTACTATTTGGTGATGTAAATCCAAGTGGAAAACTTACTGCTACCTGGCCGCAAAGTGTAGGACAAATACCTATCTATTATAATTATAAGAATACAGGTAAGCCAATGGATAAATGGTTCCAAAAATTCCGAAGCGGTTATCTGGATGTATCTAATGAACCTTTATACCCGTTTGGTTATGGGTTGAGCTATACAAACTTTGAGTATAGCGATGTCGTTTTGAATGACTCTGTAATGGGACCTAAGGGCCGAATTATGGCTAGCGTAACTATAAAAAATACAGGAAAACGTGATGGTCACGAAGTTGTCCAGCTTTATATCTGCGACAAGGCAGCCAGCATTATCCGACCATTGAAGGAGTTGAAAGGCTTCCAAAAGGTATTTATTAAAGCCGGTCAATCTGTAAAGGTTGATTTTCCCGTCACTACAGACTTGTTGAAATTCTATAATTATGATCTGGAGTATGTGTATGAACCGGGAGACTTTGACGTAATGATTGGATGTAACAGTGAGGAACTGAAATCTGCCAAGTTCACTTTAGTTGAATAATGAAAAATAGAACGATTATGGTACAACAACAGAAACAAATTAATTATTTGGCTCCTTTCATTACCTTAGTGATTTTATTCTTCTTTGTTGGCTTTCTAACTACCGCCAACGGACAATTCCAAGGTCCTTTGAAAGCTGTTTTCCTAAGTAATGCGGGCGAATTAAAGAATACATTCGCCACACTGATATCCTTCGCCTGGTTTATGGCTTATCCATTGACGGGTGGTATCGGTTCTTCTTGGGTGACTAAATATGGTTATAAACGGACATTGATCCAAGCTATTCTAATTTTAATAGCAGGGCTGGGCATCTTCTGGTTGTCTTCCGTCTATACTATTGAGTTTCCCGATTCTCATTTCAGAATTGCTTCGGCAATTATTCCTTGGGGATACGTTATTTTTTTGTTGGGTTCCTATGTTGTAGGAGCAGCCGCTACTATCTTACAAGTAGTTATTAATCCTTATCTTACAGCTTGTGATGTGAAGAATACACAACCAGTTCAGCGTTTGAATATTGGTGGTTCTGCCAATTCAGTAGGTACTACATTGGCTCCTTTCTTTGTGACCGGTATTGTATTTGGAGGGCTGTCTATGGAGGAAGTGAATATAAGCCAGATTCAAGTCTCTTTCTTGGGTTTGATGGCAGTATTTGCTGTAGTAACATTGGTATTGTCTCGCATGAAGTTGCCCGATATAAAAGGGACAAAAGCTGAATCCGGAGAGAAGTTGGAGAAGTCCGTATGGTCTTTCAGCCATCTGACAATGGGAGTACTCGGTATCTTTTTTTATGTGGGTGTAGAAGTTTGCGTTGGTGCTAATATCAATCTATATGCCATTGAACTTGAAAAAGCAGGGCGGCAGTTTCTTTTCTTCGGGATGGACTCATTGACTATCGGAGGAATTAACTTCGCGATTCCAGCTTTAATGGCAACACTTTACTGGGGCGGAATGCTGATTGGCCGGTTAATATCCAGCTCACTAAGCAAAATACCTCCACAGACACAATTGGCGGTTGCTGCTGTGTTGGCAGCAGCTTCTACTGTAGGAGCCATTGTGGCTGATAATCCGTGGTTACTGGTGGCGGTTGGTCTATTCCATTCTGTAATGTGGGGTTCAATCTTTACTTTGGCAATCAATCGTTTGGGAAAATATACTTCAGTTGCTTCCGGAACGATTATGATTGGTGTGATAGGTGGTTCATTGCTTCCTCTTTTTCAAGGCATGTTTGCCGATGCAATGGGAGGAATGTGGCGTTGGACTTGGTTTATTGTCGTTATCGGCGAACTATATATATTGTATTATGCCTTGTTTGGCTCAAGAGTAAAACAAGTGGGTGACTGAGAATAATAACTTAAAAATAGACAGGATATGAATACTAAATTGGAAAGAATCCATAGGATGCTTGCAACTCCTAAAACAAATGATGGAAGAATCTATTTTCATCCGATTTTAATGATGCATGCTGCCACTTTGTATGGCAGGACTTATACCGAATTCATGAAAGATCATCGTGTTTTGGTTGAATCAAATATGAAACTGTTGGAGATGTACGATCACGATGCCGTCAGTGTCATTTCTGATCCTTATCGGGAAGCATCGGCTTTTGGGGCTAAAATAACTTTCGATGGTGACAGTTCTCCTAAAGCCGACAAACTGATAACCTGTATGGAAGATGTTGAAAAACTTGAAATACCGGATGTCTATGCTTGCGAACGTACATTGGACCGCATTAATGGTGTGAAATTGTTTCGTGAGAAACTGGGAGAGCCTTTCCCTATTATCGGGTGGATAGAAGGACCTATTGCCGAAACTGCCGACCTTTGTGGAGTATCTGAAACAATGATGAATATGGTGATGGAGCCTGATATGGTAAAAATGTTGATGAGGAAATGCTTGCAAATGGGAAAGAATTTCGCTTTGGCACAGATTGAAGCTGGCTCCAATATCATTGGTGTAGGCGATGCGCTTTGTTCACAAATTTCTGAAGAAATGTATGATGAGTTTCTTTTGCCATTGCATAAAGAGCTTTTTGCTTTTATTCATGAACATGGTGCTATTGTTAAACTTCATATTTGTGGTAACATAACCCATATTCTTCCATCTTTGGCACAGACCGATGTAGATATTCTGGATGCTGACTGGATGGTGGATATAGCGGAAGCCCATAAAATAATGGGCGATGAAGTCGTTATATGTGGTAATCTCGATCCCGTATCTGTAGTAATGGATGGAACTAAGGATTTCATTAAAACTAAGTATGAAGAAGTGAGAGCCGGGATTCCTCGTGAAAATTGGATAATGATGGCAGGTTGCGAGATACCCCGTTCTACTCCGGTTGAGAATATGAAGTATTTACGTGAAATATCAATGAAATGAGTAAATTATTTATTTGGATTTTAACTATCGGTTTGTGTACCTCGTTTACAGCGAGGGCACAGACCTCTGAAAGTCTTGCAACAACAGTTGGACAAATGAAAGAAATACCGGTATTTACAGCTTTTACATTCGGTGCTATCAAACCTACTGGTTGGTTGAAAAAACAAATGCAGGCTGACTTGAATGGTTTTGTAGGAAATCTGGATAAACTGATTCCCGACCTTATCAATGATCCGATATATGGTAGCGGACGTCTGCATAAAAATAGTAAGGTGAAGGATTTAGGTAATAACAAGGAAGGAGATGCTGAAGGAGATGAACAATACAAATGGTGGAATTCCGAAACTCAATCCAACTGGTGGGATGGTTATCTTCGGAACGCTTTGCTTTTGAACGATGCAAAATCTGTTGCACGGGTGAAAGCATATATTGACCAAATCCTCAGTACACAGGATTCAGATGGCTATCTGGGCATTTATGCTCCGGATCTTCGTTACAACTTTACGACCGAAAATGGTGAACTTTGGGCAAAAGCGACTCTTTATCGTGGTCTGTTGGCATATTATGAATACACAAATGACCAGCGTGTGTGGAAGGCTTTGGTACGTGCTGTAGATAATGTCATGACAAATTACCCGTTGAATGCTTCTCATCCTTTCGATACAGGGAAGAATTATAATGGAGGTGTTGGTCATGGACTTACCTTTACGGATGTGCTCGACCGTATGTATCAACTGACTGGTGAGGAAAAATATCTCAATTATGCTTTATTCCTCTATATGGATTATTCTCAATTTTATGCTTGGGAGCGTGATGCGCAATTGGCAAATGCTTTGAATAAGAACTATAAACTGAATTGTCATGCAGTGCATACTTTTGAACACCTTCGTCCGATGATTGTTGCAGCCAGTGTGTCGAAAGATACAGAAGTGAAGGACGCATTGATGGAATATTTGCGAAAAATTCATTCTGTAACCACTGCAACAGGTGGAGCTATTGGAGACGAATGGATTGGTGGAAGAATTGCTGATGCCACTCATACGGGATATGAATATTGTTCTTTACATGAATTGATGGATAGTTATGGTGTGCTTCTGCAACGGACAGGAGACACTGAACTGGCGGAATCTATTGAAAACATTTTTTATAATGCAGCTCAGGGTGCTCGTCATCCGCATCATTCCTGCATTGCTTATTTAAAGACGGATAACTCGTATCAGATGCGTGGTACACGTAACGGGGATAATGAGCCTGGTAAAACACAAACACGTTATAAATATTCTCCTGTTCATCAAGATGTTGCTGTATGTTGTGTACCCAATGCGGGAAGGATAACTCCTTATTTTTTACAAAACGCATGGATGCAGGATCAGGAGCATGCTTTAGTGGCCAATCTTTTGATGCCTTGCTTACTTGACACTCGTATAGATAACAAACGTGTAAGCATTGAAAATCAGACGGAATATCCGGCAAAGAACGATTTCCACTTTGTATTGACTTTGGAACAGCCTATGGATCTAAAAATTAAAATTCGTAAACCGGAATGGGCTATCACGGTACAGTCCAGTGAGGCGTATGAAGAAGTCGGTGGATATTTGGTTTTTGAACGTAAGTTTAATACAAAAGATCGAATAAAACTTTCTTTTGGAACAGAAGTCAGAGTCGTTGAAGGCATAAAGGGCGAACATTATTTCTTTTATGGTGTTCAGGCTTTTGCCCATCCGCTGAAATCAATTGAAGAAGTAGGGCGGGAGTATGCTCGAGGATTTACCGATTACTTCTATAAACCAGTAGAAAAAGTGCAATATAAGTATGTAAACAACCATCAAGCTTTCTACCGGAATGGAAAGGTGGAAGCTCGCTTGCTGAATGAAAATACTGGAAAAGAAGAAAAAATAGAATTATTGCCTATTAAGCAAACTATTCTGAGACAAGCAGGATTTTGATTTTATCAATGCTGATATTAAAAATAGAAGTACTCTTCAATGATTATTCGCTTTAGGGTACTTCTATTTTTCTATATCTATGTCAGAGGTGGCGTGTTCAGGAAGAAGAATATGGCTGTACCGATGAGAATAACCCCTAGTACACCATAAAACCACCGAGCTTGTTTCCTGCCCACATTACGGACTACAAATTGAGTGTTCTGCGCGGTAAAGAACCAGTTCCAGTCAAGCAGTGCTGCCAGTAAGGAGGTGACACCTGCAAGCACAAATATACCTTGGATAACATATTGGCTCATTGTAATCAGTAATTTGTAATTAGTAATTGAAAAGAGAGTTTATTCAAAGTCCTCCAACGTAACCTTGCGTTTGCCATTTTCTACTTCTTCAATAGTAACCTTGATAGTATTACCTGGCAGAAGTTCCTCAATCAGTTCAGGCCATTCGATGAAACAGAGCGCGCCACTATAGAAATAATCTTCATATCCCATATCATATACCTCGTCCAGCTTCTTGATGCGGTAAAAGTCGAAATGATAAATTAACTCGCCGGCATCGTCGGAACGGTATTCATTGACAATAGCAAAAGTAGGGGAGGTGATGACATCCGACACACCCAACTCTTCGCAAACAGCTTTGATAAAAGTCGTTTTACCAGCTCCCATTTTACCGTAGAGGGCAAACACGGTATTATCATCCATAGCACCGATAAATTGACGGGCTGCCTCATGAATTTGGTCTAATGACTGAATTTTAATTTCCAGCATAATGTTATTTACAATTTAACGATTTACGATTGAAGTTACTTCACTTCTTTTTTCTGCCACAAAGTTAGCCAAAAACTCTTTCCTATTTTACAAATAGCATAAATAATAATGGAGAAGAAGATAATGGAAGCTCCTGAGGGGACATTGAGATAGAATGATATCATTAATCCACCCAGACAACTGAGATATCCTATTCCGATGGAAAGCCATATGATGCGTTGAAACCGGTGGGAGAAGAGATTGGCAGTCATTTGTGGAATAGTGAGCAGGGAAATGACTAGCACAATGCCTACCATGCGCAGGCATGCTACTATAGTGAGCGCAATGAACATCATCAATACATATTCGAACAATTGTACCGGAATACCTTGTGAACGAGCAAATTCACGGTCAAAAGCTATATATATAATAGGATGAATGTATAGTACGAAAAACAGTATCAGTAAAGCGGCAAGTCCTCCTAATAATGCAATATCTCCCATAGTAATCGTCAATATATTGCCGAATAAATAGGCTGAAAGGTCGGGTGCAAATCCGGGCGATAAGAAGGTGAACATGATACCCAAAGCCATTCCTAATGTCCAGAATACAGCGATAGCAGAATCTTCACGCATATCCTTCCTTTTGCTGAGCCACTCTACTCCGAATGCCGAAAGTACGGAGAATATAGCTGCCGACAAGATAGGAGATATTCCGGCATACAATCCCAGTCCTATTCCACCAAAAGAAGAGTGCGTCAATCCGCCGCTAATGAACACGAGCCTGCGAGTGACGATATATGTTCCGACCAATCCACAAGCAATACTTGCCAGTAGACTGCCAATAAGGGCGTGTTGGAAGAAGGTATATTGCAGTAGATCCATAAAATAGTTATAAGTTATAAGTTATAAGTTATGAGTGGTCAGTAGTTTTGTCATCAACAAATAACTAACAACTCATAACTTATAACTATCAATGTCTTCGTTCTCCGACAATGAGGAACACTTCATCTTTTATATTGTCGGGCAGAGCGATACCACGTAATTGCAAGCTGCGTACCCAACCGGCTACATCTGTATCTTGCATTGTATAGAATACGTCGCGGAACTCATCTTCTTGTTCCGGGGTATATGCATCAGGATTGGTACCAATGTATTTATCCAACTCCTCATCATCGTAGTATTCAATCTTTTTGCTGACAGCAGCCAGTAAGCTATCTTTTTCGCAGACTTCATGCTGTCCACAGCATTCCATATCCACTTCCTGCACTTCGGGCATGGCATCTAATTCGCCGCGGTCGATCTTTTTTTGTAATTTCCTGTTGCGTATCGTTCCGGCAATGGCAGCTACTACGGCCAGAACGAGCAAGCTAATAATAAGTATCCACATGGGTTTCCTTTCTCTGAAATACATGTTCCTTTAATAGAACGGACAAAGATACATATTGTTTTTCGTACGGCAAAAAAGAAAACAACGTATCAAGGAAGCCGTACTTAAATGAATATCTATAGGAACTTTAGAATTAGTAAAAACAAACTTTTCTCTATAGTAAAAACAATTTCCTTTGTTACTACAAATAAGTCGGCTGTTTGCAAACGTCTCATCGGCTGCTTGCAAGCGGCTGATGGGCTGCTTGTAAACGACCCATGGGCTGCTTGCAAACAGCCGACTTATTTGTAGTAACGGAGGGAGTTGCTTTTGCGGGTTTAAGAAGTTATTTTTTGGAAGAGAAGGAACAGTTTTATTGATTTTGTATCTCAAAGCCTGCCTGCTTTAAATTATCCCAGTACATAGGATAGGACTTAGAGACAACTTGTGGCTCGTCAATTTTAATTTGTGGTAGCACGAGGCAGACGGGAGCAAATGCCATTGCCATACGGTGGTCTTCGTATGTCTCGATAATAGGCTCTTCTTCAGCCGGGCAGCGTTCCGTCCCACATTAAGATACGATCTTGTTCGGATCGTACCACATAACCTAATTTATGCAATTCGGTGATAAGTGCAGTGATGCGGTCGGTTTCCTTGATTTTGAGGCTTTGCAGGCCGGTGAAACGGAAGGGGATGTTCATCAGGCAACAGGTCACTACGAAGGTCTGCGCCAAGTCGGGGATATCCACCATATCTTCTTCAAGGTATTCAACGGGAGTGCCGGATTTAATTAGTCTTACTCCGCGTTCTGTATATTCAGTCTTTATACCTAAGCGAGAGAAGACTTCTGCTCCACGGCTGTCACCTTGATAGCTGCGAGGAAAAAGACCGAGAAGCTCAATCTCCGAACTTTTCATTTTTAATTTTTCATTTTTCATTGAATGGAGTGCCATTATCTGATACCAATAAGAAGCGGCACTCCAATCACTTTCAACCGTAAAAGGTACATCACGATAGCCGCCGGGACTCACAGTAATGCTGTTGTCTGTACTCCAATCGGCTTGAGCTCCGAAGTCGCGCATCAGTTGCAGGGTGAGGTTGATATAGGGACGGGAGATAATATCGCCGGTAAGATGCAGGTGTAAACCTTTGGGCAAGACAGCACCTATCATCAATAAAGCGGAAATATATTGCGAACTGACATTTCCGGCAAGTGAAATCTCTTCTTTTTTCAATTCTCCTCCGGTAATGTGTAGGGGAGGGAAGCCCTCATTATTGACGTATTCTATCCGTGCACCAAGCTCACATAAAGCATCTACAAGAATACGGATGGGACGTTGTTGCATGCGTTGTGTACCAGTAATGGTGCGGGTTCCCGGCGTCACACTGAGGTAGGCCGTCAAGAATCGCATGGCAGTTCCGGCAGCAAGGATATCGATATGTTCGGGATTACCGTCCAGCGCACGGATCATGACACGGGTATCGTCGCAATCGCTGAGGTTACACGGAAGGATGTTGCCGTGGGCAAGGGAGTGCAGGATGAGTGCCCGGTTGCTGATGCTTTTGGAGGCGGGCAACTGTATGCTGGCATGTAGGGCGGCGGGAGCCGAAACGGTATATTGCATGGTCGTATTTGTTAAATTATAAAGATAGAGAGTTGTATATGCAGTTGCAAAAGTAGAATAATTCTTTGGGAAATGGAAGCATGTTCTTAAAATGGTTAGAGGTTATTCTTGTTTCCATATTGCATTTTGTTTTTTGTAAGTAAATGCAAAGATAACAGATTTGTCTTTAGTAAGCGAACAAGTAATTCCGATCTTTCGTTTATCTTTGTAGATACAAATTAATGAAGAGATAAAGATGGATATCGATTTAACTACTCCTGCCCTGCTGTTTTCGGCTATATCATTGATAATGTTGGCATATACCAACCGTTTTTTGTCGTATGCGCAACTGGTGCGTACTTTGAAAGAACAATACCGGGAGAACCCTTCTTCGGTGAAGGCGGCACAGATTGCCAATCTTAGAAAACGGCTTTATCTGACGCGTGCCATGCAAGTTTCGGGGATAGGAAGCCTGCTGTTGTGTGTAGTCAGTATGTTTTTTATTTATATTCAACTTTACATCGTGTCGGTTTACATATTTGGACTGGCATTGGTATTGCTGATTATTTCATTGACTATATCGGTCTATGAGATTTATATATCTGTCAAAGCTTTGGAGTTACATCTGAAAGATATGAATGAGTGATAGAAACTTAGCATGTGGAATGCAGGGCATTGATCGGTAGTTCCAGTTCTCCCCAATTTATCATGGCATTGAACAGGCGGATGGCGGAGAATGAGGATAAATCTTCCAGTCTGATCTCATTTTCCTGGAGAATAGTTGCCGTCGTAAAGGGCGATGTTGGCAATGGAGGTATCGGTCAATAATCCTTGTTTTACAATCAAAACATCATCGCATGTGCCACGCTGTGCAAAGAGGTGGTTCAGTGCCTCGCGGTCGGTACTTTTGTAAGTGTAGTCAATGGTGTCGGACTGAATAATGGCTAATGATTGTACACACCTCATAGTATAGGCTGCATAACTTACTTCTTCTATGCCTGTTTCTCCATATACTACGCGTGCTTTGAATACTTCTGAACCTTGAACGGGCTTTAGGTAATCTTCTAGTTGCAACAGGGAACTCCCTTGCCAAAAATGCGAACGGGTTTCGTTCAGTCTTCTGTTATGATAAGGCAGATTGCGGATCTCTCCGTTATCAATGCGTATGGTTTCAATAAATCGGCACATATACTTTCTGTATTACTTCGTTATACTCGCTTTCCCATTGGCTTTTGGCAGTGATGCCGCCGCCTGCCTTGAAAAAGAATTGTCCGTCTTCCTGTTCAATGAAACGTATCATGACGGCACTATCCAATTGTTTGTTTCCATAGTAACCCATCACTCCGGTGTAGAAACCCCGTTCATACTTTTCCGCTTCGGCAATGATTTGAACTGTTTTGGGCTTAGGTGCACCGGTGATAGAACCGGCGGGGAGTAGCTTGAACAAGATGTCGCCGATGTGCTCGGTATAATCATCGGGCAGAGTGCCGCAGATTTCAGAACTGGTTTGTAGAATGGGGCCTTTGTTGGTTTGCAGAAGGTCTGTATAGCGGTAGGAGTTCACAGTTACATGATTTGCAACCATGCTCAAGTCATTGCGTATCAAGTCAACGATGGTAGCATGCTCGGCTGCTTCTTTTTCATCTTCCAGTAAGCGAGTTTCCGCATCCGGCAGAGTTGCATCTATAGTCCCTTTCATGGGGAAGGACTTGATCTTTCCCTCTTCGATGCGGACAAAGATTTCGGGAGAAAAACAGACGAATTTATCCTTTAACCAAAGTTTATAGAGTGTTTTTGAATGCTGAAACAGCTCCTTTAATGTCAAGTTAGTAGTAACAGGAATTTTGCAAGTCAGATTCGTCAGATAACTATTGCCTGCCAGCAAATTCCGTTTTACGATGTCGAAAGCTTGTTTGTAAGTGTTAGGGGTGGGAGGGATAAATTTCCAATCTGTTTTTCCGGTATATCGGGTGGTCGTTTCTTTGGTAGTGTCCGGAGAAATATCTGCCACATTGCCTGCCCCCCGGAATTGGTAAAGGCAGGCAGAGGCATCTATCTCGTCAAGAGTTTCAATATAAGAGTGCTCCTGTGTATAGTCTATAATAAAAAGGAAAGGCACATCGGCTTTTGCCAATGCATTCATCCGGCTGATGGCTTCTTTTTTACAATATACTTGCTTCACTTTAATATACCGCGCTGGCTATTAGCTGGATGGATAATATCAAAAATACCATTGCAATAGGATAAACCGTAGCGTAGGCTACACTCGGAATGTTGCTGTCGGTCATGGAGTCGGCAGCAGCAAGTCCCGGCGTACTAGTCATGCCACCGGTGATAGTGCCCAACAAATCGAGAATACTGATTTTGAATACGCATAGGCCGACGATAGCTGCAACAAACATGGGTACTAAAGTAATGGCAGCACCTACACCAAACAGTAACCATCCGCTATCTTGGAAGGTAGCCACCAGATTGGTGCCAGCCGATGTCCCGACTTCTGCCAGGAAAA
>OHFN01001303.1_pt1 | contig 11769 bp, 10 predicted proteins | sample 1567571 | NCBI WGS metagenome assembly OHFN01 (sample SAMEA3879533, study PRJEB24766) | human gut metagenome | biome: human-associated habitat; feature: feces | place: USA | collected 1985/1987
AATCTCATAAGGCAGTTTCTTGTTCTTCTTCAGATCGGATAAGTCGGTAATGGCGTGTACTCCCGTAGCGCCTATCCCTCTGTTATCCATTCCCGGTTCAAAGACGTAAACAGAATCTCCCAGCGTGATACTGATCTGCTCGCTGATGCCCCGCATATCCGTCAGGTTCAGGCAGATGGCAGCTCTGTCAAATTGTAGTTGTTCCATATCCACCCTGCTTTTTATCAGCTCTTCGGGACTGAATAAACCTTTCAAAGTCAGTTCCGACTGATACACGTTCACTTCATAAATACTTCTTTTGAGTATTTCGGTTTTCAATTGTCCATTGACCAGAAGTTCGTCCGGAAACAAGAAAAGGTCCTTGATTGATACCTTCTTTTCCCCGTTGTTCTCTGTCGTTACCGGATACTGGATATTCAGATAGGGACCGGTAATGGTTTGGGCAAGGCTCCATTTCTCGCTTACTTCATTAATAGCTTCTTCCTGCGTACGTCCCCGCTCGGAAATAAGATCTTCGATCATGAACATCGGTATCATCAGGAGAAGAATTAATAACCCGATGATGACAACCTTGATTGTTTTGGAGAAACGGTGGAGACATCCCATAGGTTGCTGCGCCTGTTGCTCATTTGAATTTTCATTGAAACCGTCCATAAGCCAGTAGTGTTTTGATGAATTATTTATTTTGATTTTAGAAATTTCTCTAAGGCTTCAATATGAGATTTGAAAGCTTCTCTGCCTTGCGGGGTTGCTTGAAAAACAGTTCGTGGCTTTCGTCCGACAAAACTTTTGTTGCATACGATATATCCCAGTTCTTCCAGGGCACGGGTATGGCTGGCAAGATTGCCGTCTGTCAGAGAGAGCTGCTCTTTCAGAAAATTGAAGTCGGCTTCCTCATTTACCATCAGAATAGCCATGATACCGAGCCGGACCTTGCTTTCGAATGCTTTATTAATATATTGGAATGCTTCTATCATTTATGATCTCTTTCTTTCGTAGTGTAAATAGAACAATATGCCATAAAGAATATGGAAACCGCCGAAACCGATGGTCCAGAACAGTAGTGAATGACCTTCCCAAAAACAATCTACGACTCCCAGGCAAATGAAAGCATATCCTAACCATACAATACTGGAGTAAGTGAACTTGGATACATTGACCAATGCCAGTCCATAGAATAAAAGCATAATGGTTGCCAGAATGTCGTAATATTCGTGCATTAGGATAGAAACACATACAACACCTCCGGTCAGCATCGGAAGAGAAAAGTTCCACAATGCCCGGTAAGTAAGTCGGCTAAAGAACTTCTGTCCCGTCTTTTGGGATTTGCAATAGGATAGGATGCCGGCTGTGACGGCTGCCGCTGCCAATACGGACATGGCTATTATTGCCATTAATTTCAGAGTGTCGGATAGATACATATCCGATGTGATAACTTGTGTCGCGATATACGCACCAGCCAATGCGTAAATACCTGCAAGGATTGCGGCGAGGCCGCTGACAGAGATAAATTTTGAGGACTTTTCCATCAATTCTTTTATCTCAAAAACTGATTCTAATGCTTTATCTTTATTCATATAAAAAGAACTTTGTAGTGCAAAGTAAAGGAAAAGATTTAAGATTAACAAACTTTCTGCCGGAATATTTCGATCATAAGTGATTGAGTGATAGGATGAGGCTTTGATATGAGAGGATATAAAAAGAGTTGCTAGCCTGTTCAACTTATCGTTGAGTAGAGGGTAGCAACTCTATTATTTTTATCTATGTATCTTTGTCTTCGGTATAAATTGTTGTATTGGCTAAGGACTGTTTACAAAGTTACACCTGTTTTGAAGATTGCAATCTCGCGATAACCTTTCTTTTCGTTATTAACAAACTCACCGCTTGCTACTTTGATAACATAATCAATGAAGCGTTCGCAAGTCTTTTCCATTGGTTCGTTTTCTACAATCACACCGGCATTAAAGTCAATCCATCCCGGTTTGTTTTTGGCTAAAGTAGAATTGGTCGAAATCTTCATAGTCGGAACGAAAGTACCGAAAGGAGTACCGCGTCCGGTGGTGAAAAGCACCATATGACATCCACTTGCTGCAAGAGTAGTAGCCGCAACCAAGTCATTGCCCGGAGCAGAAAGCAGGTTGAGTCCTTTTTTCTGTAATCGTTCGCCATAAGGCAGCACACCGGATACATAACTCTTTCCGCATTTTTGTGTACATCCCAATGCCTTTTCTTCCAGAGTGGAGATACCACCAGCTTTGTTACCCGGAGAAGGATTTTCACCGACAGGTTCTCCGTGTGACAGGAAGTATTCTTTGAAGTCATTAATCAGATGTACTGTCTGTTCAAACAAATCTTTGTTTTCACAGCGGTTCATCAAAATTGTTTCCGCACCGAACATTTCCGGAACCTCTGTCAATACGCTTGTACCTCCCTGTGCAATCAGAAAATCGGAGAACATACCCAATAGTGGGTTGGCAGTAATGCCGGAGAAACCATCGGAACCACCGCATTTCAATCCGACACGAAGTTCGGACAAAGGCACATCAGTACGTTCATCTTTAGAAGCTTTAGCGTACAGATCACGCAGGATTTCCATTCCTTCTTCATATTCATCACCTACCTTTTGAGTAATCATGAATTTGACACGGTCTTCATTATATTCACCTAAAAACTCACGGAATACATCCGGCTGATTATTCTCGCATCCCAAACCTACTACCAGCACAGCACCTGCATTGGGATGGAGTACCATGTCACGAAGAATCTTCTTTGTATTCTCATGGTCATCGCCAAGTTGCGAACAACCGTAATTGTGTGGGAAAGCGACAATAGCGTCCACGCCTTTGCCTTCAGTCTCACGACGTAATCCTTCAGCCAATTGACCTATAATGCCATTTACACAACCTACGGTCGGAATGATCCAAATCTCATTTCTTATACCTACGTCACCATTTTTGCGACGGTAACCTTTGAAAGTAAGATCTTTGTGTGCGATATCCAAAGAAACCTGAATCGGGTTGTATGTGTAGTCCAGCAATCCGGCAAGATTGGTCTTGATGTTCGTTTCGTTCATCCAGTCTCCTTGCTGCTTAGCCATTAAGGCATGGCCGATAGGATAACCGTACTTGATTACATTTTCACCTTCAACGAAATTCTTCAATGCGAATTTGTGTCCGGCGGGAATGTCTTCGTTCAATGTAATCTCAATGCCATCTACAGAAAGATGCTCTCCTGCCGGGAGGTTAACAATGGCAACGGCAACGTTGTCGGCAGGATTGATTTTTAAATACTTTGTTTCCATGTAATGTACTTGTAAAGTTGTATATCTTTTATTTGTTATGATAATAATCTATTGTTTCTACCGTCAGCAGGTCAATGGGCATATAATTAATGCAGGTCACTTCTTTTTTGAAAATAAGGTGATCGCAAAGGGCTTTAATTCCATTGGCGCCTTGCAGCTCCGGTTGTTGGGCGATAAGGAAAAAAACACTTCCTTCTTTCAGACAGGCGACATTCCGCTCCAAAAGGTCATAGCCTATCAGGTTGAAATCTTTCTTTCCGTGACTTTGCAGGTATTCGCCGATGATGTAGACTTTGGAATTGAAGGTGATTCCGTTCTTAATAGTCGGGTGGGAACGGAAAAATTCATCCAGCATTTCATTGTCTTCGTCATTGCGTTCGGCGTGCAAGTCGAGCTCCAATATATTACAAGACGGATGATGTTCTTCCATGTACTGTCTAAAACCGATTTCTCTGTTCTCTTGCTGGTTAGAACCCACAATTCCTTCATGTATTTTGCGGAAAATAACGATTTCCTTCTCATCGCGTGCCAGCAGCATCATCATCCGTGCGGCAAAATATCCGCTTTGACGTGAGTTCTGACCGAAGAAGGCGAGGGGAGGAACATTCTTGATATTTGAGTCTATATATATATAAGGTATATCTGACGCCTGCAACCGGTCGGTGAACCCTTTGGTGTACTGAGGGGCAGTGGGAGCCATCATGACCCCGTCCGGTTGAAGTGCCAGGATCGCTTCGCTGGCGTTGACAAAAGAATGATAGTCGTATGGATCGTAATAGTTGATTTTTACCGAGGTATTAAAATCCGAATAAGTAGCAATGGCTTCATGGATACCCAGCTCTACGGCTGTCCAATACTCACCTTCCAAATGCTCCGGCAAAAGACAGATAAACGTATATTTTTTATTGGACGCAAGAGCGCTGGCATACATATTGGGTTGGTAATCAAGCTGCTTCAAGATTTCTTCTACACGTTTTTTGCTTGCTTCCGACACTCCGCTACGCCCGTGAATGACACGGTCTACTGTTCCCACCGATACATCTGCCAAACGGGCGATGTCTTTGATTCTGATCCTTTCGGGCAATTTATTCATACGATAACCTTAATTTATATAGGTATTAACCTCAATTTATATAGGTATTTGTGCTCGCACACAATAATAATCTTAATATTTTCGATACAAATATATAACAATTTTTGTAATTACGAAAATTGTTGTATCTTTGTGCCCGCACACGAAAGGTATGTGGTGTTAGTCTTTTTATAGATTAATAGTCATGTAATCAGTGTATTAACCCCTAAAATAGGGCTGAAATGATAAATTGAAAGTTCATAATATTAATAACTTAGAATTTAAAACATAAGATTATGGGAAAGAAAGTCGTTACATTAGGCGAAATCATGCTTAGATTATCAACTCCGGGTAATACTCGTTTTGTTCAATCTGATTCTTTTGATGTAGTATATGGTGGTGGTGAAGCTAACGTTGCAGTAAGCTGTGCCAACTACGGACATGACGCCTATTTCGTAACTAAATTACCGAAACACGAAATTGGACAGTCTGCTGTTAACGCATTGCGTAAATATGGCGTGAAGACAGACTTTATTGCTCGTGGTGGCGACCGTGTAGGTATCTACTACTTGGAAACAGGTGCTTCTATGCGTCCTAGCAAGGTTATTTATGACCGTGCTCACTCTGCTATTGCTGAAGCTGATGCTGCTGATTTCGACTTTGATGCAATCATGGAAGGTGCTGACTGGTTCCACTGGTCTGGTATCACTCCGGCTATTTCTGACAAGGCTGCCGAGTTGACTCGTCTGGCTTGTGAAGCTGCAAAACGTCACGGTGTAACTGTTTCTGTTGACTTGAATTTCCGTAAGAAACTGTGGACTAAAGAAAAAGCACAGTCTATCATGAAACCGTTGATGCAGTTTGTAGACGTATGTATCGGTAACGAAGAAGATGCAGAACTTTGTCTGGGCTTCAAACCGGATGCTGACGTTGAAGCTGGTCACACAGATGCTGAAGGTTACAAAGGTATCTTCCAGCAAATGATGAAAGAATTCGGATTCAAATATGTAGTTTCTACTTTGCGCGAATCTTTCTCTGCTACTCACAACGGTTGGAAAGCTATGATCTACAACGGTGAAGAATTCTATACTTCAAAACGTTATGATATCGATCCGATCATCGACCGTGTAGGTGGTGGTGACTCTTTCTCCGGTGGTATTATTCATGGTTTGATGACTAAACCTAATCAGGGTGCTGCCCTTGAATTTGCAGTTGCTGCATCTGCTTTGAAACATACTATCAATGGTGACTTCAACCTTGTTTCTGTAGAAGAAGTAGAAGCATTGGCTGGTGGTGACGCAAGCGGTCGCGTACAGAGATAAATAAGTTGAGAGTTGAGAATGGAGAGTTGAGAGTTTGAAAAATCAATTCATTTAAAATAAGAAAATTAAAATGGCAAAATTCGATAAAATAGCCGTATTAAATAAGATCGGCTCTACAGGAATGGTTCCTGTATTCTACCACAAAGATGTGGAAGTTGCAAAGAAAGTAGTAAAGGCTTGTTATGACGGTGGTGTTCGTGCTTTCGAATTCACAAACCGTGGTGACTTTGCACAGGAAGTATTTGCTGAAATCGTTAAGTTCGCAGCAAAAGAATGTCCTGAAATGGCAATTGGTATCGGTTCTATCGTTGATCCGGCTACTGCTGCTATGTACTTGCAGCTGGGTGCTAACTTCGTAGTAGGTCCGTTGTTCAACCCAGAAATAGCTAAGGTATGTAACCGTCGTTCGGTTGCTTACACTCCGGGATGCGGTTCTGTATCGGAAGTTGGTTTTGCACAGGAAGTAGGTTGCGATCTTTGCAAAGTATTCCCGGGTGATGTTTATGGAACTAACTTTGTAAAAGGCTTGATGGCTCCGATGCCATGGTCTAAGCTGATGGTAACAGGTGGGGTAGAACCTACTAAGGAAAACCTGACTGCATGGATCAAAGCCGGTGTGTTCTGTGTAGGTATGGGCTCTAAACTGTTCCCGAAAGATAAGGTGGCAGCAGAAGACTGGGCTTATGTAACTGCCAAATGTGAAGAAGCTCTCGGTTATATCGCCGAAGCTCGTAAATAAGATTAGAGAGCGGGAGCTTATCTATAATAAAAAGAGGTTGATGCGACAGCCTCTTTTAAAATATGCCTCGAGGGTTAGTTAGTTTAGTTAGTATATGAGGCATATTTTCATTTTGTTTAAAGGTGTTTAAAGGGGATAGGCCATCGGAATGAGTTACTCATTTCGATGGCTTGTTTTTTTATTCCGGAACATAAATAATCTCACCGTTATCCAGTTCGTAGGCTATCCCCACTTTTCTTCCTCTTTTTCCTGAATCCTCCTCTTTCTGACCGGAAGGCTTGTAAGTATTGATTTTCTTTCCTTCCTTGGAGATGATTTCCATATTTTCCTTACCAGGGTTCTTCACGATGGTGAAATCTTCCTGTCCGAAAACTTCCGTCATATTCATGTGCATCACCATTGCTACCATCAATGCCACGGCAAATACCATCGCCACGTCGAACAGGTTTACTACTACACTTAGCGGGTCGGTATCCTCTTCTTTGAGGAATTTGCTGACTCTTCTATTTCTTTTCATTATTGGGTTCTCCGGTTGTTTCGTTTAATACTCTTGATACATAATCGAGGTTGTTGACATCTTTGGCATACCAACGTTGTTTGAACTGCATGGATATCAATCCTACAGCACTAATAACCAGACCTACAACAGTCGTTGCAAATACTACCTGCATATTATATGCCATTCCGGAGATGTCTCCTGTAGAAAGTCCAACAAGTGCCGGACTCATGGAAATCAATGTTCCTATCAATCCGAGAACCGGACCTATCTTAGCCAACATTTTAGAAAGAGACACATCTTTCTCTGCTTCATTCTCGAATTTTGTTATCAGGAAGTCTGAATAATCTGCACTGGCCGGATGGTAGAGCAGATCGCGGAGATAACCCATATATAGTGAATTGTCTTTGTCGGGTAAAGCTGCTTTCAGATCGTCTATCCGTGCATCTTTAATGAGTTGGTCCAGTGCTTTGTCATTTTTACGTTTGGTCATGTACATGTTGTAGGTGCCTCCGATCAAAATAAGTGAGCGAACGAACAGGCACAGCAAAATAATGATATCGGGTATAAGTAAACTGTTTGCTACCCAGAATAATAATTGAGAAATGAGTTCCATATATATTTTTTATTGATTGATTTTACTTCTTTTTTTTTAATTCTCTACGTTGTAATAAAGGCCATTTCAGCTTGTTCCAGGCGAATCCGATAAGAAACAGGACAACGAACAGACCGATGGACAAGATAATAGCTTTCCAGTTGAGCGCCTCTTCGGTGGCAGCATAGGTCGTTTTCCCATTGACAGTGGTCAGTAGTCCGAGGATACAGATGAATAAGCTGACAAGGAAATGAACTTCCAACCGGAGATCGTCTTCGGGTACAAGATACTTCATCAGCCGGCTTAATAATGGGATGGCGATAACCACTATCCCTGCAAGTGACCAGGCTGTCACTGAAAAGTCTACGCCAGGTAACCGGAAGATAGCTTCTGTGAGATAGTAGAATAATACGGGGAAGAGCAACAAGCTGGGATACCAGCGAAGTAATTCCGCCCACCATAAATTCTTCTTACCATAAAGTCCGCGCAGGAAAGCCACGCAATAGCCGAAGCAGAGTGCTGACTCAAGCGTTATGATAATAGCCATGTTTTGCAATGCTTCCGTGTTCTGCAGATAATCAGCAATCTGTGTCTTTGACTGGAGAATAGCATACTGCCAGGTGCCGGCCACAAAAAGACCGGCAATCAGGCTGTATATTACGGTTTGCCAAAGTTTCCAGAAACTGAGTTTGAAACTGCAGTTAATCACGATAAACAGCATTAATATGTGAATGATTAACTCCATATTACATTACTTTTTCCGTTTCTTTTTAAGTATTAGCAGCATGACAACAAATGCTACCAGAACAATACCTGCGATAAGGCCTCCATTCAAAGAGTTTTGCTCTTCCTGTGCTCCTTGTACGGCATCGCTCGATTGTTTCTTCAATACCATGCCTCCTTTGGTTGCTTCTCCGTCCAGGGTGGCTTGTTTCATTTGTTTCAGTTCTTTGTTGTAGTTGGCTGCGGTTTGCGCATCTACTTGAGAGGCGATGAACTGCTGTAATTTGGCATTGTCTCCGGTAAATCCGCTGCCCGAAGGACCGAACTGTCTGACAAGGTCTGTATGCAGCTTGGCAATATTGGAGAGTTGTTCCGGAGAAGCTTTCCAATATCCTTTGCGGGCAGTTTCCATCATCACGGCAGTCACTTCCTGTAAAGCTGCGGGATTTTGTTTTTCAAAGAAGTCTTTTACATTCAGTTTGTATTCGTCTTTTACATATACATCATATATGTTATCCCAAAGTTCCTTGTCGATAGCAGTAGGTTTCATCACATTCCAGCCATACGTATTCGTTACAGTCTGGGCAACCTCGCTTGCAGCAGAAGAACCGCCTTTCATTTTCTCTTTGATATAGGTAGGATTCAGAATCGTTGTACGGCTTTCTACACCGACTGCTTCTTTAAGTTCCTGCATTTTCATGTTGTTACGGTTCCGGTAGTCGCTAAGATAAGCGTCCGGGTCTTTACCGGTAACATTGCGTACGGCAAGATTCATACCTCCCATAAATTCATATACGTGGTCGAGGCTCAATGCTCCCCAAGTGTTACTTTGGCGGGGCTGAACGACAACATCAGTACTGTTCAATGCTGCTTCAAAGGCAAATTTCTGAAAGACTTCCCAGTGTTTTTCGTCACCGTAGAAGGCTCCCATATTGTTGAGGTAAGTATCTGCAATTTCCGATTCACTTTCCCAACGGTCGCCGGATTCCACCATTCCTTGAATTCCTGTACCATACATGCCATTAGCACCTCCGAATACTCGGAAAGAAGCCATTTCGCGGGCATCTTTCGGACTGACACCTTTTTCGGTCAACACTCTTTCAGCTTCTACCACACTGGCGGCTACCTGATTTTCAAACTTGTCGTCTTTCGCTGCCGCAGCCATTTCTACTGCACGGTTAATCAGGAAGAGGCGGGAAGCGGCGATATCACGGAGTTGTCCGGAAGTCTGGACTACTACGTCGATACGTGGACGTCCCAGTTCGGCTGAAGGAATCAGTTTTAGATCACTGACACGACCGAATGCGTCACGAACAGGTTCTACTCCCAGCATATACAGTACTTGAGCAATAGTAGCCCCACCGGTTTCTATAAATTCGGAAGACCAGAGAGTATAACTCACTTTACGTGGGATTGAATCATTGTGACGTTGCTTGTAAGTATCAATCGTTTGTTTGGCTAAAGCGATACCTTTTTCCCAAGCGGATTCTGTAGGAGTTGCTTCAGCATTGATAGCATACATATTACGTCCGGTTGGTAAAGCATTCGGATTAGCAATCGGATCACCTCCGGGAGTAGGAGCGGTGTATCCACCTTTCAATGCATTCATCAAACTGCTTAACTCTTCTTCGGGACTTGTCAGAAGTGCGTTCTTGTAGTTGCCTACATTCTTGATTGTACGCTCTACTTCAGCGATGGCAAGTGCCAGTTCGATTTCTTCTTTACTGTATTCTTTCCGAGCTTTTCCCATAGCCATCATCATTGCCATCATACCTTTCGGAGCATTGCGGTCTGCCTCTATTTGACGAGCCTTGGCTAGTTCCTGTGCGGTGATACCGGCTGTACGACAAATCAGTTCATCTGTGGCCAGTGCAGGATTAGCGAGCAACTTTTCTACCAGATGGCGAGCAGGAGTCAAGTACTGTTGTGTAAAGAGGCTGCGGTGCTTGCTAACGGCATCTGTCGCTTTACCACGTTGCTTGTCAAGAGCCAGCAGACTGTATGCGATAGGTTCTGTAGCCATTGCATAGACGGAAGAAGTGATCCGTTCCGCTTCATAAGGAACTCCCATTGTGTAGAGTTGTCCGGTGATTTTCTCGGTAGCCAGTTCTTCTGCGAAGTTTTCTACACGGGCGATTTCATCTTCCGTATATGGTTTGTTGGCAATGCTGTCCAAACCTAAATCACGGTGAATTCCCATTTTCACAGTCAGCGTTTTGACAGCTAATGATTCCTGATCTTTATTCTCTTTGTGAGAATTATTGTAAATCTTGATTTTTTCCATCAGCTCCCGATAAATACCACGCACACTGCTTTCAAGGAAAGGAGGAGTGAGGTACGACTGTATGGTGGCATACGAACGGCGTTTAGCCATCATCCCTTCACCAACATTACCAATAGAGTAGATATAGAAGTGCGGAACTGCTCCAACCAGGCGATCCGGCCAGTCGTTGCTGCACAATGCCACTTGTTTTCTGGGAGTAAATTCAAGACTTCCATGTGTACCGAAATGGATCAGTGCGTCAGCCTTGAAACCATGTTGCATCCATAGATAGGAAGCAATATAAGTATGAGGAGGAGCCATATTAGTACCATGAATCACTTGGAAGGAGTTGTCCCCGCTTCCGGCAGCATTTTGTGGCATTAAGACTACATTCCCGAATTGCAGGCGGGCAATACCCAATTTACCGTCGTTAGTCGCCATATAGTTGCCGGGGAATTCGCCGAAAGCATCCACCACTTCCTGATATTTTTCAGGGCGGAGTGACTCTTTCACCCAACTTTCATATTGATCTTTGGTGATAAGTTCGGGATGTCCTTTTTGCATAAAGTCATTAAAGGCTCCCTCTGCGTAAGAGTTGAACACAGCGCCTTGAGCCTGTATCATTTTACCCAGTTCTTCAGCATTTGCAGGCAGACCGGATATGTTGTATCCTTCCTGTTTCATGCGGACTAGAAGATTGTATAGGGAAGGAACCACCTCCATACCGGCAGCGGTCAATGCATTTTGCCCCGGACCTTTATAATAGTAGATAGCTACCTTCTTCTCGCTGTTCGACTTAGTATTCAGATTCAAATAATTGTTGATTGTGGATACGAAAGTCTTCAAGCGTTCGGGTACTGCATACGAATGACGCAATCCTTCTTCATCCTCATATTGTGCAAAGAGAGCGAAAGGACGGATGGCACCGTCGATTTCCGGAGTCACGATACTTTGTGACATAAATCCTCCTGCCATTCCCATCGGATCTTTCTCCCATTCGTCTACCAGGCTGTTGATGGTGAGCGGAGCAAACAAGAGGATGTTCTTAGTTTTCAGATAATCCACCATTTTGTCTCCCATGCGTCCGTGTGCCATGTTAATAACAGCATCGGGCTGCACTTCATCAATGAATGACATAAATCTTGTCATGGATTGAACGGGATACACATTGTATCCTGCATTTTCGAGCGCTTTGATCAGATCGGTGGCATCTGCCATTTGTCCGGTAATCATGATTTTTCGTGCTTTTTCTTTATAA
>OHFN01001304.1_pt1 | contig 11759 bp, 9 predicted proteins | sample 1567571 | NCBI WGS metagenome assembly OHFN01 (sample SAMEA3879533, study PRJEB24766) | human gut metagenome | biome: human-associated habitat; feature: feces | place: USA | collected 1985/1987
TGTGTCATAAGCGGTCTGAACGCCATAATAAATTCCGATACCGTTGAAAGTGAAAGCTACTATCCTATCACTTTCGAATGCAGCGAATGAAAGTTTAGGATTGAATCCTCGCCTTTCTAACATCCTCTGGAGTTGCACTTTGTCCTGCTGAACTTCATATTCAGCAAAGGTCTGTTCAAAGGTAGTGAATAAAATATCAAAACTGATATTGGCTAAAGATTTTATTTCTATCATAATATATTTCCTATTATACCTGCATTTTTTTCAAATATAAAGCATTTTTCCCAATTCTTTCCAGATTCCCTCCTCATCTTTGCAATACAGGAACCAATAAAGCATTAATCATTAAAAATAAAGAAGTATGAAAAAGTTAGTAATGTTATTAGTCTGTATGTTCACGATGCACACAATGGTAATGGCAGACAACGATAAGCCTATCCAAATGAATCAACTTCCGGCAAAGGCACAGACGTTTATCAACACCTATTTCAAAAACAATAAAGTTGCGTTGGCTAAGCAAGAATCAGAACTATTCGACAAAAGTTATGATGTGGTATTCACTAATGGCGAAAAACTGGAGTTTGACAAGGCTGGAGAATGGACAGAAGTACAATGCCGCCAAAGTGAAGTTCCGGCACAAATCATTCCGGAAGCCATCCGCAACTATGTGAAAACTAACTATCCGGATACAAAGATCCTTCAGATTGAACGAGACAAAAAAGAATATGAAATCAAGTTATCCAATCGTTGGGAGATCAAGTTCGACTCCAAAATGAGAGTTATTGATATCGACGATTAATTAAAAACAAGGATTTCAACCCATCATATATTCCCGGAACTATCCACCAACGGAAAATGTATCAACTTCGTTCCCGGACGTGGCTGAGTAACAAACCCAATAATCTCTTTCCTCATTCAACACCCGCGAAAACATTCGATGACGTGTACTTATAGAGATAGTGGGACAAAGCGTTATGCACTATTTTTGATACCCGAGTAGTTACTGCAGAGGTGGAGAAAAAAGCCCCTCATCCCCACCCATACCTGCTGATTTTTTATAATTTTGCACATTATCTAAAATATTACACAGTGAGATACAAACGTTGGATTTATTTAGCCATTACTTTCATCATTATATTAGCCGGCTTAGCCTCCCGAAAATATAGTGATATATTACCTGAGTTTATTGCCGAGTACGCCGGCGATACCCTCTGGGCAGCCATGGTATATTTCGGAACCCGTTTCCTTTTTCCTTCGGTAACTATACTCAAAGCCTCCACCATATCTTTATTATTCTCTTACTTCATAGAGATCAGCCAATTATACCAGGCAGACTGGGCAAACGCTATACGAAACACCACGCTTGGCGCCTTAGTCCTCGGGCATGGTTTCCTGTGGTCGGATATGGTATGCTACACAGTAGGAGTAGTGGCATCTGCCGCTTTAGATTATTACGCATCATTCTTGAGTTACAAGCTATTAACCAAGAAATAATTTTAGTGAAAGAGTAAATCATTGCAAGCAAAAGAACATTTCAACCGGTTCAGTATTGTTGTATGGCTTATTTGGCTGATACCTTATTGCATCGGGATTTATATGGGGATGAAACTACATAGTTAAAGCAGTCTTAAACTGTAACAATATCCTTTCCAAAAGGTGTTAACGCCAATGCTGCAAGTTTAAAATGCTGCAACCCGAAAGGAATACCGATAATCGTAATGCAAAGGAACACTCCAAATGTCAAGTGAGAAAGACTGATCCAAATACCTCCCAAAAATATCCATACCACATTCATCAAAACATAAAGGCAGCCCCCGGAACGTTCTCCACTACGAACCTCTTTGCCAAAAGGCCATAACGCCAATCCTGCCATCTTCAATGTTTGCATGCCAAAAGGAATACCAACTATAGTAACCATCAGTAACAAACTTGAAATAAGATATTCCACTGCCGTGACAATACCTCCGAATATCAGCCATAAAATGTTCAATAAACAACCCATAATCCTAGTTTTTTAGTTCTATACGCAAATATAGTGTTATTTCTTTGATAATAAACTTCAAAGATATCAATTTAAGAGTCCCAATCGCTAAACTCAAAGCTCAACTGTTCCCAAACACCCCCTTTTTCTTCCCCTTCTTCACGAGGGTTAGAGACCGAAAGACCAATCAGACGAATAGGATGGTTTTCATACTCCACTTCCTTCAGAAGCTGTTTCGCCAGAGGGAGTATGACATCAAGTGTCAGCAGTTCTTTAGATTGCGTGATACTACGGGTTATCTGGCTAAAATCATGAAACTTAATTTTCAGAGTCAGTGTATTTCCCCTAAAGTCCTTACCTTCCAGTCGGCTTACTAATTCTACTGCGGTATGATATAGCTCAATGATGACAGAAGAACGCTTGTTTATATCCTTTTCCAGCGTATGCTCGCAACCGATAGACTTACGAATCTGTACCGTCTCAACAGGGCGCAGGTCTATACCCCGGGAAAAATCATAATAAATAGCTCCCACTTTCCCAAATTCACGGGTCAACGTCTCTAAAGACCGGGCACGCAGATGCTCGCCATTATGAATACCCAAGGAATGCATCTTCTTAGCAGTTACCGGACCTACTCCCCAAAAACTTTCAATAGGAAGACGCGAAATAAACTCTAATGCCTGATTAGGATGGATGGTACACAAGCCATCCGGCTTACGATAATCGGAAGCTATTTTAGCAAGGAATTTACTATAAGAGATACCTGCTGATGCAACCAGATTCAATCTTTCTCTAATCTTTTGCTTTATTTCTTTTGCAATATCTACAGCAAGCTGAATCCCCGGTTTATTCACCGTTACATCTAGAAAAGCCTCATCCAAAGAGAGGGGTTCAATGATATCTGTATATTCATGGAAGATTTCGTGTATCTGACGGGAAACAGCGCTATACACTTCCATTCGCCCAGGTACAAAAATAAGATGCGGACAAAGCCGTTTTGCTTTTTGGGAGGACATAGCCGAACGTACTCCAAAGCGACGGGCCTCATAACTGGCAGCTGCTACCACACCCCGCTCTTCCGCATGCCCCACAGCAAGCGGTTTGCCGCGTAGTTCCGGATTGTCCCGTTGTTCTACAGAGGCAAAGAATGCATCCATATCTATATGAATAATCTTACGCTCGGCCATTTGTACATTCACTCCTGATACAAAGATACACTAATTTTTCTTCATCCGAAGCATTCGCCGATAGACATAAATAAAGGCAGGAATTAAAAATGCAACTGCAAAAACCCATGCGGTAGGATCGCCGAAACAAACCGCAATATAACCAAAAGCCGGTACGGCACATAAACTGACCAATACACGTGCAATCATCTCCGATACCCCCGAAAGCATGGCAAGATTGGTATATCCCGCTCCCTGAATGGTGTACCTCAATATGCAGAGTAATCCCAAAACCGGGAAGAAAGAAACGGAAATATGCAGGAACAATTCCGTGTTATCCAATATTTCCAATTCGGTAGGTTCGATGAAAAGCAAAGCAAATGCCCTGGCACCAAACATCAGTATGCAGAAGGTAAACGCCCAATAAACAATCATCATCAATGCGCTGGCTTTCACTCCCATCCAAATACGTTCGGGTTTACCTGCACCATAGTTCTGCCCGGTATAAGTTGCCATTGCCATACCCAGGCTTTCGAGGGCGCACAAAAAGACCATCTTAATGCGCATCGCTGCCGTGAATGCGGCAACACAAGCCGTACCCAACGCATTATTGGCACTTTGTAACATGATGCTTCCGATAGCGGTGATAGAGAATTGCAGTCCCATCGGCACACCGATATACATCAGTCTCTTTGCCAATGCACCATTATATTTCCGTTCTGCCGGAGTGGTCTTCAGTATTTCAAAACGGCGCATCATATACATATAACATAATCCGGCGGAAACTCCTTGTGAGATGAGTGTTGCGATAGCTGCTCCCGCCACTCCCCAATCAAGTACAAGAATACAGAATAAGTCGAGCAGAATATTCAGCACCGTTGACAATAACAGAAACCAAAACGGAGTTTTGCTATCTCCCAAAGCACGGATAACACTGGAAAGCAAATTATAAAAGAAGGTACAAGGAATACCTATAAAAGTGACCAGCAGATAATAGTAAGCTCCCTCAAAAATAACCTCAGGCGTACTCATCATCCGCAAAATATCGGCACAGAAGATACTTGTAACTACAGCCAGCACCACCGACATCACCGCCGACAACTGCAAGCTGACCGCTACATACCTACGCATGGTAGTATAATCCCGTGCCCCGAACTTCTGCGCAACCGGAATGCTGAAGCCACCGCAACATCCATTGCAGAACCCCAAAATCAAGAAAACAACCGAAGTACTTGCACCTACCGAAGCCAATGCATGAATGCCTAGAAACTTACCTACAATAGCCGCGTCTACCAATGAATATGTCTGTTGCAGAAGATTTCCCAGTAATAAAGGCAGTGTAAAATTAAAAATCAATGGAAGGGCTTTTCCCTCCGTCATTTCTTTAGATGTCGCCATAAAACTAATACCCCTAATTCAGGCACAAAAGTAGTGAAAGATATCGTTATTCTGACTGATACATATCAAAAGTAATAGTAATTTCTGAATATGAAGAATATTATAAAGAAAATAGTTTACACTAAATAAAGCCCGATCCTTTTTTACTAAAAACCGATCGAAGATTTACTAAATTTCCGGAAGATTTTTAGTAAAAATTCGACTGATTTTTACTAAAAATAATCTCCCCCGTCAGAAGGTATTCTGACGGGGATATTCGCTAAGGAAAAGACAATCTTATATATTTACAAAAGATAAGTACAGAGTATTAAGTAATGCTTTAGAAATAACTTGGTACATGGTTCTAAAGAGCATCTGCTGTCTTCAGTACCGTGCTTTGAGCTAAATAATCGGGTGTAGCAGCATAGATATACATCACGCTTCCACCTTTAATAGTATCAATGATAGGACGAGTCAGTGCTTGCGGCACAGCCGGACAACCAAAACTCCGCCCCAAACGTCCCCCTTTACTCACAACCGAAGGATTGGCATAAGCAGCTCCATGCATCACGATGGCACGCTCTCGGGCACGGTCATTGATACCTTTCTCCAGCCCATTCAGAATAAGCGAATATCCATTTTTGCCTTGATAAGTAGATTCCGTAAGATAAAAACCTAATGAGCTTTTATAAGAACCATATTCATTGGAGAAGGAAGTTGCATAATTCTCTCCACTATTCTTGCCATGCGAAACGACCGATGAGAAAAGTAGTTTACGCTGTTGCATATCGAATACAAACAGGCGTTTCTCGGTAGAAGGACGTGAGAAATCAATCAACGTCAGAATATCCCGCTTGCGGTTCTCTATTTTATGATATCCTGCCACTGCCTGACGAAAAGCCTTCCAACCCACCACCCCTTCCAACTGCATGGAACGGTACAAAATGCCACAAGCCTCCGCCTCTGTCGTAGTTACAGTTTCGGGAACTTCCGCCGTACAAGCCGACTGACTGCCAAACCAGAACAAAGAATAAGGAATAAACAAAAATAAAACGGATAACCAGAATCGCAGCATAATCTTCTCTGAAAAATAACGGATGCAAAATTAAGGTTTTCCTTTCACATGCCTATCATACAGATAGTTAAAAATAGAAATAGTTATTCAATAACTACTACTAAAGTCCGTCGGATAGGTGCCCAGTCGAAAACAAATTTGGAGTGCGAAGTCGCATTGCGCACACACATATGCGAGCGTGGCGTAGTACCCAAAGACCAGCTATATTCAATCATAGCCGTAGCCGGTACATTAACAGGAACACCATGAATGTAAGCACCATTTGTAAAACGACTGGCATAAGGAGCATATCCACCGGTTGCTGCAGAACCATCTTTCAGGAATACCATACGCGACTTTTTATCTTGAAGCAAGTACATCCCTAAAGGAGTTTCCTGCGCGTAAGGCGGTGCATGCCTACCGGTGGTAGACGGATTCATACTTCGTATCTTCCATTCACCTTCCGAAGTCCGTTCCAAAGTAGTAATATTCTGATCCTGCCGATCTACGAAAACGACATGATTAAAACTGGTACTATCCTCCAATTGTTTGAGATAACGGGTGGGAGCCAGCCATTCTTCTTCCAAAGTGGCGGGACGTATCCGGTAAAAACTTCCCTCCTTCCCCACCAGATGCGCCAATGTGCCGTCTCTACCATAAATTTCAGGAACCAACGTATCATTTAGTAGATATAAGGGAACTGACTGATAGCGCTCCACTCCCAAAGTATCGGCTACCCGACGATAAACATCACGGACAAATCTGCGTACTAAAGGAGCTTCCCTGTTCAGGTTCTTATAATTTTGCAATACGACCCATTTTGCAGTATCCCGTTGCATGTTCTCAATAAAGGCAAGACAATTGCGAATAACGTCCCACTTAAATGAGCGTACAGTGTCTTTATAAGGATAGGTATCTTGCAAGGTATGCCGGTCGTAAAGCAATTCTTTGGTAAGGGTGATATCGGCAGCAGTCAGCAGTTTTTGTTTAAAAGGGAGTACAATTTCTACAGTATCACGAGAGGATGTAGAGTCTGAAAAAGTAATATCTTGCACAACCGTGATCACAGATTGGTTCTGCCGGTTACGACATCCGGCAAATAATATACTAATAACTGCTATACTAATATATAAGGAGAAACGCTTCATAATAATCATATCTTTTCTAAGTCTTTATTCATAAACTTTACAAGCATTTGACCTATCAACAAAGATATTGCTTATTTTGATTAAAACAAACGAAATTACTTTTTATATGTTTCTCTATACTGCTGAGGAGTTGCCCCTGTTAACTTCTTAAAGAGTCTGTTAAAATAGGCGTGGTCTTCATAAGACAGAAGGTAAGCTATATTTTTAACTGACATATCTTCCGTTATCAAAATCAATTGTGCCTTTTCTATCTTCTTCTGGTTAATGTATTGCAAAGGAGTAGTATCGACTTCTTTCTTAAACAACCGGATGAAATGGTCTTTGGACAAACAAGAAAACTCAGCCAAAGAATCAATATCAATCGGTTTATAAATATTCTTTCGAATGTAAGACAGTACTTTTTGAATACGATTATCGCATACATCCACTTTAGGCTTGGCATCTTTCAGGAAACGGGCTATCAGTTGATAGACAATTCCACGCGATTCTACTTTATCACAGAAAGTACGTTGCTTGTTCTTTATAATATTTTGAATCAAAGTAGGATTATTATCATAGCTCAAAGGATCTGATTGGGGTAACCGCATACTGGGATTAATGTGGCACAATCTTTCAATAAGTGGTAAGTCCAGTTCTCCGGCTTGTATCTCTACCGGAAAGTTCCATTCATCCAAAAGACTCGATTCAGACTGATGATCTTCGTAAATATGAAGATAATAATGGGCGAAATGAGAATCACACAAATAGCTATGAGTAGTAAATGCAGGTATCAAATAGAGATGATGAGGCTTTAGCTCTTGCATTCCCAAAGGCAGAACTATTTGTGCAGTGCCTTCGGTAACATAATATAACCGGGTAAAAGGACTGCTCACATTTTTCCAATTCCAGTCGGCATTGTGTACAGCTAATCCCACATTTAAGATCAGTAAATGTAGCTGGTCAATTGATTGTGTCATACGTAATAATATCAGAGTGGTTCGATGCAAAGTAAGCACATCTATTTGTATAACACAACAAAATATCGATATTTTCATATACGATCACGAAATTAGCACGTTGACATTTGTACAAAACAAACCAATATCGATAAAATCCTATACAATTCCCAATTTGTATAATAATAAATCAATTTCATTCTCTACCTTTGTGCTATCCAAAAGTAAGCTATAATTAAAACGATCGCGCTATGAGAACAAAACATTTATTAATAGCCTCCACCCTATTCCTTTTTACGGGAACAATGACTGCTCAAAAGTATCAAGTACCTGTATCTGAAAAAAATGAAAAGATGATGGAAGGTAAGTTCAAGCCCACATGGGAATCTTTAAAAAACTACAAAGTACCCGAATGGTTCAGAAATGCCAAGTTTGGTATCTGGGCACATTGGGGGCCACAGTGTGTCGAAGGCTCTGGCGACTGGATGGCTCGATCTATGTATATGGAAGGCACCCGGGAGTATAAACATCATCTGGAACATTACGGTCACCCGTCCGAAATAGGATTCAAAGATATTATCCCCCTATTTAAGGCCGAAAAATGGGACCCGGACAAGTTGGTGGCACTATATAAGAAAATCGGTGCACAGTATTTCTTTGCCTTGGGCAACCACCACGATAATTTTGATTTATGGGATAGTAAGTACCAGCGTTGGAACTCCGTCAATCTAGGCCCCAAACGCGATATTCTTGCCGAATGGGAAAAAGCCGCCCGCAAGTACGGTCTTCCTTTCGGTATCAGTTTCCATGCCGACCATGCCTGGAGTTGGTACGAACCTTCTCAGCGTTACGACCGGAATGGTCCGAAAGCCGGCATCCCTTATGATGGTAAATTGACGAAAGCTGACGGCAAAGGCAAGTGGTGGGAAGGCTATGACCCTCAAGAATTATACGCCCAAAACCATCCTATGAGTGAAGGAAGCTGGAGCGATGGTATGATTCACCGCCAATGGGGATGGGGAAACGGAGTGGCTATGCCTACACAAGAGTACTGCACCAACTTTTATGACCGCACGCTGGATGCCATCAACCGCTACAATCCCGACTTAATCTACTTTGATGTAACCGTAGTTCCTTTTTACCCCATCAGCGATGCCGGGTTGAAGATAGCCTCTCACTTCTACAATCATAACATGGCAACCCATAATGGAAAGTTGGAAGCTGTAATGTTTGGCAAGATACTGGATGAGGAACAACGCAAAGCATTGGTTTGGGATGTAGAACGCGGTGCTCCTGATAAGATTATCGATGAGCCCTGGCAATCTTGCTCATGCATCGGTGGCTGGCACTACACCACTTCCATCTATGAAAACAATTGGTATAAATCGGCTTCTACCGTAGTGAAACTACTGGTTGATATCGTTAGTAAGAATGGTAATCTCCTGTTGAGTGTTCCTTTGCGGGCCGATGGTACTTTCGACGAAAAAGAAGAAGTCATTCTCAATGACTTGGGCGACTGGATGACTGCAAACAAAGAATGTATCATCGATACCCGTCCGTGGAAGATCTTCGGTGAAGGTCCCATTGCCGAAGCTGCTGTACCCATCAATGCGCAAGGTTTTAACGAAGGAACGTACGACAAAGCAACCTCCAAAGAAATCCGTTTCACGCAGACCGACAAGAACCTTTATGCCACCGTTCTGGCATGGCCCGAAGAAAAACAAGTTCTTATCAAATCATTGGCTGCCGGTAGCGAATTGTATCCGGGCAAGATCAGCAAGATAGAATTGATTGGTTACGGTAAGGTTTCATTTACCCGCACAAACAATGGACTTCTTATTAACATGCCTGACAAACAGGCAAATAAGATAGCTCCGGTATTCAAAATAAAGAAGTAAATATCTAATAAACAGCAAGTTTGTTTGCCGGCTTTTATAAGCCGGCAAGCCCTTGTCATACCTTAATAATTATCTAATAAAGTAATCCAAACTTATGAAGAACAAATGTATGTATGAATTCTTACGGTCAATAAGAGTCATCATGATTTTATTGGCTTGTTGTGTCAGTGCTTCTGCATGGGCACAAATGCAGAGTAGCATTAGTGGTATAATCACAGATTCTTCGGGCGAACCACTTGTGGGCGTAAGTATCCAAATACAAGGTACCACAAATGGTACCATCAGCGATTTGGACGGTAAATTTATTCTGAATGTTCAAAAAGGCAACACACTACATATCAGCTATGTGGGCTATACCTCGCAAGATATAAAAGTAGAAAGTAATAAGCAGCTTCGCATCATTATGGAAGAAGACTTGAAGAAGCTGGAAGAAGTTGTCATTGTGGGCTACGGTACTCAGAAAAAAGTAAATCTGACCGGTTCGGTTTCTTCGGTTACAGCCGATGAACTTGCCAGTAAACCGGTAATGAGCACCGCACAAGCACTTGCCGGTCTTGCTCCGGGATTAAGTGTATTGCAAACTTCCGGTCGTCCGGGACAGGGTGCATCTGTAAAAATACGTGGTACAGGAACTTTCTCGAAAGCAGGTACTGACCCTTTGGTCTTAATAGACGGACTATCGGGTAATATTGATGATGTAGACCCGAACGATATCCAAAGTATCTCTTTCCTTAAAGATGCGGCTTCGGCTTCCATCTATGGTAACCGTGCCGCCAACGGTGTGATCTTGGTTGAAACCAAGAAAGGCGTACAAGGAAAAACTACGATTACCTATAGCAATTCCTTCGGCTGGCAACGCCCCACCGAACTCCCCGATTTCTTGCCATCATGGGAATATGCCGATTATTACAATATGGCCATGCACAATATGGGCAAACAGGATGCTTATCTGCCCGAACAGATACAAAAATTCAAGGATGGTTCCGACCCGGATAACTACCCCAACGTAAACCATCTTAAATGGTTGTTAGAATCAGGTTCGGGGTTTCAACACCAACACAACATCAGCATACAGGGAGGAAATGCCACTACCAGTTATAATCTGTCAGTAGGTTACCGCAACCAGGAAGGCATGACAGCCAATACCGCCAACGAACGCATGACAGCATTATTCTCTATGAAGAGCGAAATAGCCAAGGGACTGGTTCTCAACTTGAACATCAATGCATACAATAACAAATACGATGCACCCAACGGAGAACCTCAAAGCATTGACGGAATGATAGGATATGCCGTACGCCAGGGTCCTATCTACGCCGGACAAAAATCGGACGGCAGCTTCGGATATCAGGATAACTACAGTCCCGAAGCATGGCTGGCAAGCGAATCTTTTGTAAAAAACATAAATAGAAACATAAGCGCATCGAGCCAGTTAAAATGGGATACTCCCGTGAAGGGGCTTTCATTCATCGGAAAAGCAGGTGTAAATTATTGGACCAAATATGATAAAGCCTATCGTGCAAACACCTATTTCGATGAAAGCAAGACAGTGGGTCCGGCTATATTGAATGTATGGACTGCCAATAATACATATACCACTTTTGAAGCACTGGCTACCTATGAGAAACAGATAAAAGACCACAGTTTTAAACTACTGTTCGGAACTTCGGTAGAGCAATCGAGCAAAAAAGGTTTGGAGGGTTATCGAAATACTTTCCCCAATAACCACCTGTACGAATTGGGTTCAGGAGATAAATCGACAGCTACCAATAATAGTTCACTCGAAGAATATGCATTGCTTTCTTTCTTCGGACGTGTGAATTACTCATTGAAAGACCGCTATTTGTTGGAAGGTAACCTGCGCTACGATGGTTCTTCCCGTTTTGCCGACGGTCATCGTTGGGGGCTTTTCCCCTCAGTATCTGCCGGATGGAGAGTTTCGGAAGAAGCCTTCTGGAAAGATGCTGCTATCTCGGATATCTTCGACAACTTGAAATTCCGTGCTTCCTATGGTGTACTGGGCAATCAGAACATCGGTGTCTATCCTTATCAGCAGACCTATACACTGGGACAGGATTATCCCTTCGGCAATCCTGCCGCATTGCAATCAGGAGCCTATATGAAGACTTACAATAATCCCGAAATTACTTGGGAGAAAACAGCTATTACCGATATCGGTAATAGCTGTTTTCTCCCAAGT
>OHFN01001310.1_pt1 | contig 11711 bp, 8 predicted proteins | sample 1567571 | NCBI WGS metagenome assembly OHFN01 (sample SAMEA3879533, study PRJEB24766) | human gut metagenome | biome: human-associated habitat; feature: feces | place: USA | collected 1985/1987
AGTCGGCGGATAAACCACTTTGGCACCGAAGTTACAAAGCTCGGTAGCTTCCACATAACTCAATTCACTGATGGTATATGCAGTAGATATCACACGTGGATCGGCAGTCATAAAGCCGTCCACATCGGTCCAGATTTCCAAAGTCTCAGCGTCGAGGGCAGCCGCAATGATGGCAGCCGTATAATCAGAACCACCACGTCCCAGATTTGTCACATCACCGGATACTTTATCAGTAGAGATAAATCCCGGCACCAACGAACGTTTGGGCAGGTTTTGGAAAGTTTCACGAATCAGGCGGTTCGTCAAATCGGTATCAATTACATGCTTGGAGTGTTTCTTCTCTGTCTTGATAAACGTGCGCGAATCGAACCATTCCGCTCCGGTCAGCTCTGCCACTATAATGGAAGATAGGCGTTCACCGTAGCTTACAATCGTATCGGAAGTTTTCGGCGAAAGATCCTTAATAAGATAAATACCTTGGAAAATATCTTTCAGTTCATTGAGCAACTCACCTACCTGACGCTGCAAAGCTACTTGGGCTTCACCTGCCGGAATCACTTCCTTAATCATTTCTACATGACGGTAAACAATCTCGCGGAATTCATTTTCATAAGAAGCATCTCCGACTGCTGCCATCTTGGAGGTGTTAATCAGTTTGTCTGTGATGCCACCCAATGCGGACACTACCACAATCACCGGTTCGTTTACTGCTTCTACAATTCTCTTGACGCTCAAAATACTGCTGGCGGAACCTACGGACGATCCACCGAATTTTAATACTTTCATTTCTCTTTATATTATTGAGATGGTTGATACAATGTGTCGGAAACAAACCCAACTGGTTTGTATTGACTTGAAATAAATAAAAAAACTGTTTGAAAATGGTGTAACACGTAGAAACACAAAATACTATCCTTAACCCCTAAGGGTCATGGTACACATCGATGTGACTGTATGTTGATAGTACTTGTTCATTGTCTCTATTTCTATCCTTTCTGATAAGTGTTGCAAAAGTAAGAATAAAAACATTCAATCTATCACTTTTTACGACTTTTTTGCGATAAAAATATAGAAAGCTACTAAAAAGGGAAGAAATATGTGCATTCCACAACTAACATTTTCACAGTGAAAGTACTACTTTAGAGCAAATACAACTGTTCTTTTATGACAATTTGATATTATTTTCAAGATATATCACTATATTTGCGTTGGAATTTTGAAAGGAAACCGCACATGAACCCAGAAAACACTTCCGTTTTGTTAATATACACCGGTGGAACTATCGGAATGATAGAGAATGCAGAAACCGGTGCCTTAGAAAACTTCAACTTCGAGCAACTACAAAAACATGTGCCCGAACTTCAGAGGTATACTTTCCGTATAGATACGTATCAGTTTGATCCTCCAATGGATTCTTCGGACATGGACCCGGATGCATGGCGCAAACTCGTACACATTATCAGTGACAATTACGACCAATATACCGGCTTCGTCATTCTGCATGGCACAGATACAATGGCTTATACCGCATCTGCCCTTAGCTTTATGCTCGAAGGGCTGAGTAAACCTGTTATTCTTACCGGCTCACAGCTTCCCATCGGTGTATTGCGTACGGATGGTAAAGAGAATCTGCTAACCAGCATCGAGATTGCCACTGCCTGCCATGCCAACGGACAGCCTATCGTCCCCGAAGTTTGTATCTTTTTCGAAAACCACCTGATGCGAGGTAATCGCACCACCAAGATTAACGCGGAAAACTTTAATGCCTTCCGTTCTTTCAATTACCCGGTGCTTGCCTCAGCAGGTATACATATTAAATATAATAATGTGCAGATTCATGCGCATAACGATCAGCAAAAACTGACTCCGCATTACCTACTCGATACCAATATCGCCGTACTGAAATTATTCCCCGGCATTCAAGAGAATATCGTAGCAGCTATACTTGCTACCAAAGACTTGAAAGCAGTAGTACTCGAAACCTACGGTTCGGGTAATGCTCCTCGCAAAGAGTGGTTCCTCCGTCTGCTGCTCGATGCCAGCAAAAGAGGTATTGTCATAGTCAATGTGACTCAATGTAGCGCCGGTACTGTGGAGATGGAACGCTACGAAACAGGCTATCAATTAATACAAGCCGGAGTTGTCTGCGGATATGATAGTACTACAGAATCTGCGGTTACAAAATTGATGTTCCTTTTGGGACACGACTTCCCTACCGCAAAAGTAAGAGAATTGATGGGGCAGCCTTTGGCAGGGGAAATAACAGTATAAAGCCTCACGATGTGTCATAACTCACCACAGATTACACAGATTAACACAGATTGAAATTAGATAATTGATTATCAGCATATATAATCTGCGATAATCTGTGTAATCTGTGGTGAAAAGTACTTTTGACACAGTGGGACTGTTAAACTTTTCTCTCTCGTACATACGAGCGATGTCCATATACTATAATCACAATAAAGCAAATAAGAGGCAATATAAATGAAAGATTTACTGCCGGCATACCCAATAAAGTACCTTGGTCGATAATACTTGCCTGAAGCGGTGGCAATACAGAGCCACCCAGGATAGCCATAATCAGCCCGGCAGCCCCAAACTTGGCGTCATCTCCCAGTCCCCGTAATGCTATTCCATAAATTGTGGGGAACATTAAAGACATACATGCCGATATTCCAACCAGGCAATACATTCCTAAGATATTTTGCAAAAATATAACTCCTACTGTAAATGCACAGGCGGCAACCGCCAGTATCTTCAGCAAAAAGCCCGGACTGAGATAGCGTAAAATGAAAGTACACACAAAACGGCTGATACAGAAAATAACCATTGCTATAATATTATATTCTTGCGACAAGATTTCCGCCGCTTTCTCTTCCATTCCACCAGCCATAAACAGACGAGTACCGTATTGAATGATAAACGTCCAACACATAATCTGCGCACCTACATAGAAGAACTGAGTAATAACCCCTTCACGATAATGAGGAATATGGGCTATGCGTTTCAACGTCGGCAAGAAATTGATGTCATGCGAACGGTCGGCATTCTTGGGCATCTTCACCATGCGGACTAATAAAAGCATCAGCAAGACCACAGCACCTATGATAAGATAAGGAGTAATCAGCACGCTCAAGTCTGAGTCGCGAACCGCTTCAAATTCACTGATAGAGAGTTGACTGCGTTCAACAGTATCCATCGGATTCAGTCGGTTCTGAATAAAGTTCATTGCCACATACATACCCAACAATGAGCCCATCGGATTAAAAGACTGCGCCAAGTTCAAACGACGGGTAGCGGTCTCTTCAGTTCCCATTGAAAGTATGTACGGGTTACTACTGGTTTCAAGAAAAGACAATCCACATGTCAATATAAAGTAGGCAATCAAGAAAGGATAATAGCTACCTGACAGCATAGCCGGAAAAAACAGAAATGCACCAACCGCATACAGTCCTAATCCCAACAACACACCTGCCTTATAGGAAAACCGACGGATAAACATCGCAGCCGGAAAAGCCATCGCAAAGTAGCCACCGTAGAAAGCCACTTGTACCAAAGCGCCATCAGTTACGCTCATGCGGAATATCTTGGAAAAAGCTTTCACCATGGGATTGGTAATATCGTTGGCAAAGCCCCATAAAGCAAAGCAACTGGTGATCATAATAAAAGGTATCAGATAACTCACACCGTCTTTGCTAAGAATCGAAGTTTTTTTTGTGTTATTCATAATGGTAATAGATTCTTTTAAGTGATTTCTTTGATTTCTTCCCGGCTTTTTATATCGCCTTTGGTCAATGCTTGCACTAGAATATTGCCGATAGCGGTTGCCTCCACCGGTCCTGCATAGACCGGAATTCCCAATGCTTCGGCCGTGAGGCGATTAAGCAAACGGTTACGACAACCTCCTCCTACTATGTGCAATTGTTCTACCGGATGAGGAATCAGACTGTTCAGTTGCTCAATCCCGCGTTTGTAGCGTTGTGCCAGCGATTGTAAAACACACCGCACATATTCTCCCTGCGAATCAGGCACTTGCAGGCCATATTCCCGACAATAATCTGCAATGGCAGTTTCCATATCCATAGGATTCTGGAAAGATTTATCATCAACATCGATCACGGAGGAGATATCAGCAGCTTCTGCGGAAGTAATCAGATATTCATAATCAGTCTCTTCGCCTCGCTCTTTCCACTGGCTGATAAGGCATTGTAACATCCAAAGCCCCGTTATATTTTGCAGAAAACGGATTTTGCCTCCCACTCCACCTTCATTGGTGAAACCGGCATTGCGTGCATCCTCTGTCAAGATGGGTTGCGGTACTTCCACACCCAGCAACGACCAGGTACCCGAACTAAGGAAAGCACTACAGTTGCACTTAGTAACCGGAACTGCATAAACAGCACTCGACGTATCGTGCGAGCCTACCGCTATTACTTCCACTTCCTCCGACAAACCTATTTCTTCGCATATTTCCGGTTTCAGCTTTCCGCGCACAGTGCCCGGCATCACTATTTCACCAAACAAGTGTTGGGGCAAACCTATCTTTTCGATTAGAGCATGATTCCATGTACGTGTACGGGCATCGAGCAATTCTGATGTAGAAGCAATGCAATACTCATTATTGGCTACACCCGTAAGATAGTAACTAAACAAATCGGGCATAAACAAAAGCCTATCGGCAACCTTTAGTTGGGCATCATCAACTTTCTTCATGCTATAAAGCTGGAAAAGTGTATTGATAGACATCATCTGAATACCCGCCTGTGCATAATGCGCCGGCAGCTCTGTCTCATCAAAAAGTTCCTCCGGCAAACCGTCGGTACGTGAATCACGATAACAGACTGGGTTTCCAAGCAGATTACCGGCTTTATCAATCAAACCGAAGTCCACTCCCCAAGTATCAATGCCGATACTCTTGATAGAATATCCTTTGAGAACAGCCTGACGAAGCCCGTTCTTCATTTCTTCGAACAAAGAAAGAAAATCCCAGTATATATGATTTCCCATACGCACTTGCCGATTAGGGAAACGATATACTTCTTCGAGTTTAAGCACACCTTGGTCGATGGAACCGGCCATTACCCGACCGCTTCCACCTCCAAAGTCCACTGCTAAATAAGTGTTCATTATTTAGTCTTTTTACCTAAGATATATGTATCAAGATCATCAATCTCTTCCGGAGTCAATACTGTGTAGTCACCACCGGACTGTATTATGATGCGGCATGCCATTTCAAAGAACATGGCGCGCTCGAAAGCCTGATCAAAATCCTTACCGCAAACCACTTGTCCATGCTTTCGCAGCAAGATAGAATTATGATTCTTCATCGCTTCGACCACTGCCTGTGCCAACTCCTTAGAGCCGGGGCGAAGATATGGTATCACCGGTATCTCACGGCCTACATGGCAGGGTACCTCTGCGGTTACATTGAAATTCACCGGACAATTCTTCATACAGGCTACTGCTGTTGCGTACGGAGATTGAAAATGAAGCACCACATTCACATCAGGACGTTCACGAAGTACACCTAAGTGAAATCCGCTTTCCATAGATGGTTTTACACCGTTAAGAACTTCTCCCGTAGCAAGCTGGCAGACAGCCACTTTCTCTTTTGTAAGAGAAGGAACCCAAGAGCCTGTCCCCGAAAGCAAGACCTCTTCTCCTATGCGCCAAGAAAGATTTCCACTACTACAAACCGTAAGCCCTGCATCACCTACCCGATGGGCTTGGGCTACAAATTGTTCTATCTGTTCATTTGTTACCATATTATTCACTCTCCAATTATTTATAAATAGGTCCATAAGTATTACAAGCACGATAATCAGCTCCCTCCTTATCCATACCAAATGCATTCCATGCAGCAGGGCGGAAAATCTTCTTCTCGTCTACATTGTGCATACAAACCGGAATACGGAGTATAGAAGCTAATGTAATCAAGTCCTGACCGATATGGCCGTAACTGATAGCACCATGATTGGCTCCCCAGTTGTTCATCACAGAATATACATCTTCGAATGCAGGTTTATCGCAAAGGCGGGGTACAAACCAAGTAGTAGGCCAAGTGCGGTCTGTACGCTCATCAAGCAGTTTGTGAATTTCGGGGTCTATCTCCACAGTCCATCCTTCGGCTATCTGGAGTACAGGGCCAAGGCCTTTTACCAGATTCAAACGGCTCATCGTAACAGGCATACCACCTTTTGACAGGAAGTTGGAAGAGAAACCACCGCCCCGGAAATAATCACGATTGGCAGGATACCAGGTAGTAGCTTCGAGGCATTTCTCCATTTCGGCTTCGGATATCTCCCAATGAGGTTTCATGGTAGGTTCTCCCTGAGCATCGGTTTGCTGACCGGTACCATCCAGAGTGGTAGCACCGGAATTTATCAGATGGATAATTCCGTTAGCTGCCAGACCGGTAAGTTCTTTACCTGTCACACGCTTCACAGCTTCGGGGCTCCAGTAAGTACGTACATCCGAGAATATTTGTGCACGGTTAGTCAGCAGATGACCGAATAACATGGCTACACCGTTGCAAGCATCATTCTCAGTAGCTACGACGTATGCTTCACGAATGCCGTTCCAGTCGAATGAAGTATTCAGCAAGGCTTCGGAGTAGTCGCCATTGGGATAGAAATCGGTCCACTGACGTTGTCCCTGGAAGCCGGCAGCAATGGCGTTATGTCCAAGTGCTTCTTCCTTGAATCCCATTTCTTTCAATTTAGGATTACCTTGCATGAGATCACGCATGATGATGGTCATTTTTACGATGAACTCCCAATCTTCGTCTTTCTGAGCACGGGTCTTTGCTTTAGCAGCAGGGTTGAAGTCTTTGCCTTCGTTCTTCTTACAATACTTTTCGGTCCATGCCATAGCTTTGGCAAACTCTTCTTTATCATAAATACCTTCGGTCATGCGACGGATTATTTCAGTCAAATCCACAGATTCACAACGGATACCTAAATATTCCTGGAAGAAATCGGGATTAACAATAGAACCGGCAATACCCATGGAGACACTACCCATTGACAAATAAGACTTGCCACGCATAGTAGCCACAGCCTGTGCGGCACGTGCAAAACGCAAAAGTTTCTCGGCAACATCTTCGGGAATCGAATTGTCATTCAGGTCTTGCACGTCGCGTCCGTAGATGCCAAATGCAGGTAAACCCTTTTGGGCATGTCCCGCCAATACGGCAGCCAGATATACTGCTCCCGGGCGTTCTGTTCCATTGAATCCCCAAACGGCTTTTGGATAATAAGGGTTCATATCCATTGTTTCGGCACCATAGCACCAGCAAGAAGTCACAGTGATAGTAGCTCCTACTCCTTCGCGTTCAAACTTCTCGGCACAAGCTGCACTCTCGGCTACACGACCGATAGTACCATCGGCAATCACACATTCTACGGGACTGCCGTCTCCATTCTTCAGATTAGTAGAGATTAACTCGGCTACTGCTTTAGCCAGACTCATGGTTTTTTCTTCAAGACTTTCACGAACGCCACCTTGGCGACCATCAATAGTGGGACGAATCCCGATTTTCGGATACTTTTTCATATTATTTATTTTGAGTTTATAAAACATTCAACTATGCTGAACCATGCTGATATATGACTATAAAAAAGGTCATAAAGACCCTCTTAAATGCACTTCTGTAGGTAGATAAGTCTGAATGGGTTTACCGGTAAGGATAAAATCCGCCATCATTGTTCCCATCTTTTTCCAATCTACACTCAGTGCAGTAACTCCTTTATCAATCACTTCATAAGCCGGTGTATCATTGTAGGCTATCAAGCCAATATCTGTTCCGCAAGTAAGTCCGGCCGCACGGCTCTTTTTCACAAGCTCTACCACGTCTACCTGACGAATCGCAATATAAACTTCACCGGGATGCACTTCCAAGTTGTCCATATTCTCTATCACATCGAAGTCCTGCTGATGATCTATACAGTACTTCTTAAAGAATTCACATGTTTCTTTGGGATGTTTGCTCTCTTTTGTAAAGAACAGCACTAATTTACGATATCGTCGCAACCGGTCGGTCAACTGAGACATTGCCTGATAAAAAGACTCGCCAAAGTCTTGGCAGATATACGAACATTCTTTTTTGTCGAACTGACCGAAATCCAATAATAGCAAACGGGAAGCATCCACCTTATATAAATAAGGAGAAAACTTCTCATTGTCGAAGTTCATTACAATGTATTTGTTATATCTTCCTATAGACTCCCTAAGAATTGCATTAAACATCGATTCATTATACTGATGAAACCACAAATCGACTTTATATTGTGAAGAAAGACGCTTGACGAAGCTATTATAAAGTATGTCTTTAAAAGGAGAATATTCATCGAGCAGCAACAGGATATTCTTCTGCCTATTCACGACATAATATCCTTTACCCGGTGTAGAGTCAATGAGTCCCCGCTCTTTTAAGTCAATAAATGCCTTGAATACCGTATCTCTGGACACCTTATAGTCTTGGCTCAACTGATTAATAGAAGGCAAAGCATCCTCTACCTTATATTTTCCCATTGAGATATCATGACCTATCAAGTCTGCTAATTGCTTGACTTTAGTAGTCTGCTGTCCAAAAATAACCTTCATAGCAAATGGATCTAATTGTTCTTGAATAGGAAGCGCAACTATGCTGAACTATCCTGCTGCAAAGGAAAACAATTTGCTCATTACTTGCAATTTATAGAATATGTTTTAAAGCAGGAAACAATCAAAAAGTAATGGTTACCTTAGTATAGTTTTGTACTTGCGACTCTATCGCTATCTTCCCTCCATATACAGCTAAAATCTTCATTGACAAGCTTAGTCCGATACCTTGTCCCGCAAAATCACGGGTATTACTTGCTCTATAGAATGAGTGGAAAATATGTTGTATCTCATCTTCCGGAATCCCGATGCCTGCATCTTTAACTTCGACCACTATATGCCCCGCAAGGGTACGTATACTTACATCAACCTGTCCCTGAGAGTATTTGCGGGCATTATCAATGATATTCTGTAAAGCTACTCTCAACAGTTGGTAATTGGCAGTAACAGACAAATGATCTTCCGCTTCTGGGGTGAATACAACTTGCGGATAACCGGAACACAGATCGCCGAGCAGAACCAGCAAGTCGATTTCTTCCCGGTCATTCTGTAAAAGCTCCTTATCCTGACGGGAAAGGAATAACAGGTGCTTTATCAACTGAATCACCCGCTTGTTCTCTGTAGAGATACGTTGCAAAGATTCTATATAATCGGCTGCGGTGCGTTCCTTCAGCAAGCTGATTTCACACTCACCCTGTATAGCGGTAAGCGGATTGTTCAGCTCATGGGAAGCATTACTGATAAACGACTTCTCTGCTTGAAAAGCTGTGTCTACTCTATCGAGCATATCATTCAAGGTACGAATCAGTTCGTCGAGTTCGTCTTTATTATCGAAAGTCTTGATGCGGATATTCAGATTGTTGCCACGAATTCGTTTCAGCTCCTTCAGTATATGTTGCAGAGGGCGGAGGATGCGGTTGGCATATAGCTTTCCAATAAAGAACATAAAGATGCTGCTTATCAGGAGCAGGAAGACGGCGAACATCAGTATATGCCGTTGTATATCGTGTCCGTAATGATTGCTTGCCATTATCAACACGATAAAATTACCTTCATTATCGGGATAATACAATGCGGAGCCCCTCAGGTTACCATAGACAAAGGATACGGGGAAATTCTTAAAAAGCCGTGTCTGCTGGTTGCGGTCAAGGTATTTGTCCAATGTATCGCAGGCGGTGGGCACACTGTCCATGTTCAACAAGATTTCTTGCGCTTGCGGCAACAGTTCGTTGTACTTCTGCTGAATCTTTTTATAGCTTGATTCGTCCACTTCATCCTTTTCCCAATGCTTCTGGGCAGTGAGGAAGGCTTTCTCAGCCAGATAGGAGTCGTAGAGGTTGTTGATGTACCGGGAGGTATATATATAGAATCCAAGGAGGACTATGGCAATAGCTCCCACGGTAATAAGGGTATAGAATAATGCTATTTTAGAACCTATCTTCATGTTGCCTGCCTTTCGTAGGTTATTGAACTCCCATGATATATCCCACTCCTACTACGGTATGGATCAGTTTCACATCAAAGTCCTTGTCTATCTTATTACGGATATAGTTTACGTAGACATCCACCACATTGGTGTTGGTGTCGAAGCTCTTGTCCCATACATCCTTCAGCAGAGCCATACGGGTAAGCACTACTCCCTGGTGGGTCATAAAGTACTCCAGCAGGCGGTATTCTTTGACGGTAAGTTCAATGGTGACTTCACCCCGTTGTGCACGGCGGGTATTGCAATCCAGCACAAGGTCATTGCAGGTCAGTTGCAAGGCGGGCGCTTCTTTACCCCGGCGCAGCAATGCCTTGACACGCGCTTCGAGTTCCTGAAAGCTGAACGGCTTTACCAAGTAATCATCGGCACCGGCATCAAGCCCTTTCACGATGTCTTCGGTAGTACCCAGTGCAGTGAGCATGATAACCGGAGTATGATAGCCGCACTTCATACGATATTGCCTGCAAAGGTCCAGACCATTCATGCGGGGCATGATGACATCGAGCACCAGCAGGTCGAAAAGTTCATTCTGTAACATCTCCCAGGCAGAAGCTCCATCATGCGCCACGGTCACGGTATGACCGAACTCACGCAACCCACGTTCAATAAACGAGGCGATATTTATTTCGTCTTCGGCTAATAAAATCTTTGCCATAACAGTATGAGATATTAAATAGGATGCAAATATAATAGAATTAATTTGTAAGAACCCCGTCTTTATCAGCTTATGCCGGTACAGGAAGGAAATAGAACTCAATATGATGAGGAATCATATTCTCTTCAAGACTGAGGTATGCAGCATTCATAGGTGGGCTAACAATCATGGCACATGATTCATACAATCATCCCACATGATTCATACAATCATCCCACATGATTCATACAATCATGGCACATGATTCCTATCTAAGGTACCGACTGATGCCAGCTTATGCCGACAGACAGCCCTCCTCCCTCCGGACATACATACAGCAGTGTGCCGTGAAGTGCCAAACACTACATCGGCACACTATCTGTTATAGCTTCCTACGGTTCAGATTTCCATCCTTGTCATAGAGCATCTTTTCGTAAACCACCTCTACAATGAGCGGGAAGATGAACAGGGCAAAGAAAGTAGCTCCTACCAGTCCGCCGATTATGACAATGGCAAGCGGCCGTTGCGACTCCGACCCGATGCCGTGACTCATCGCCGCAGGCATCAGACCGATAGCTGCCATAGCCGCCGTCATCACCACGGGACGCACACGGGAGCGGACACTCGCCTTTACCGCCTGGGGCAAAGGAAGCCGTGCATGCAGGTTATGTTTGATATCGGAAATCATAATCACCCCATTCTGAATACAGATACCGAACAGGGCAATAAACCCGATACCCGCCGAAATGGAGAAGTTGAAGTGCGTCAGGAGCAATGCAACGATACCGCCCACGGCGGCAAAAGGAACGTTCAGCAGTACCAGCCCGGCATCACGTGCATTGGAGAAGAGCACAAAGAGGATAAAGAAAATAAGTATGATGCTGACGGGTACCACTTGCGACAGCCTTCCCGTGGCACGCTGCTGATTCTCAAAATCACCCGTCCATTTCAAAGAATATCCAGCCGGTAAATGGACGGAAGCATTTA
>OHFN01001312.1_pt1 | contig 11699 bp, 10 predicted proteins | sample 1567571 | NCBI WGS metagenome assembly OHFN01 (sample SAMEA3879533, study PRJEB24766) | human gut metagenome | biome: human-associated habitat; feature: feces | place: USA | collected 1985/1987
CATGGCAATGCCCACTCCGGCCGCCTCCAGCATAGAGATATCATTTTCCCCATCACCAATCGCCATCATCTCATCCAGTTTGATACCGGTAAGCATTTCTAATTTCTTTAATCCATATGCTTTTGTCACGTTTGGCATCATCACTTCTAACCATTTATCACTTGTTAAACCGATCCAATAACGGTCCTTTAAATCCTCTTTCGCCCGTTTAGCGACTTCTTTCATGACATATGGCCAATAAGTTACGGATATTTTATTTACATCTTCCATAATCTCTTCTTTTGCATGAATATAGCGTAAATCCGGATAACCTTGACGATTATCCATCATAAATTCAAATGCTCCTCCGGTCCATGGAAAATCATTTGGCAAAGAATGCAATTTGCGATACGCTTTCTTTTCTTCCAATAAAGCCGGTGGATTATAATCATACATTCCCTCATCCATATTTCCTATGATTTCTACTTTCCATTTTGAGAAATAGGTAAATACTTCTTGAGCGTTTTCTTTTGGCATCCGTCCATCCACATGACGCTTCGCATGTGCCAGATCATACACCGCCATACCATTAACCTCAATCAAATAGCCACCATATTTCTGCATCTGTAGCTGTTGTGCATACGGTAATAATTTAGCATAACTGCGCCCGCTTGCCAAAGCTAAGATGATTCCCTTTTTCTGTGCTTCTAATAATATATTTTTGGTATTTTGCGAAATGGTATTATCACTGCGTAATAAAGTGCCATCCATGTCCATTGCGATTAGTTTTATTGTCATAAACACCCTCCCAGCATAAGATGCATCTATGTTCATTATACACATTTTACGATGAATTTCATTACTTTTCTCATTTGCAAAAAAGTGTTATACTACTGGCAATGGAGGGATATCAATGAAATTGCAGAAGACCAACGCCATGCGTTTGTTAGATAAAGAACAGATACCTTATGAAGTATTTACTTATGCCCATGGCAAAGAAGCTATCGGTGGTACACATGTTGCCGAGTTACTTCAACAAAATCCCGATCAGGTGTTTAAAACGCTAGTGACCATTGCCAATACCAAAGAATATCTTGTCTTTGTGATTCCGGTGGCACAGGAATTAGATTTGAAAAAGTGCGCAAAGGCAGCAAATGTTAAAGCTGTCGAAATGATTCATGTAAAGGATATAAATAAAATAACTGGTTATATCCGCGGAGGTTGTTCTCCTATTGGAATGAAAAAAAGCTATCGAACCTTCCTGCATGAAAGTTGTTTAGCTTTTTCCACGATCATGTTTAGCGGTGGCAAGATTGGTTATCAGATTGCCATGGAACCAAGAAAACTGACAGCACTTATTCACGCTCAAACAGCCGATATCATAAAATAAGGTCCTCTAATAGGACCTTATTTTATAATCTACCAAACTATTTTTTAGCCCTTGCAGGATAAAAAATATATTTATCTAATGCTTTCGCAATTCCCATCTGATCATTGGTATCCGTAACATCATATGCATAACGTTTCAACGATTCCATCGCGTTCCCCATTGCGATTCCATAACGGACACTTTGAAACATGGTCAGATCATTTTCGGCATCGCCAAAGGCCATCATTTCATCTGGCGAGATATGATTTTCTTTACCGATTTTCAATAAAGCACTTCCCTTACTAACACCCTTTGGCATAATCTCGATCCATGCCGGTCCGACTTCGAGTATGTCATAATCACTTAATTCGCGGCGAATACTGTTCAAATGCTTTTTAAAATATGCGGCAGTTTGAATCAAAACGAATTTATTTATATCCTGTGTGATTTCATATTCACAATCCTGAATAGGTAAAAAGCGTCGTTTGCCTTGATTAAAGCCATAATCCATTGGTGCACCAAACAGTAAGCTGCGGATTTTTTTCTTTGCTTTAAACTTTTTGCTGATGAAATCATAGTTATCATAGCCACAACAACTAATAACTTCAAAATCGTATTTCTTTCCCAAACGCATAACGTTTTTCGCATCTTCTGCGCCAAAAACGCCATCTACATAATATTCCTTTTTTGCAAAATCATAAATGATCTGCCCATTCACACCAGCAACGAAATTTTTCCCTTCTTCCAAATGCAAAGGTTTACTTACAAAGTCGATTCCACCTTTATCACGTCCTGTCGCTATCGCAATACTGATTCCCATTTTTTGCACTTCTAGTAATCGTTTCTTCGTTTCCTCATCGATGGTTTTTTTACTTGTCAACAAGGTACCATCTAAATCTAACGCTATCAATTTTATTGCCATATCCTCACTCACTTTCATTCTCCATTATAGACCAAACATAAAAAAAGTAAATGTTTAACAGATAGAAAAAGAAAAGAGGTTCTTCATCAAGAACCCCCATGTATCTTATAATTTAGCTGCAGCCTCTTCATCAACGATAACGACAACATCCGGATGATTTTGTAATACAGATGCTGGACATGCTGGATCTACTGGTCCATTTACCATTGCGGCAACGGCATCTGCTTTATTTGCGCCAGAGGCAACCAACAGAATCTTCTTAGCTTTCATGATAGTAGCAATACCCATGGTAATTGCCTGTGTAGGAACTTTATTAATATCATTTTCAAAGAAGCGAGCATTATCAGAACGTGTTTTTTCTGTTAAGTCAACAATGTGCGTTTCTTCAGTAAATGGTGTACCTGGTTCATTGAAACCGATATGTCCATTTCCACCAATACCTAATACCTGAATATCAACACTGACATTTTCCATTGCTTTTTCATAGCCTTCACAATCTGCTTTTGTATTTCCATAAGGAACATGAATCTTATCTTCTGGAAGATCAATGCCATGGAACAGATTTTCATGCATAAATGTCCAATAGCTTTGGGAATGGTTACGGTCAATACCTACATATTCATCCAGATTGAATGACTGACATTTTGCATAGCTGGTACCATTTTCTTTATGATCCTTGATCATATTTTCGTACAGACCGATTGGACTGCTTCCCGTAGCTAAGCCTAAAACAGCTTCGGGTTTATTTGCTACTACTTCTTTCATCACCTTGAATGCTTCTGCACTCACTTCATCGTAATTCTTAACTTTAATTACTTTCATTAAATTTCTCCTCCTTGCAGCAACTTCTATTGCATTATAAAAAGGCAAAATTTGCCTTTTTATAACCTATGAATGCTCTTTTCTTCTACGTTTTAAACCATATACCAATACAGCACCACCACTTAGCAATACCATCATGATCCATAATGTTCGCTGACTTGTATCACTTGTCTGTACTTCATCTTCTGGTTTTGGTTTTTCTGTTGTTGGTTTGCTTGGCGTCGCCGGTTTTTGTGGGTCTTCTTTGGGTGGGGTTGGTTCAGTATCTTTTTTCTTTACATAATATACCTTGATGATATTTTTACTTGCATCTTCACCTAAGGTCAATGGTATATTTTCCACCTTTTCAAATATGTACCCTTCCTTGTTCTTCTCTGGATAGGTTTCTACGATATCGCCTGCTTTTAAATCTGCGATGTTCTCTGTCTTGCTCTCATCCAGCTTGCCATCATAGAAGTATTGTACCTTTGCAATTGTTTTTGTTCTTGTGTAGTATACTTCAATCACATTCTGACTAGCATCTTCTACTAGTTTTTCTGGTATCTTTACTTCTGCTAAAGAATAGTGTTCCTTCTTTTTATCTTCGTAGTTTTTATACTGTGAACCTACTTCTAATTCGTCTACTCGATAGGACGCTTTCTTATCTTCTACTCCATCATAGTAATACTTCACAGTAACCGAAGTTGTCTTGCTATCTTCTTCATCCTTTGCATAATAGATGTTGATGACATTTTCTGCCGCTATAGCACTTAACGTTAGTGGTAAATGCTCGCTCTTCACAAAGTGATACCCTTCTTTATTCTTTTCCGGATAGGTTTCTACGACATCGCCTGCTTTTAAATCTGCAATGATCTCTGTCTTGCTCTCATCCAGCTTGCCATCATAGTAGTATTGTACCTTTGCGATTGTTTTTGTTCTTGTGTAGTATACTTCAATCACATTCTGACTAGCATCTTCTACTAGTTTTTCTGGTATCTTTACTTCTGCTAAAGAATAGTGTTCCTTCTTTTTATCTTCGTAGTTTTTATACTGTGAACCTACTTCTAATTCGTCTACTCGATAGGACGCTTTCTTATCTTCTACTCCATCATAGTAATACTTCACAGTAACCGAAGTTGTCTTGCTATCTTCTTCATCCTTTGCATAATAGATGTTGATGACATTTTCTGCCGCTATAGCACTTAACGTTAGTGGTAAATGCTCGCTCTTCACAAAGTGATACCCTTCTTTATTCTTTTCCGGATAGGTTTCTACGACATCGCCTGCTTTTAAATCTGCGATGATCTCTGTCTTACTGTCATCCAGCTTTCCATCATAAAAGTATTGTACCTTCGCGATTGTTTTTGTTCTTGTATAGTATACATGAATGACATTTGCTTTCTCATCCTCTACAAGTTTTTCGGGGATCTGTACTGCCGCAAAGGAATAATGTTCTTTCTTCTTATCCTTATACCCACCAAAATAAGAACCTACTTCCAAATCATCAATTCTTTCTCTTAGGCTTTCATCTTCCACATCATCATAGAAATATTTTACGGTTACAGAAGTCTTCTTGTGTACATAATATACCTTAATAACATTCTCTTCTGCATTCTCTTTTAATGTAAGTGGCAACCCTTCTACTTTATCAAGTTTATAGTTTTCTTTGATCTTATCCGGATACGTTGTAATCGTATCGCCTGCTTTTTGATCTGCTAGAATTTCTGTTTGACTATCATCCAACTTTTCATCATAGTAATACTGTATCTTAGCGATGGTCTTATTTCTTGTGTAATATACCTTGATGACATTTTCTTCTGCATTTTCCACAAGTTTTTCAGGAATTGTTACGGTTGCCAAAGAATAATGTTCTTTCTTCTTATCTTTATAAGTATCATAATGAGAACCTACCGCAAGATCATTGATGGTATAAGCAGCTTCCTTATCTTCTATACCATCATAGAAATATTGGACAGTTACAGCCGTTTTCTTTTTCTTATAATAAACCTTGATGACATTCTTGGTGTAGTCATCATCTACGATCATAGGAAGTCCATCTGTTTTATCTACTTCATACATACCATCTTTTGATTTGTCTGGATAAGCAGTTACTGTATCCCCAGTATGAAGGTCAGTTAAGGTTTCTGTCGCCTCATCATCTTTAACCCCATCATAGTAGTATTCTACTTTACCGGTTGGTTCAAAGACGGCAATTACATTTAGTTTAGATATCAAAAAACTTCTCGCATATGGTGGAAGTAAAGAATCAACAAGATTACCCTCATAAATTGGTGTTTTTGATAATTCTTCTGTAGACCATATCTCTTTTTTTAATGTATACCAGTTTGTTTTAATTTCTGTATTATTTTGATTGTTATTTCGACTATATGAAGGTTGATAGGGACTAAATACAGGTGATAACTTCCATCCTGCAAATACATATCCCTCATCAGCGACAGGTATTGGTAAATCTAGTGTGCGAAGATATATGTCTTCTCCACTATCTTGTATGTATTTAATAATTTCGCCTGTTATATTATAATAAACACCATGCTCACTTACCATATAAGATGTAGGTATTTCTCTATTTTTTATTTCATATGTTACTTCTGAAACATCCATAGGTAATACGATATCTTTTTTATACTCTCCATCTAAATCTTTAACATACAATTCTTCTGTAAAGATGCAGTAAGTATCAATATTACTATACTCATAAGTCAGTTTTTGATATAGTTCAGAATACTTATTTTGTGACAAAAATTTTGAGGCATCAAGTTTAAACCCTTTAGGAGCATAAGTAGTTACCGCTAGTTTGTTCCCATTTCCTTGATTCAATTCAAAGGTTACTTTAATAAAATCATTTCTATTTTTTAATTCTTCTTCACTCATCCATTGTGCATATAGTTGAACTGGTTTCTCTTTTCCTTTTATTAATTCTTTAACATCATCGATAGTTGCTGTCCAATATGATAAGAACTCATCAGGATTCTTATTATCAGGTGTTAAAGACCATCCTATAAAATACTTATTTTCCTTTACGGGAATACTTAGATAATAGTTGTATAATAGAGGAAGTTTTTCAACATCTATAAGATTTTTTTCCAATAGCACATCTTTTTCATTAGGATTACATAAAATGTCTAATTCTGTATAAATCGCATCTAATCGTAATTCACCATTTGTTATTGCATTTATATATTTAAACACAGGAATCGTGATGAATGATCTATAATCATAGTCTTGCCAAACATAGTCCAACGGATACCACCCATTAAAATAACTTCCATTGTATTCTAAACCATCTACGGGCATATTCTTCAACTTAATATCATCACCTAATTCATATTCTGTATTATCCACAGGACATGTAACTGAATCAGGACATTCATATACAATTTTAAACTTTGACTTCTCCATTACTATAGGCTCTAAAACCACTCCATTTTCATACGTATACTGAGCAGCAAAAGGTTCATAAATCTCATCTAACTGCTTATTTTACCATCCAATAAATACATAATTTGAGTTTTTAATTTCATCCGAGATATCTGGTAGTAAAAATGCATATTTATTACTCCATTTAGAGTTTAACACAATTAATTCTGGTTTTTCGATTTCTATATTACTTGGTAAGGAAGATAAATCAAATGTAACCTCAGGAGCACGTATTAAAACTGGTGTAAGATTAACTTTTGCATTATCTTCGTCAGAATGTACAATATTTAGCAATTTTTGAAAAGTGATTAAATCATTCTCTTTCAAAATATCTCCATTATAGGTTTTCCACCCATAAAAAACACTATCTTCAGAGGTTAATGTACCTCCATCAGCAATAGTTAAATAACTCTTTTGCCCTGGAGCATAACCATAAATATTGTTATCAACTGGTGGCTCTCCTTGCAAATCACCTTTCTCGTATATGACTTTTATTCCTGTATATTCCCCATACAAATGGATATAACCATACATTAATGTTTCTAATATTATATAATCTGGTATCTCATTTGTGAACTCATATGTTTTTGTTGGCTCATATTCTGTTCTATATAAATCGTTTTGTGCTTTACTACGAATAGGAGGAAAACCATAAAGAAATTCTGGTATCCATGTATAGACAGATTTGATATCATTGATTTTTACTTCTGGCATTGTTACTTCGCCTGTTGTAAATTTATATATTTTACTTCCATTTTCCTCTGTTACATAATGATAACTAAATGGTTTTGTTATTTCTTTTGATGTAATTAACTTATTGTCTTTTGTTATATAGTCAAAAGACAACGTTACTTGATCTGTTTTATATATCGCATATAATTCTATGGAATATTCTCCGTTATGAATAAACACATAATCTGAAAAATCAACCTTTGTTATATCTTCTTCTGGTTTTATTCTAGGTACGCTTTCATCTATATATGCCGTAGTTCTTGCTGCCCAGTATAAAAATTCTCTTGTTTCCAGTCCAGATTCTCTAAATTCTTCAGGATAATTAATTATATCTGTTCCCTCTATAGTTTTTTCCAACCATTCATTATTTGCACTATAGTATATAATTTTTGTGATTTCTAAATCTTTTGTTCCTTTTGCTTTAATTTCTTTTTTCATAAATTGTGCAACAAAAGTGCTATCTTCTTTTATTTCTATCTCTTTCCCAGGCTCATAGACCTTGCTATCTTTTTCATTCTTCCAGCCTGCAAAGACTTCATTCTCATGTTCGCTATTGCGATATACCGGTAATGTTATCTTCCCATCTTTTGTTTTTTCTTCATGGTATATAGTTTCCTTATCTCCATTTATATCCATGAATTTTACCTTAAAGACTTTCTCTTTCCAGATTGCATAAACATCTAGTGTTGTTTCGTCTTTCATCACTTCATTCAATTTCGTCTTTTCCGCTACACGTTTACCTTTGCCATCCGCTTGCAAGTTCCATGATACAAAAGTTCTTCCTTCCCATGTAAAAAGACTTCCTTCTTCGATGGCCTCTTCTTTGCTTGCATATTCTTTGTCTATAATCTCATCTGTTCCATCATTCTTATGATAATGCACGGTGAAGCTTTCTTTTGTTTCTTCTGCTTTGATTGTTCCTTGTGATGGCAGTATTGTCAGTGCCATCATAAACACCAAAAACAATACTCCTAATTGTTTCATCCGCTCCTTCATTTTTTCCTCACCTTTCAGTTTCACTTATTTGTGCAATAAGCATTTTTCTGTAACCGTTTACATATAAATTATAACCGATTTGTTTATGAATAGCAATGTAGTTCCTTCGTTATCATACTATTTTGGTTATAAAAAAAGTTCTCATAGGCTTTTTCAACCTACAAGAACCTAATAAATCACTACATCCAGTACGTAGCATATTCCTTATGTTTTTCCGCCCATTTAAGAGCATAAGAGCACGTCGCTGTACTTTTGCGTTGTTCCTTTTCTAATAGACTTTGATAAGCTGCCATCAGTTGTGCGGCAACGCCCTGTCCACGCAGACACTCATCAACAAAGGTATGATCAACATTATAATAATCTCCTTCATCTGTATAGGTCAGCTCTGCCAACAGTTTGCCCTCTTGCATCAGATAAATACGCCCGCGTTCCATCTGAAAATGCACTAGAACACCTCAATCGTATAAGCTGTGGTAAATGTTTTGCCTGGGCTTAACAGCATCGTGCCTTCACGATGGTAGAAATCTTCTTTGACCTCACTAAAGTCCGCATGTCCATACCATGGCTCTAAACAAATAAATGGAGCACCTTTTTTTGCTGTCCAAATAGCGACATATGGATAACCGGCAATGCTGATAGTAGCCCCATGACCCTTAGGCCCTTTTAAGGTCAGATAGGCACTTCTAGCGTCTTTATAAATCAAGGTCGCAAAGTTTTCGATTTCTTCATAGCTGCATGGCATGTCTTTGATCACAACATCCTTTAATTCATATGGATGTTTTTTATCAGGATCAAATACCAACTGTTGCATATGCTCTTCGTTCGTGAAAGATAAAGTGTATTCCTCAAATTTCTCACCTTCACATAAAGGGCAGTTAAATCCCGGATGTAAGCCAAAGGTAAATGGCATTTCATTTTCTCCGGTATTTGTAATATGATAAGTAATCGTTAATTTATTGTCTTTTAATGTATAAGCAATTTCATAATGGAATGGGAATGGATACTGTGCTAAGGTTTCTTCGCTGCTGTCAAGTTCCATGATAACTTCCTTACCATCGTCTTTTTTACAATGTAAGGTTGCATAACGAATAAGACCGTGATTTTTCATTGCATACGTCTTCCCATTAATCTGATAATCCTTTGTATATGTGTTTCCGATAATTGGAAACAGTGAAGGATTTTTGCCTCCCCAGTTATCATTATCACCCTGCCACATATACTGCAAGCCAGTTTGTTTATCCGTAAAGCTGTAAATTTCTCCTCCTTTTTCCACAAAGGTTACTTCATAACGTTCATTTTCCAGTTTCATGCGTACATCTCCTTTTTTCTATATGTTTATTATATCACGAATATGATATCGCTTAGATAAGATTATGTTCTTTACAGAAATGATATAAACCATCCTCATCAATATGGCCACACACCACATCCGCAGCCGTCAATGCTTTAGGATTTGCATTGCCCATGGCAACACCAACACCGGCTGCCTTTAACATATTAACATCATTAGCCCCATCGCCAAAGCATATGATATCCTGCATGGCAACGTTCCATTTCTCACATAAATGGGCAATTCCTTTACTTTTATCTATATCACGGGCAGTAATTTCTAAGGTATAACGTGAATGTTCCACAATAAAGCTTTCTTGTAATAACTGCTTTATTTCTTCTGCCTGTCGTTGCTCACTCGGATAGGCTAGCATATTATACACCTTTTCATTTTCATAGGGCTTTTCTATTGGCATATTTAAATATAGTTTAAAAAATTCATCAAGGATGCGAGCATCACCGTAATGCAATCATCTGCGAAAGTAGAATAGCGTACTGCTATTTTTTCTTTCTTTGTATAGTCTAATAATTTCTGAATTTCATCCGTTTGCATAGGACTTTCTTCAAATACTTCATTTCCTTCCATGACCAAAGCACCACCATCATAAATACAGGCATCAAAGGCAAATTCACGGAAAAAGCGGGGCAGATTGCTTGTTTCAAAACGGCATCGGCTGGTCGCAAAACCAACCTTATAACCATTTTCTTTTAACTTATGTAGGGTATATTGTGTAGATTGGGGAAAATCATGTACACGATGGGTATACAAGGTACCATCTACATCAAAAAATAAGGCTTTTATTTTCTTCATAGCTTACTCCTTTACTTCATCATCAAACATCTTACCACAGAAAAAGCGGCATGGACACCCATACCGCCTATTTTCTTTTTAGAATGCTTCTTTTCCTTTTAAGTAAGTCATTTCTACTGAATAATCATCATTTAATACAACGATATCCGCATCATAACCGGCTACTAATTTACCCTTACGATCATCAACACCTAAATATCTTGCTGGGTTGATCGTACAAGAATTGATGGCATAATCCCAAGGAATCATTGCCTTTTCAACCAATACCTTTAAGCCCTGGTTTACTTTTAAAGTAGAACCAGCTAAGCCTTTGGTATCTGTCAAATGTGCACTTCCATCCGGATACAATTCAATCTCATTACCACCGAACAATACTTTGGTACCTACTGGCAAGCCCTTTACCATTAAAGCATCAGTAATCATGATTGTATAATCTCTTCCTTTTGCCATAAACAAATCATTTAAGGCATCTGGTGTAGAATGGTTTCCATCACAGATTACTTCACCAAATGTATCACGGAAACGCATAGCAGCGCCAACCAAACCTGGTTTACGGTGATGGAATGGTGTCATACCGTTAAAGATATGTGTCATACCGGTAGCACCATTAGCGATTGCCATACCAGCTTCTTCGATCGTTGCAGCAGAATGTCCAATGCTGACACGAACACCTGTTTCTGCACAATATTTCGTCAATTTGAAATCGTCATCTTGTTCCGTAGCCATGGTGATAACTTTAATTAATCCATCAGCGGCAGTTTGATAACGTTTGAATTGTTCTACATCTGGTTTTACGATACACTGTTCAGGCTGTGCCCCCTTGTATTTCATATCCAGATAAGGTCCTTCAAAATGAATACCTAAGATTTCCGCACCTTCATAGCCTTCCTTCACTACATTAGCTACATTGCGTACTGCTTTGGTTAATACTTCTTCTGTCTGCGTAATTGTTGTAGGGCAGATGCTGGTAACACCTTCCTCAGGAATGTTCTTCATCCAATTGCGCAATCCTTCAGGCTCTGCATCATTTGTATCAAAGCCATATGCTCCATGTGTATGGATATCAATAAATCCCGGCACAATGCGTTTGTCGCCATAGTCTTTATCTACTTCCTTAGCACCATAAGCCAGAACGTTTTTGATTTTGCCATCTTCAACTTCCAGCTGAGCTTCTAAGAAGTGCCCCATGACCCATACGCGTTTACTTTGAATAATCATGAAAAAATCCTCCTTTAATCATCCTTTTTTATTCTCTTTTATTATACTCCAAACCTTTTGATAAAGAAAGAAACGCGACTTTTTTTTCGTTTTTTTATTCCTTT
>OHFN01001360.1_pt1 | contig 11302 bp, 8 predicted proteins | sample 1567571 | NCBI WGS metagenome assembly OHFN01 (sample SAMEA3879533, study PRJEB24766) | human gut metagenome | biome: human-associated habitat; feature: feces | place: USA | collected 1985/1987
GGTGGCTGGATGCGGGCTTTGTCGCTGATGCCACGTGGTATATCGCGTTGTGTTATGGGTTCGGTGCGTCCCTTGTGTCCAATGGTGTTGCCGATACGGGCTTTGTCCAGTGGCTCATCGGACTGTTTGCGGGTAAGGATGCCGGCAAATAGGCTTTGACCTGAAAGACCAGTGTGCGTATGGACTTCAGTGCAGTCATGAATCTGGTGCTGGGCGGTGGTCTGGTAGCCACGATAATAGCCATCATCACCCTGAAATCAACGGTCAGGGAAGCGAGGGCGAAAGCGGAGAAGGCTACCGCCGAAGCCGAGACGGTACGGATTGACAACACCGAACATGCCACCCGTATCCTGATCGAGAATATTGTAGAACCCTTAAAAGAGGAACTGAATGAAAACAGGAAAGCTTTGCAGGCGACCCGGCGTGAAATGGCACGCCTCCGGAAAGCCATTGATACTGCCAACAGTTGCAGGCATCATGATGATTGTCCTGTTCTTTACGGGATGCGCGAGTACTCGAAAGAGCAGGACGGAGGTGAACCGGAACAGCAGCCTGTCGTCAAGCGCCGACAACGTGTCAAACGTGAGGCGGGGGCTGTTGATGGCGGGGATTCCGAAATCGGCGGTGAGCCTGACGATCCCTCCGGACAGCCTCCGTAAACTTCCCTCCGGTTCGTCCTACCATTCCAGGAACGGGCAGGCGGGCCTGACGGTGAAGAGCGATGCGGCCGGCAATATCATAGCGGAGGCATCCTGCGACAGCCTCCAGCGGCTGGTACTGTGTTATGAGGAGGAACTGACCCGTATCCGTAATGAGACACATGAGGACTCATTCACAGTTGAAACGGAATTTGAACGTCGCTTTAGTCCCGTTAAAATAGCGCTGGCCGCTTTTATAACCGGATGTGTTGCCGGCATAGTATTAACTTTCAAAATCAAGAAACAATGAATAAGAATTTCATGTACGGCGTCGGTGCCGTGAAATACAAGGACTTTGTGGTGGGTTACATAGAGAAGAATTCGTTTGACATGGGCGGGCAGAAACCCGAATCCGCCAAAATCGAGGCGGAGCAGGTGCCGGGAACCCCGGTGCTTATCATTCCCCAGTCGAATGGCAGCATCGCTCCCACGTTCAACGTTATCCAGCTGAACTACGAAAACCTGCATAGCTTGCTGGGTGGTACCATGCACTACAAGGAAGAGGACTCGGAAAAGAAAACCCCGATTGGTTGGACGGCCCCGACGGCAGCCGTGTTGCTGACCGGTCCGTGGGAAATAGCCCTTGTTTCGGGGCAGAGCATCCTGATTCCCAATGGCACGCTACTTTCCAATCTCGGTGGCAAGCTGACCCTGACAGAAACGGCGAAAATCGAATGCACGCTGGAAGTGGCCATGCCGGAAGACGGCTCCCAGCCCTATGGCGTATTCAATACGGATTCTATCCCGGAAGAGTGGAAACAGTATAAACTGCCTTCTGCTGAATCTGCCGCTGCTGCTTCCACTAACCCGGCCGAGGAGTAGCGTATGGACGAAGCTGTCATCAAGCAGATCCAGCGTGAGGGTGCGGACGCGCTGCTGGATATCGGTGTGAGCGTCCCGCTGAAAGCGTTTCATATCCCTTTCAGGAAATCCCCGCTGGAGCTGCGCGTGACCATGAGGCGGCCTTATATGTCCGGTCAGATTCTTTTTGCCCGGACATATTTGTCGATGGGGATCACCAGTGAGGAGATGTGGGGGTTCAGCAAGGAGGAGGAAATGCAGTTTCTGGCCTCTCACGGCAAGGCGGTGAGCCGTATGGTGGCCTATACCCTTTGTCGTGGTCCTTTCAGCCGCCGCGTGCTTTTGCGCCCGGTGGCATGGCTCATAAGGAACTTCATGGAACAGCGTTATCTGGTGGGTGCGATCAAGCGTTTTGTCAGCCTGATGGGTACCGACCCTTTTATACCTATTATCAGATCAGCCGAGCGGACGAATCCGATGAGCTTGAGACTGAGCCAAAGAAAGAAGGGGAGTTAAAGAGCCGTTATGAAGGCTCCCATAGCCCTTTCGGTTTTGTGTGGCAGATTGCCAGTGCCACCGGCTGGAGCGTGGACTATATACTGAACAAGGTGAATTACCAGACCCTGATCATGATGCTTAGTGACGCTCCCCGGTATGTCCGTGACAAGTCCGGATCTTCCGGTCCTGCGGATGAGCGGAGCGCCGAGGATGAAGCGGATGGAATAGTAGGATTTTTTCAAAGCAAGCTAAAATAGATGAAACCGGTACAAATAGAATTCCTTATGGTGGACCATTTGAGCGCCCGTCTTGACAAGGCCGTGGGCAAGATCGAGCGGATGTCCCAGCAGGCATCGTCCGCCAACAGACAGATCCGGGAACTTGACAGGAGCGGTTCCCTGTTGAACAACACCGTCGGCAAGCTGGCAGCCGCCTTTACTATCAAGGAGCTGGTGTCGAACATCACCAAGGTACGCGGCGAGTTCCAGCAGCTGGAGGTGTCGTTTCAGACCATGCTCGGCAGTGCGGAGAAGGCCGACACCCTGATGCAGCAGTTGGTACATACGGCCGCGACCACTCCTTTCGGCCTGGAGGATGTCGCGCAGGGTGCCAAGCAGCTTCTTGCCTACGGGTTTGAAGCGGAGAAAGTGAACGAGACGCTGATCCGCTTGGGTGACATCGCTGCCGGACTTTCCATCCCTTTGAACGATCTGGTCTATCTTTACGGCACCACCATGTCCCAGGGACGGCTTTATACACAGGACCTGAACCAGTTCACCGGCCGGGGCATCCCTATGATCGCCGAACTGGCCAAGCAGTTCGGCGTGGCTGAAAGCAAGGTGAAGGAGCTTGTGGAGGAAGGCAAGGTCGGTTTTCCCGAAGTGCAGAAGGTCATAGAGAGCCTGACGGACGAGGGCGGAAAATTCGGTGGTCTGATGGAGGCACAATCCAAAACGATAACCGGACAGATCTCCAATATAGAGGATGCCGTTTCAATGATGTTCAATGAAATCGGGCAGCAGTCGGAAGGTGTCATCAACACCACGCTTTCCGGTGTTTCCTACATGGTGGAGCATTACGAACGTTTCGGCCGTATCCTGCTCGGGCTTGTCGGCACGTATGGTGTGTACCGGACCGCCGTCATGACAGTCACGGCCGTGAAAGGCTGGGCGGTGGCTGCGGAGGCGTTGCATTACAACTGGCTCCTGCTGGTTGAGAAAGCGCAGAAGATGCTCAACCGGACCATGCTTTCCAATCCCTATGTGCTGGTTGCGACCCTGCTTGCCGGTGTTGCCGTGGCACTGATCTCCATGAAGACGGAAACCGAACGTTTGCAGGAATCCGAGGAAAGGTATCAGCAGCAGAAGCAGAAAACCATAGAGGCCGAGGAAGAGCACAGGCGCAAAATAGAGGAGCTGTGTTCCATTGCCGGGGATGAAGCCGTGTCCACGGATGCCCGGCGTGAGGCGCTAAACAAGCTGGAACAGAAATATCCGGATATATTCTCCAAATACGACACCGAGTATGAGAAACTGAAGAATATCAAGAAAATCAAGGAAGAGATAGCCCGATTGGAAGCCGGTGAGTCCATATCCAATCCCGCCAATGAATTGAAACGTGTGGATGACAGGATAAAAGAACTTGAAGGCAAGACCCGGTTGGCAACCGAATATTACCAGGACAGCTACGGGCGGCAAAGAGCCCGATATGTCCAGAAATCCGCACGTTCAAGGGATGAGGAGGCAGAGCTTCAGAATCTGTACGGAAAACGCAAGAGCCTGAACGGACAAATCCGCAAGGACGAGGTAAATGCCTATTTCGAAAACCTGACCGGTGTGAGTAACGAGACCCTTGCACAGCAGATAAAGCAGCGTAGAACCCTGCTTGCCCGGATGTCTGTCCAGGAGAAGGAATACGGAAAGATTACGCAGGGTGACGAAAATCTTACCGGAACTTATTCCCGTGACGAACTGAAGTATCAGCTGAACAAACTGGTTTCGGAACAAAACCGGCGTAACCTGCCCACGGATTCAAGCACTGACTGGGTGGCTGCGGCAAAAGAGAAATACCAGGACGCGCTCAAGGCTTATAACGCCTTTCTTCAGGAAACGTCCAACAGCCTTTCCCGTGAGGAGTTTGAGAAGAAGGCGAAAGAACTGAAGGATGCCGTCGATACCGCCAAAAAGGAGTACGACAAGGTCAAGCCCGGTGAGGATAAGGATTCCGAGGCCGAACGGAAGAAGGCGGACAAGGCGGAGAAAGAAGCCCAACGCCGCAAACAGGTTTCTGAAAAGCTGGGCCAGGAACTCGTCGGGCTGCAAAGGAAGAATGACGAGGCGGAGATTGAGATGATGACCGAGGGGCTGGAGAAGAAGCTGCGCCAGATAGACAATGAATACCAGGCACGCAAGGATGAAATAGCCAAGCAGGAAGCCGGTTGGAAACGTGACAACGCGAAAGCGGGGCAGTCCGGTTCGCTGTCGGAAGATCAGCAGTCCGAAATAGACAAGGCCCGTGAGCTGAACGAGTCCGGCCGACAGAAAAAAATAGCGGAAGCTTATCGGGAAGAGTTCGGAGTGATGCAGGAATATTTGCAGGCCTACGGCACCTTCCAGCAGAAGAAACTCGCCATCGCGACCGAATACGCGGAAAAGATACAAAAGACGACATCCGGCAGCGAGAAGCTCTCTCTCGGTGTTGAACGTGACAGCAAACTTGCCGGCATCGAAGTGCAGGAACTGAAAGCCCGTATTGACTGGGGTACTGTCTTCGGTGAATTCGGCGGGATGTTTTCCGATATGATAAAGCCTGTATTGGCGGATGCCAGAAAATACATGCTCACTGACGAGTTCCGAAATGCCGACCATGCCAGTCAGGACGCGCTTGTCTCTGCCGTCCAGCAGATGGAGAGGGCTTTGGGCGGTTCCGGCAAGGTCAGTTTCAAGAAACTGGGTGCCGAGGTTACTGCCTACCAGAAAGCCCTTTCAGACCTGAAGGAGGCACAGGCGGTGTATGCGGACACCTATACGGCGCTCATTGCCGCCCAGAAATCATACATTGAGGCGCAACAGTCCGGAACCGAACAGGAGAAGGAGTCCGCCCGGCAAGCCCTGGAAACGGCGCAGGCTAATGCCGATGCCGCGAGTGAGAATATAAACGCCTTGCAGGAAACGGCTGACAGTGCCCGGCAGTCCCTCTCGAATACTGCCTCCGGTCTGAAGACCAGTATGGAGAATGTGAGGGACGGATTGCAGCAGATTGCCTCCGGCAGTATCAGCGGGGCGTATAATGGCCTGATCACACTCGGCAAAGGTGCCAAGGAAGTGGACGGCAAACTGGGCGAGGCTTTCGGAAAGGTTTCCGAAACACTTGAGGATGTGCCTGTTGTCGGCTGGATTGTAAGTATTATAGACCTTTTCAAGGATGGTTTGAGTGTGGTCATCGGTGGCCTGCTCGACGCGGTGTTCAATGCCGTGAGCGGTATTCTTGACGATGTGCTTTCCGGTGATCTTTTTGTGACTATCGGAAAATCGCTGCTTTCCGGTGTGGGCAAGATATTCGACGCATTGACCTGGGGCGGATTTTCCTCCTGGACGACTTCAAGCAATGCCAAAGAGGTCCAGGAAACCATCGACCGGCTGACCGAGCGTAACGAGACCTTGCAGACGGCTATCGAGGACCTGACGGAGGAGATCAAGGCGAGCAAGGGTACAAAGTCCGTGGCCGCCTACCGGGATGCCTACAGGCTCCAGCAGGAGACGAACTCGAACTATCTGGACATGGCCATGTCGCAGGCCGGCTATCACGGTTCGCATCACAGCTGGAATTATTACTGGGGCGGTTTCTCACAGGAACAGATTGACCGTTTGAGCGGTCAGATCGGGCGTAGCTGGAACGGTGACATCTGGAACCTAAGTCCGGAGGAGATGAAGAAGTTGCGCAGTAACGTGGACATGTGGACGCAGATCCAGGATACCGGCAAGGGCGGATATGGAGGTCGTCTGACCGAGAAGCTGGATGACTACATCGACCAGGCGGGCAAGCTGGAGGAACTTACCGACCAGCTGTATGAAGGTCTCACCGGTATTTCCTTTGACAGCATGTACAGCAGTTTCGTGGATAACCTGATGGATATGAAGTATGATGCCGCAGCCGCGGCGGAGGACATATCCGAGTATTTCATGCGTGCGATGCTGTCAAACAAGATCGGTGAGCTGTATTCCGACAAGCTGAAAGGCTGGTGGGAGAAATTCGGCAAGGCGATGGAAGACAATGACCTTACAGAAGCCGAGCGTAAGGCTCTCCAGGACGAGTACATGAAGTATGTCGAGGAAGCCGTCGCTCTTCGTGACAATCTTGCCGCGGCCACCGGGTACGATAACTCGGGCGGTACGAGCCAGAGCGCCAAAACCGGCGGTTTTTCAGCCATGACACAGGACCAGGGTACAAAACTGGACGGCATGTTCACCAGCGGGTTGCAACACTGGTCGAGCATCGATGAGAAGATGGAGAGCGTCATCGACAAGATGAACACCGCCGAGGGGCATCTTGCCCGTATCGAGGAGAACACCGGCACGAGCGCGTCGCACCTTGGCAAAATAGAGGAAGAGATTCGTAAAATCAATCGTGACGGAGTAAAATGCAAATGATATGGAAAAGATATTAGGCGGTCTGGTACTTGTCAACGGTACCGACATCTGGAGCACATACGGGGTGTTCCTCGTTGAGGACAAGCGCGGCGGGATGGATAACCTGACCGCCATCCTGACCCCGAGCAAGACGAAAACGGATACGGCCGTGAATATCCGGGAGGAGGACGGGGAGAAATATTCCTCCGTGCTGACGCCCAGGAACGAGGCCCGTGACGTGACGCTTCATTTCGCCCTGTTTGGCAAAACGCAGGCCGGCTGGCTGAAGAAGTATTTCGAGTTCATCAATTTCCTGAAGAAAGGCCGTGACGGGTGGCTTGAGATTTCCTTTCCCCAACTTGCCCTGACTCTCCGTGTGAAATATACGGATTGCAGCAAGTTCCAGCCTCTGACCTATCTCTGGAAGGAAGGCGTGCACGCCGGCAAGTTCAAGGTGAAGTTCCGGGAACCTGTCCCGGTCATATAAATGTGATTCAAACCCTATTCAAACGACGTTTAAATAAGATACAGACATGCTGACCATCTATGACAGCAACGGCAACAGACGGACCGATATCGAGGCGGGCGACAGCTCCACCCAGGTGAAGGAGGTACAGGGTGACAATGTCCTGACACTCTCTTTCACGCATTACGAATATATCGCCCTGGACGTGAATGACCGGGTGGACTTTGAGGGTGAGCGCTACTGGCTGACCGAACGGTACGCCCCGAAGCAGAAGAGCGGCCAGGAGTGGGTATATGATTTGAAGTTTTACGGTATCGAGAGCCTGGTGAGACGTTTTCTTGTGCTGGAGACCACCGACGGGAACACCGAGCCTGTGTTCACGCTGACAGCGACTCCGCGTGAACACGTGGCCATGATCGTGAAGTGTATCAATGACGGAATGAACCACACCACCGACTGGAAAGTGGGGCGGGTGGACGGTACGGACCTTATCGTCATCGATTACGAGGGGAAGTACTGCAACGAAGCCCTGAAAGAGATAGCCGAAGCGGTCGGCGGGCAGGCTGAATGGTGGGTGGAAGGCCAGACCGTGAACGTGTGCCGGTGTGAGCATGGCGAGGAAATAACGCTGGGCTACGGGAAGGGACTGACCGGAATCGAACGCGACACGACGGGTACCGACAATTTTTATACCCGGTTGTTTCCGGTAGGCAGCACGCGGAACATAGATCCGTCAAAATACGGGCATAGCCGCCTGATGCTTCCGGGGGGCAGGCAATATGTCGAGATACATACGGAGGAGTACGGCATCTATGACCGTTACGAGCAAGACGCCTTCAGCGGCATTTATCCCCGCAGGATCGGGGCTGTCAGCAGTGTGCGCAGCGAAGATGTGAAAGATGACGACGGCAACCCTTTCACGGTCTATTATTTCAGGGACGACAGCCTGAACTTCGATCCGAACGATTACGAGCTGCCCGACGAGACCAAACGTGTATCGTTCCAGGACGGTGACCTTTCCGGACTGGGGCAGGGTGAGGACCACTATTTCGAGGTGAATTTCAACAGTGCCACCCGTGAGTTCGAGATTATTACGATATGGCCCTATGATGATGACACGCAACTCCCCGGCGGCAAACTTGTCCCGAAATCCGGTGACCGTTATATTCTCTGGAATATCCGTATGCCGGACGAATATTACCCGCTTGCCGAGGAGGAGTTTCTTACGGCGGTGGAACAGTTCAATACCGAATGCTGGCAGGATCTTGCCGTTTACAAGGCCCCGACCGACCATGTGTGGATTGAGGAGAACGGTGTTTCCCTGTCCGTAGGCCGCCGTGTGAGACTTGAAAGCGAGGAGTATTTCCCCGAAACCGGTTATCGCAGCAGCCGTATCACGAAAATTACCCGGAAGGTGAACCAACCCGGGGAGATGGACATCGAGATCAGCGATGCCCTGCATAGTGGTGCGTTTGAACGGGTGAATGACAGTATCGGGGAACTGAAAAACTATACGAAGTCAAAGGCGGAGGGTGCCGCGCTTCCTGACATTATCCGTAGCTGGGACAAGACACTGCCTACGGACAACAATCTTTTTTCCGCGCGGAGAAGCCAGGCGGAACACATCAGCAAAAAAAAGAATGACCGTGCAAAGGGGAAGATCACCTTCGAAGCGGGAGCCTCTTTCGGACAGGAGGATAATGCGGGTATTGATGACAAGGGCAATGCCGGGCTGCTGACCCTTGTCGTGCGTGAGCTTCTTCGCAGTCCGAAATTCGTGGACGGTCTTTTCGGTGAGGGCTGGCGGCTCTGGATGGAGGACGCTTTGTCCCATCTGACCATCGACAAGCTGACGGTACGCCAGGTCATGGTAGTATTGGAGATGCTTATCGAGAAGGTACGCAGCGTCGGCGGCCAGCTTTGTGTCAGTGCCGCCAACGGGAAAATAAAGACCGCTGTTCTTGAGGGCGGTTACTGGAGGATCACCTTCGAGCAGGAGAACACTTTCGTGGCCCATGACCTCATGCGCTGCCAGACCTTCAGCGGCGGGAATTTGAAAAGCTATTGGGTTGAGGTGGCCGGCGTGGAGGGTGGTTCCATCCTCGTGGGCGAGGACGAGTTCGGCGCTTCCCTTCCGGAGGCTGGTGACGAGTGCGTGCTGATGGGCAACACGGAGAATCCGTTGCGCCAGAACCTGATCCTGATCTCCGCCACCGAGGACGGGCAGCCCCGTGTGGACGTGATGGACGTGGTGAAGGCGAAGAACTTCACCGGCTGCCTGCGTGCCCGTCTGGGCAACCTTGACGGTATCAGTGACGACTGGTTCCCTTCAGACAACCAGCCTCACGGTGATGGCCTGTACAGCGACAACGCCTACCTGCGTGGTACGTTCCTTCTGGTAACGGGCGAGGATATCAAGACGAAGTTCGAGATAGTCGAGGGGAAAATCGTCAGTTCCGTCACCGCCCTGCGGAATGACTTCGCCACCGAGCGCGGCTACCTGAATAACCCCGCCTTTGATGACGGCCTTATGAAGTGGAACACGGAGAACGAGACCGTGTTCTTCCTTGTGGGCAACCGGTGGATCTGGGCGAACGGTAACGTCTTGACGAGGAAGGGTGACAGCGCGAGCGTGACCGAGGATGACGGCCGTACGGTTGTCCGGATTCGTAACAAGTACATCCTCCAGAAACGTGAGAACCTGAAAAGTATTCCCTCCATGCCTGAAAATGACAGTGGGGAGAAGGAAGCCGTCCCGGTGTTCCTGACTTTCTTTTACCGCTGTGCCAAGGCCGGCACGCTGCGTGTGGAGTTTGTGGGTGTGGATAAGACAGGCTTTGCCAATTTCAACAGCATGGAGGTGGAGGAAGAACTGTCCGCGACCGACGGGTACGTACAGTACACCTGTAGCGGACTCTGGAACGGTACAGGTGATTTTAAATTGAGTTTTACCGGTGATATTTACCTGTATATGCTCATATTGAGCACCGACCGTGTGGAATCCCTGACACACCGTTATAAAACCCTTTTCGAGCAGTCGGAGCGTCTGGTAAAGATTTCGGCGGCGGTGTTCGACAAAGACGAGAACCTGCTGGAAGAGACCGGCCTGATGGTTACTTCCAAATATTCCGGGTTGTATGCCATTGACGGTGATGGAAATTTGAAATCCCTTGTAGGTGTTGGGGGTGACGGCGTAAAAATCAAGGGCGATAATATCACTTTGGAGGGGCTTGTTACGGCTAATGATAATTTCAAGATTCTGGAAGACGGTAGTATTGAGACGCGCAACGCCAAGATTTACGGTACAGTGTATGCCTATGAGGGTAAAATCGGCGGTTTTACGATTGATTCCGGACGGTTGTACTGGAAAGCCGGTGATTATTTCGGCAATGATTCCCGCAGTCTGAAACTTGGTGTCTCACAAACGGACATGGAGGGTATTGTGGATGTGTCCTTTAATGCCGCCACGCAGGGACGGTTCGGTGTCAAGGCCGTAGGCTCGAATCTGGGTGGTGCCGCTATCTATGCCTCCAGCAAGTCCTCTGGTCAGAGCTATCCTATCAGTGCCAATACTTATGCCGGCTATTTTGACGGTGGTGTGCATGTGAACGGGGCGGTGTATTGTGGTGATATCCTGTCGAACAATTACGGTACGGGATGGAGCCTGGCCAGCGATGGGACATACAGTTACCGAAAGGGTGTTTCAGGTACCTTCCAGTGGGCTGTAAAGAGTGATTTTATAACTTATAACTATACCCTTGAGGTTGTTAATGGAATTGTCGTTAAGATGAAATATATCTAAAAATAAAGGATATGAAAGTAAATTTTAATGTGTATTTTAAGGATTTCGACGGTAGCGTGCTGTTGATTGATAAGAAACCCCAGTGTATGGGAGTCATAGTCTCCCAGTGCCTGTTCAACGGTACCGGTTTCCGTCCGAGCGGTAATATTCAGACGGATAATGAAAAGAAATTACATGCTTACAGTCTTTGCATGAGGATTATGGGTTCCGATGCGGATGTGGATCTGACATCGGAGGATGCGGTTTTGATAAAGGAAGCTGTTACCGGTCTTACTCCGGGCTGTTATTCCCAAATAGTGAAACAGATAGAAGGGTAATGGAGGATTAGCTATGACAAATGCGGAAAAACAGGAGATCCTGAACGCTATCAAGGCCGAGAGCCAGAGCGTTGATGAACTTGTGGAGGTCA
>OHFN01001362.1_pt1 | contig 11291 bp, 7 predicted proteins | sample 1567571 | NCBI WGS metagenome assembly OHFN01 (sample SAMEA3879533, study PRJEB24766) | human gut metagenome | biome: human-associated habitat; feature: feces | place: USA | collected 1985/1987
CCGCACCCGCGAGTATTACGAGCGCATCAAGTAAGCCGGCAGCGTTCCGGCAGGGGCTGTCAAACAAGTCCCGAAAATCGAAAATCACCCCTGTCAGAATAAGCTCTGGCAGGGGTGAAATCGTTGAAATCAGATTTGTCAGACAGCCCCTTTTGTCCGGGGCGGATCGGACGGTGCGCCCGTTATTCGAATTCGGACATCACGCGCTCCATCTTCCGGCGGATTTGGGCGGTGCAGAGGTTGCCGATGCTGCCTTCGTGGGTGTGGTGCACCTCGCGCGTCGGACGGTACTCACCGCGCTGTACGGCCATCCCCACCTGCTTGTAGGCTTCGCGGAACGGGACGCCTGCGAGTACGAGGCGGTTGACGTCCTCGACCGTGAAGAGGTAGTCGTATTTCCGCTCGTCGAGGATGTCGGTGTTGACCTTCAGGTGCGCGAGCATGAAGTCGCACATCGAGAGGGTGCGTTTGATTTCGGTCGTCGCCGGGAACAGGATGTCCTTGAGCAGCTGCATGTCGCGGTGGTAGCCGACGGGAAGGTTCGCCGTGAGCAGGGCGATCTCGTTCGGGACGGATTGAAGGCGGTTGCAGCGGCCGCGCATGATCTCGAAGACGTCGGGGTTCTTCTTGTGGGGCATGATGCTCGATCCCGTGGTGAGGTTGTCGGGCAGCGATACGAAGCCGAAGTTTTGGCTCATGAACAGGCAGACGTCCATCGCCAGGCGGCCGATGGTCGCAGCGACGGCCGCGATGGCGTTGGCGGCGGCGCGTTCGCTTTTGCCGCGGCTCATCTGTGCCGCCACGACGTTGTAGTGCAGCGCTTCGAAACCCAGCAGGCGCGTGGTCATCTCACGGTCGAGCGGGAACGACGAGCCGTATCCGGCGGCCGAGCCCAGCGGGTTCTGGTTGGCGATGTGCCATGCCGCGGCGATGAGCCGCATGTCGTCCACCAGCGTTTCTGCATAGGCGCCGAACCACAGGCCGAACGACGAAGGCATGGCGATCTGAAGGTGGGTGTATCCCGGCATCAATACCTCTTTGTACTGCTCGCTGAGCGTTTGCAGGCGGTCGAAGACCGTTTTTACGGCTTCGGCGGTCTGGCGCAGTTCGTCGCGCAGGAACAGTTTGAGGTCGACCAGCACCTGGTCGTTGCGTGAGCGGCCCGAGTGGATTTTCTTGCCGGCGTCGCCCAGGCGGCGGGTGAGCATCAGCTCCACCTGCGAGTGGACATCCTCGGTGCCGGGTTCGATTTCGAAGCGCCCGGCCTCGATCTCGGCGGCGATCTCTTTCAGTCCCGCCGTCAGCTTTTCCAGTTCGCCGGCCGTCAGCAGCCCGATCGTTTCGAGCATGGCGATATGCGCCAGCGAGCCCTGGACGTCGTAGCGCGCCAGCCGCATGTCCAGTTCGCGGTCGTTGCCGACGGTATACTCCTCGATCATCTTGTCGGGCTCGAAGCCCTTGTCCCAAAGTTTCGTTGCCATATTGTGTATATTCGTTTCTCTCTTTGTACCGGCTCCCTATTGCCGTCGGCCGTCGGCTTGCGGCGGTGCGCCGCGTTTGCCGGGCTGCCATCTGCCTCGGAGGGGGCTCTTTCGCAGCGGGGTTGCAGTCTCCTGCCGCGGGCATCAGAGGGTTTCAGCCAGTTGTGTTATGAATTTTTCGTAAATTCCGATGCCCTCTTCGATCTCCGGCAGCAACACGAATTCGTCGGCCGTATGCGAGCGCGAGGATTGCCCCGGCCCCATCTTGAGCGACGGGAAGGGCATCAGCGCCATGTCCGACGTGGTGGGCGATACGTAGCTTTCGCGCCCCGTGGCGGCGGCCGCCCGTGCGAGCGGATGGGCGGCGTTGAGCGCCGAGGCACGGATGCGTGTCGAGCGGGGCGTCACCTCGCTGCGTAGTGCCCGACGCAGGATTTCGACTGTTTCCTCGTTGGTGTAGGCGTCCGTGGTGCGGACGTCGGCCACGAAACGGCAGGTGTCGGGAACGACGTTATGCTGCGTGCCTGCCGCGATCTGCGTCACGGCGATGCCGATGGGGCCCAGCAGGTCGGAGCGGCGGTCGAAGCGGAAAGTACGCAGGCGGGCGATGTCGTCGAGTGCGATATAGAGCGCGTTGACGCCCTCGTTGCGGGCCGCATGGCCGCTTTTGCCGCGGGCTTCGCAGTCGAGGACGACCAGCCCCCGTTCGCCGACGGCGGCCTGCATCCCCGTGGGCTCGCCCACGATTGCCATGTCGATCCGTCCCAGCTGCGGCAGCAGGGCGCGCATACCGTGCTCGCCCATGCACTCCTCTTCGGCCGAAAGCGCCAGCAGGAGGTTGAACGGCAGGGGGCGTGTGCGCAGCGTCAGGAAGGTCTGCGTGAGGCTCACCGCCGAAGCCCCGGCGTCGTTGCTCCCCAGGCCGTAGAGGCGGTCGCCTTCGACGGTCGGGGCATACGGGTCGCGGGTGTAGCTGGCTGCGGGGCGTACCGTGTCGTGGTGAGAGTTCAGGAGCAGCGTCGGGCGCGCCGGGTCGAAGCCTGCGGAGCGGGCGAAAACGTTGTTGTGTAGTCTTTCGGGTGCCGCGCCGTGTTCCGCCAGGTAGGCGAAGATGAGGTCGGCCGTGCGGCTTTCGTCGCGCGACGGGGAGGGCGTTGCGATCAGCGTCCTGAGCAGGTCGATGGCTTCCTTGGTTTTTGCATCCATGTCGTTTGTGAGCTGGCTGTCCGTTCCCCTGTGGCCGTGCGGCCACAGGGATCGGGCGTATTACCTGATTACCGTTCCGGTGTCGTTCAGCAGGTTCTCCGAGTGTTTGATCGTGACGCTCCGCACGCCGTTGGCAACGGCTTTCAGCGCGTTCTCGACCTTGGGGATCATCCCTTTGCTGACGATGCCGCCGGCTTTGAGCGCGGCGTACGATTCGGCCGTGATTTCGCGGATGAGCGTCGTCTCGTCCTCCGGGTCGCGCAGCACGCCGCTTTTTTCGAAACAGAAAACCAGCTCCGTGGGGGCGATCCGGGCGGCACCGAGTGCCACGGACGAAGCCACGCTGTCGGCGTTGCAGTTGAGCAGCGTGCCCTGCCCGTCGTGCATAATGGCGCAGAATACGGGCGTGACGCCTGCCCCGAGAAGTTCCCCGAGCAGCGTGTGGTTGACACTTTCGATGTCGCCCACGAAGCCGTAGTCGATCGGTTCGGGTGCGCGGCGGCGTGCCATGACGGCGTTGCCGTCGGCGCCCGACAGCCCGAGTGCATTGCATCCGGCGGCCTGGAGCCCGGCCACGAGCTGTTTGTTGACCAGCCCGGCGTAGACCATCGTCACGATGTCGAGCGTGCCCTTGTCGGTGATGCGGCGCCCGTCGACCATCTGCACCTGCAGTTCGAGTTTCTGGGCGAGGCGCGTGGCGAGCTTGCCGCCTCCGTGGACGAGGATCTTCGCCCCGGGCAGCGAGGCGAAGTCCGCGAGGAAGCCTCGCAGGGCCGCGGGGTCGTCGATGACGTTGCCCCCGATCTTTACTACCGTGATTTTTTCCATCACTTCGACCCCTCCAGCAACCTTTTGAGTACTACCTGTGCCGAGATCTCGCGGTTGGCGGCCTCGGGGATCACCAGCGAGCGCGGCGATTCGATCACTTCGTCCGTGACGATCATGTTGCGCCGCACGGGCAGGCAGTGCATGAAATAGGCGTCATGGGTGAGCGCCATCTTTTCGGCGTCTACCGTCCAGCTCCGGTCGCGGCTGAGCACCTTTCCGTAATCGGGGTCGGCGTAGGCCGCCCAGTTCTTGGCATAGACGAAATCCGCCCCTTCGAGCGCCTTGCGCTGGTCGTATTCGACGCGGGCGTTGCCGACGAACTGCGGGGCGAGCTCGTAGCCTTCGGGATGGGTGATGACGAAGTCGTAGCCGGCGGCGTTCATCCACTCGGCGAACGAGTTGGGCACGGCCTGAGGCAGGGCGTTGGGGTGCGGTGCCCAGGTCATCACGACCTTCGGGCGCTCCGTGGTCTTGTACTCCTCGATGGTGATCAGGTCGGCGAAGCTTTGCAGCGGGTGCCGCGTGGCGGCCTCCATCGAGAATACGGGGCGGCCCGAGTAGCGGATGAACTGTTCCAGTACGCGTTCCTCGTAGTCTTCGGCCTTGTCGTGGAAGCGGGCGAACGACCGTACGCCGATCACGTCGCAGTACGATCCCATGACGGGGATGGCTTCGAGCAGGTGTTCGGCCTTGTCGCCGTCCATCACCACGCCGCGCTCGGTTTCGAGCCTCCAGGCACCTTGGTTGACGTCCAATACCATGACGTTCATGCCGAGGTTCATCGCTGCCTTCTGCGTCGAGAGCCGCGTGCGGAGGCTCGAATTGAAGAACAGCATCAGCAGGGTTTTGTTGCGGCCGAGCCCCGTGAACTGGAACCGGTCGCGCTTGATCTCCATGGCTTCGGCGACGGCTGTCGTCAGGTCGCCGATGTCTGCTACACAGGTGAATTTTTTCATCGTACGAGTTCTTTGAATGCGTTGAGGAAGCGGTCGGCCAGTTCGCGTGTCAGGCAGAGCGCGGGCAGCAGCCGCACGGTCGAGGCGCCGGCGCCGCCCGTGAAGATGTGTTTTTCGAAGAGCAGCCGTTTGCGGAACTCCGACCCCGAGCCGTCGAGTTCGATGCCGATCATCAGTCCGCGGCCGCGGACTTCTTTCAGCCCGCCGATCTTATGCAGTTCGCCGAGCAGGTATTCGCCGACCGTGGCGGCGTTCTCGACGAGCCCGTCGCGCTCCATCACGTCGAGCACGGCGATGGCCGCTGCGCAGGCGAGGTGGTTGCCGCCGAAGGTGGTGCCCAGCAGCCCGGGGCGCGCCTCGAAATGGGGCGCGATCAGCACGCCGCCGATCGGGAAGCCGTTGCCCATGCCTTTGGCCGTGGTGATCAGGTCGGGGCGGATGCCGGCTGCCTGGTGGGCGAAGAAGCGACCCGTGCGTCCGTAGCCCGACTGTATCTCGTCGAGGATAAGCTGCGTGCCGGTTTCGCTCGCCGCCGTGCGCAGTCCGCGCAGGAAGTCGTCCGCGGGGCAGTGGATGCCGGCCACGCCCTGAATGCCTTCGATGATGACGGCTGCGAACTCGCCTGTGGCGAGTTTCGCGCGCGCGGCAGCGAGGTCGTTCAGCGGCACGAATTCCACGTTGGCCGTGCGGTTGAAGGGGGCCGAAATCGCGGGGTTGTCCGTCGCGGCGACGGCGCCCGAGGTGCGGCCGTGGAACGCCTTGGAAAAGGCCAGCACCTTCGTGCGGCCGGTGTGGAACGAAGCCAGTTTCAGGGCGTTCTCGTTCGCCTCCGCTCCCGAGTTGCAGAGGAAGAGGCTGTAATCGTCGTAGCCCGATGCGCGGCCCAGTTTTTCGGCCAGGGTGGTCTGGAGCGAGTTCTCGACCGAGTTGGAATAGAATCCCAGCCGTGCGGCCTGCTCCGAGAGGGCCCGTACGTAGTCGGGCTGCGCATGGCCGATCGAGATGACGGCATGGCCGCCGTAGAGGTCGAGGTATTCGGTGCCTGCCGCGTCGTAGACGAAGCAGCCCTTGCCCCGGACGGGCTCTACGGGATAGAGCGAATATACGTTGAAAAGTTCCATTTTTACAATTTTTGCATTATTGCACCTTTTGGTGGCAAAAGGGTGCCCAAAACCATCCGCGTGTCGTTCCCTGTGGGGCGGTAGGAAGGCTGTGCTAAAACGGGCGTCTTCGCGGGGTGTGCGGGCAACCCGTCCTCCGTTTCTTGACGCTTGGCTTTTATCCCGCCGGTTTCCCTCCCCGAACGGCAATGCGGAGATGTCGCGCCGCATTTTGCCGCCCCGAAAGCGGCTGTTATAGGCGGCGTTTTAAAATGCCGATGCTTTCAGCCGCAGTCCCGTGGTTTCGTCCAGCCCGAACATCAGGTTCATGTTCTGCACGGCCTGTCCCGAGGCGCCTTTGAGCAGGTTGTCGATCACCGAGACGATGTGCAGCTTGTCGCCGTATTTCGATACGCCCACGAGCGCCTTGTTGGTGTTGACGACCTGTTTTAGGTCGATGCTGCGCGTCGTGGCGTGCGTGAAGGCTGCCGCGGCGTAATAGTCGGCGTAGAGCTTGCGTGCAGCCTCTTCGTCGAGCGGGCAGGCGGTGTAGACGCTTGCCAGGATGCCCCGCGTGAAATCGCCGCGCATGGGTACGAAGTTCACCGCCTTGTCGAACGAGGGCTCCAGCCGACGCAGGTTGCGCCCGATTTCCACGAGGTGCTGGTGCGTGAAGGCTTTGTAGACCGAGATGTTGTCCGAACGCCAGCTGAAATGGGTCGTGGCCGAGGGCTTCACCCCCGCGCCCGTCGAGCCGGTCACGGCCGTCACGTGCACTTCGCCGGTCAACAGTCCCGCTGCCGCGAGCGGGAGCAGTGCCAGCTGAATCGCCGTGGCGAAGCAGCCCGGGTTGGCGACGCACTGTGCCGTGCGGATACGGTCGCGGTTCAGCTCGGGGAGCCCGTAGACGAACCCGCCGCTCTCGTCGCGGAAATCCTGCGCCAGGTCGATGATCTTCACGCCTGCGGGCACCGTGTTCGCCTCCATCCATTTGCGGCTCTCACCGTGTGCCGAACAGAGGAACAGCACGTCGATGGCTCCCAGGTCGTAAGCGTCGCTGAAACGCATTTCGGTGTCGCCCTCCAGTCCCCCGTGTACGTCGGCGAGGCGGTTGCCCGCGTTGCTCGTGCTGTGGACGAAGACGATCCGGGCCTGCGGGTGGGCGAGCAGCAGGCGGATCAGTTCGCCGGCGGTGTACCCGGCGCCTCCGATGATGCCGGCCCGGATCATTTCTTGTTGCGTTTCTGGACGTTGTGGTAAATCTTGATCTGGTTGCCGAGGATCTTCGTGAAGCCCTTCACGTCGTCGGCCGTCCAGGCCTTGTTGACCTCGCCGTATTCGCCGAAGTCGGTCTTCATCAGGTCGAAGGTCGAATCGACGCCCACGAGCGTGTAGCTGTACGGGCGCAGGATCAGCTCGACCGTACCCGTGACGTTGCGCTGCGAGGAGGCGAGCATCGCCTCGATGTCGCGCATCACCGGTTCGAGGTATTGCGCCTCGTGCAGGAACATGCCGTACCAGTTGGCGACCTGCTCTTTCCAGTAGATCTGCCATTTGGTCTGGGTGTGTTTCTCGAGCATCCGGTGCGCGGCGATGATGAGCATCGGGGCGGCGGCCTCGAAGCCTACGCGGCCCTTGATGCCGATGATCGTGTCGCCGATGTGCATGTCGCGGCCGATGCCGAATTTCGAACCGATGGCCTCGACGGCGCGGATGGCCTCGACCTTGTCGGCGTAGGGCTTGCCGTTCACGGCGGCGATCTCGCCCTCGTGGAAGGTGATCTTCAGGCGCTCCTCGGCGTGGGCCGTAACCTGGCTCGGGTAGGCCTGCTCGGGCAGCGTCTGCTCCGAGCGGAGCGTCTCCTTGCCGCCGATCGACGTGCCCCAGAGCCCCTTGTTGATCGAGTATTCCATCGTCTTGAAGTCGGCCTCGAAGCCGTGCTCGCGGAGGTAGTTGATCTCGTATTCGCGCGTCAGGGTCATGTCGCGCGTCGGGGTGATGATCTCGATCTCGGGTGCCAGTACCTGGAACGTCAGGTCGAAACGCACCTGGTCGTTGCCGGCGCCCGTCGAGCCGTGGGCCACGCAGTCGGCGCCGACCGACTTGGCGTATTCGATGATGGCGATGGCCTGGAAAATACGCTCCGAGCTGACCGAAATGGGGTAGGTGCCGTTGCGCAGGATGTCGCCGTAGATCATGTATTTGATGCTCTTTTCGTAGTATTCCTGCTCGATGTCGAGCGTGGCGTGCTTCACGGCGCCCAGCGCCAGGGCGCGTTTTTCGATGTTCGCAAGCTCCTCCTTCGAGAAGCCGCCCGTGTTGGCGATGGCCGTATAGACATCGTACCCTTTATCCTCGGAGAGGTATTTCACGCAGAACGAGGTGTCGAGACCTCCGCTGAATGCCAGAACTACTTTTTGCTTTCCCATTTTCTTATATCGTTTTGTTTATTTCAGGTGGAATAATTTTTTGAACTTGTTTTTGAAGAACATGACGTAGGGCGCCATGCGCGACTGTACCTGCGGGGGTTCCTTGGCAGGGTCGTAGAGCATACCCGTGCAGAGGCACATGCGCCGGTTGTTGCGTTGCAGGATGTCGTAGTTGCAGCAGCCCTGGCAACCCCGCCAGAACTCCTCGTCCTCGGTGAGCTCGGAAAAGGTTACCGGAGTGTAGCCCATGCGCGAATTGAGTTTCATCACGGGCAGCGACGTCGTAATACTGAATAACTTGGCGTACGGGAATCGTCGTCGGGCCAGCTCGAATGTTCGTCGCTTGATCTGCTCCGCGAGTCCCATATGGCGGTACTCCGGGTCGACGATAAGTCCCGAGGTCGCGACGAAATCGCCGTGTCCCCAACACTCGATGTAGCTGAAACCGATAAGTTTCTCACCGTCCAGCGCCACGACGGCCTTGCCACCGGTCATTTTTGCGGCGATGTATTCGGGCGAACGCTTGGCGATGCCCGTGCCACGCTGCAATGCCGACTCGTAGATCAGATCGCAGATACGCTGGGCGTAGTGCGCGTGTGACGAGTCGGCAAATACGACGCTGATAGAGTTGTTATTCATTTACTTTTATGTGGGTAAAATTGTGGTATGAATCAGTTGTTGATACGGAAGGCGCGCTGCACGCCCTTGATCCGCATGATGGAGTGGATGAGCGTGTCCACGACGCCCGCGCCGGGCACCTCGACGCTCACCGTGCCCCCGATGCACCCGTTGGCGAGCGATGAGAAGTTGATCGAGCGGATGTTGAGCTTCAGGTCGCGGCTGATGACCTCGGTGATGTGGTTGGCCATGCCCGTCGTGTCGGCCGCCACGATGCGGATCGAGACGCGGAAGGCACCCTCGGCTGTCGAACGCCAGCGCGCTTCGATAACCCGGTAGGGGTAGTTCTCGCGCATGCGCTTGGCATTGGGGCAGTCGTTGCGGTGGATCGTGATGCCCGAGTTGATCGTCACGAACCCGAAAACGTCGTCGCCCTTGATCGGGTTGCAGCATTTGGCCAGCTTGTACTGGATCTTCGAGATGTCGTCGTCGATCACCAGCGCGTCCTGCGGCGCGGTGCTCTCCTTGACGTTGTGCACCTTGTTGCGCTCGGCTTCGGCCGCGGCGGCACGGCGCTGTTCGTCGGCCTCACCCGAAATATGGCGGGCGAGGATCTCCTTGATCGTGCCCAAGTCGACTTTCTGCGTGGCGATCAGTGCGTAAACCTCCGTGCCGGTGCGAACCTTGAAGTATTTGACCAGGTAGGCCACCGCCTCGTCGATGGTCAGCGTGAATTTCCAGTTCTTGAGCTTGCGTTCGAGCTCTTCGCGTCCCATGCGCGTATGTTTGGCCTGCTCTTCGCGCAGGTAGGACTTGATCTTGTTGCGGGCCTTCGACGTGACTACGAAGTTGAGCCAGTCGGACTTGGGCGTCTGGTTCTTCTGGGTCAGGATTTCGACGATGTCGCCGTTGTGGAGCTGTTCGCGGATCGAGACCGCCCGGTTGTTGACCTTGCCCCCCACGCACGTGGAACCCAGCGAGGTGTGGATGTCGAACGCGAAGTCCAGGAGCGAAGCCCCCTCGGGCAATTTCCGCAGGTCGCCGTTGGGCGTGAAGACGAAGATCTCGCCCGAGGCCGGCTTGGCGTCGAAGCGCTGCGCCAGCGAATGCGTGGTGTCCTCGAGCAGTTCGCGCAGGCGTCCCAGCCACATTTCGCTGGTTTGGGCTCCCTGGTTGACCCCCTTGTAGCGCCAGTGCGCCGCGATGCCGCGTTCGGCCACGGCGTCCATGCGTTCGGTGCGGATCTGCACCTCGACCCACCGGCCGCCGGCCGACACGGTGGTGTGCAGCGATTCGTACCCGTTGGATTTCGGGATCGAGATCCAGTCGCGCATGCGGTTGGGGTTGGGCGTGTAGAAATCCGTGACGATGGAATAGGCCGTCCAGCACTGCTGTTTCTCCTGTTCCTTGTCGCAGTCGATGATGATGCGGATGGCGAAGATGTCGTAGACCCCTTCGAACGGGACGTTCTGCTTGTGCATCTTCGTCCAGATCGAGAAAATCGACTTGGTGCGGCTCTTGATGTGGTATTTGATGCCCAGCTTGCCGAGCCTCTCCTCGATGGGCACCAGGAACCGCGCGATGAAAGCCCTGCGCTCCTCGGCGCTCTCTTCGAGCTTGGTGACGATATGTTCGTAGTCCTTGGGTTCGAGGTATTTCAGTGCGATGTCCTCCAGTTCGCTCTTGAGGCTGTAAAGACCCAGTTTATGGGCGATCTGGGCGTAGAGGTTCATCGACTCCCAGCTCTTCTTGCGCCATTTTTCACGCGGGAACATTTCGAGCGAGCGCATCACTTCGAGCCGGTCGGCCAGCTTGATGAGGATCACGCGCGGGTCTTCCGAATAGGAAACCAGCAGGTCGCGGAAATTGTCGGCCTGTTCCTTGGCGACCTTCAGTTTCAGTTCGGAGATGTTCGCAAGGCCCATTGTGAGGCCGACGACCTGTTCGCCGAAGCGGTCGCGGATGTCGGCGGTCAGGGCGAGGAACTCTTCGGCGGGGAGCTGCTTGTGGGCCAGGCGCACCACGTCGTGCAGGATCGCCGAGATGGTGGAGTTGCGGCCCAGGCCCACCTCCGAGATCACGATCGAAGCCACCGCGGCGGCATGCTCCAGCAGGGGCGAGCCGTCGTAGCGCACCAGTCCGGCGAGTTTCCCGTCGGCATACTCCAGCGCCTCGTCGACGAGTGCCCGGGTCTGCTCCGAGAAATTCGCGCGCACGAGCGTGCGGAGTTTTTCGTACCGTGAAAAGTCCATTTTTACCTAACCAGATGACCTATGCTCGCAAAGATATGAAATTTTTTCATAAATTTGGCATGTACAATTGAACAGTTGTGTTATGGACAAGAAAAAGGCAGTTTACGTGCCGACCGTAGGCGAGGAAATCGGCAATGCCGTGTCCCACGGCGTGATGTCGCTGTTATCGCTGCTGGCCCTTCCTTTCGCCGCCGTGTGGGCCTATGCGCATGACCCCGGCGGGGTTCTGGCCTCGGTTTCGGTGTCGGTTTTCGTCATTTCGATCTTCCTGATGTTCCTCGCCTCGACGCTCTATCACTCGATGAACCCGCAGTCGAAGCACAAGGAGGTTTTCCACATCCTCGACCATATTTTCATCTACGTCGCCATCGCGGGCAGCTATACGCCCATCGCGCTGTCGGTCATCGGCGGCTGGCAGGGG
>OHFN01001363.1_pt1 | contig 11284 bp, 9 predicted proteins | sample 1567571 | NCBI WGS metagenome assembly OHFN01 (sample SAMEA3879533, study PRJEB24766) | human gut metagenome | biome: human-associated habitat; feature: feces | place: USA | collected 1985/1987
ACATCTGCTTACGCAGGAAGAAAAGAGCGCAAACGTCAGATGAGACAGCTTTGGATTGCACGTATCAATGCAGCTGCAAGAATGAATGGATTATCTTACAGCAAATTTATGCACGGACTGAAAGTTGCAGGCGTAGATATGAACAGAAAAATGCTTGCTGAGCTTGCAGTAAGTGATAAAGAAGGATTTGCAACATTAGCAGAGCTTGCAAAATCTAAACTTGCTTAATAGAAAGACAAAAAAGATGAGAGATCGATGGAAAAAGTCGATCTCTTTTTTGTTCGAAGAAGAAAGTGACACTGTCAGATGAGAAATTGCAAAGAGGAATTGCGCAGTTTCTAAAAGTCTGATTATAATGAAAAAGAGAAATAATATAAATTATTCAAAAAATTAGAAAAATTTAAAAAAATCAGTTGACATTTTTGCGTATCAGTAGTATTATACTAAATGTAGCGTGTGGTGAACAAAACAGGCTATGGTAAGCGGAAGTGTCGGAACTGGCAGACGAGCAAGACTAAGGATCTTGTGATCAATGCGATCGTGTGGGTTCAAGTCCCATCTTCCGCATAATGAGAGAAGCATTTACAGGAAACTGTAAGTGCTTTTGTTTTATGGGATTAGGATATCTAAGGTTACTGGTAGGAGAATTACAAAGGTATTGACGGCTGGAAACTACCTTTTGCCATAGAAGGAGAGAAGAGTATCTTTGATGGGTTGGAAATTTCAAAAGATACAAAGCTTTGTGAAGCGTATATGGGGAAATGTCCGGTTATTTCAATTTCCCTTAAAGGAATCAATGCTGCTGCTTATGAGGATGCATTTGATTTTGCAGTTCAGATTATGCAAAGAACAGCGGAAGAATTCCAGTTTCTATCAGATAGTGAATACCTGAGTGAACATGATAAATCTGTATATAGAGAACTTTTGGACAGTAATATGAGCGAAACTGTATTTTGCGGTGGACTGAAAATATTGTCAAAATTATTAGAGAAGCATTATAGATTAAAAGTAATTCTTTTAATTGATGAATATGATGTTCCATTAGCAAAGGCGTTTGAAAATGGATATTATGAGCAAATGATATTTCTAATCCGTAATCTGTTGGAACAGGCACTAAAAACAAACAATAGTCTGAAATTTGCAGTAATGACCGGATGTATGCGCATACAGATGAACGTTATGATGAATATTTTGGTTTTACGGATACGGAAGTAAGAGAAATGCTAAAGTATTATGAAACAGAGGATCATTATGAAGAAATCAAAAGCTGGTACGACGGGTATCAGTTTGGTGGCGTAGAAGCGTATTGTCCATGGGATGTATTGAATCACTGTGATAAAATCAAAGACTATGTAAATGTGTTTCCGGAAAACTATTGGATCAACACCAGCAGTAATGATGCCGTCAAGAAATTTATTCAAATGTCCGACAATCTTAAAACCAAGCGTGAGATTGAAACTCTGCTTGCCGGCGGGGAAATCATAAAAGAGATTCATCAGGAGCTGATCTATCCGGAAATGTATCAGTCTTTAGAGAACGTCTGGAGTCTTTTGTTTATGACGGGATATTTAACGCAGCGTGGAAGGGGTGATGCAAAGCCGTAGCGTTACCTGGAGTATAGAAAAACTCCTATGTTATAGTTTGTTGAAACTATTAAAAACAAAGAACATGAAAATTATAAACAAAAAAGGTATGATTCCGAACATGGAATCATACCTTTTTATAATATGCGGAAGATGGGACTTGAACCCACACAAGCGCAATGCTTACAAGATCCTTAGTCTTGCTCGTCTGCCAGTTCCGACACTTCCGCTCATTGCGATGAAAAACTTACGTGAAGCACATCACTTTTAGTATAATACTATAGAGTTTTTAAAATGTCAACTATAAATTTGAAAAAAGTGTGTGATATAAAATTGACAATTCTGTGAAACGTGATATACTAATAGAAAGTTTACAAGTAAACAAATGGAGGTGGAAAAATGAGCGCAGAGATGACAGTGGAAGGTATGATTTCTGTGTTTATGAAGATCAGGAAAGTGTATGCAGATGAGTTTGGGAGAATGTTGGGAAATGAGACATATTCTCCGAATGAAATATCAATTTTGCTGTTTTTGGCAAATAATCCTTCAATCGATACGAACAGTCAGTTATGTACATGTCTCGGCGTTTCCAAGGCGCTTGTATGCAGAAGTGTAGATGCGCTGCTGGGGAAGGAGATGATCATCAGTGTGGCAGATGACCATGATAAGAGAGTGCAGCATCTAAAGCTGACAGAACATGCACTTCCTGTGATCGAACAGCTTGGAGGAATCAAGCGGAAGATCGATCAGGAGATCCTTGAGGGGATTCCCGAAGAGGATATTGCAAATATGGCCAATACAATGGAGAAGATTTTTGCGCGATTTGAAGAACGGGCAAAAGGGAAGGAGTCATCATTATGAAACTGAAAATGTCAAAAGAGGTGGATCTGGGGAAGGAGCCGATCGGACACTTGTTGTTCGTACTGGCAGTGCCCTCTATTATCTCACAGGTGGTCAATGCACTTTATAATATGGTGGACAGGATGTATATCGGACATATTCCGGGAGAGGGTGCGGCAGCACTTACCGGACTTGGTGTATGTTTTCCGATTATTATGATCGTCTCTGCATTTGCGGCACTGATGGGAATGGGAGGCGCACCAAGAGCCAGTATTCTGATGGGAAAAAAGGATAATGAGGGTGCAGAGAAGATACTGGGAAACTGTTTTTCTGCACTGGTGATTACCGCTGTTGTTTTGACAGCTCTGGTGCTTGTATTTAAGCGTCCTTTACTGATGATGTTTGGCGCCAGTGAGAATACCATCGGATACGCAGAAAGCTATCTGAACATTTATGCGGTTGGAACGATTTTTGTACAGCTGACACTTGGACTCAATGCATTTATCGCCGCACAGGGCTTTTCTAAGATCAGTATGATGACAGTTGTGATCGGTGCAGTGACAAATATTGTGCTGGATCCGATCTTCATTTTTGGATTCCATATGGGCGTGCGGGGAGCCGCTCTGGCAACGGTGCTCTCTCAGGCAATCAGCGCAGTCTGGGCAATCCGCTTCCTTTCTGGAAAAGATACGGTGCTGAGATTGAAAAAAGAGAATTTCAGAATTCGAAAAGATGTGATGGTTCCATGTATCGGGCTTGGGTTTGCGCCGTTTATCATGCAGTCTACAGAGAGTATTCTGGTATTGTGCTTTAACTCTTCTTTATTAAAATATGGTGGAGACCTGGCAGTAGGCGCCATGACCATCCTTTCCAGTGTGATGCAGTTTGCCATGCTGCCTCTGCAGGGGTTGACCCAGGGAGGACAGCCGATCATCAGTTATAACTTTGGAGCCAACAATCCGGAACGTGTGAGAAAAGGATTCCGTCTGCTGTTGTTGTCGTCAGTGATTTATGCGGCCTGTATCTGGGCAGTAGCAGAACTGCTTCCGGGTGTATTTGTTACGATCTTTACCAATGACTTGCAGCTGGCAGAATTTGCAAGATGGGCGATGCGTATTTATATGGCGGCAGTGGTACTGATGGGAGCACAGATTGCCTGTCAGCAGACGTTTATTGCGTTTGGAAATTCTAAAATTTCAGCGTTTTTGGCAATGTTTCGAAAGATCATCGTGTTGATTCCGCTGATCTATATCCTGCCGGTATTTCTGGAAGACAATGTACAGGCAGTGTTTCTGGCAGAACCGATCGCAGACGTGATCGCGGTTGCGACAACGTTGATCTTGTTTCGAAAAAACTTCAAAAAAGTACTGGCGGAAATGAAACAAAAATCAGAAACGCAAGATATCTGATTTTTTAAGCAAAATCGCCATGGAGGGTGATCGCCAGTCGTTACGAAAAGAAAACCACATGGATTTTATGAAATGCAGTGTATTTCACAGAAGGTCATGCGGTTTTTTCTGATTTCAGGATAAAAAAGAAACAGATGGGAAAACTAAGACAGAAAGGATCGGGAGGGCAAATCATGTTAGAAAAAGTAGATTTGACAATGAAGATGGAAAAAAGTGAATACAAGGCAAAAATGACTGCTTTGAAGCTGCAGATGGGAAAACTTCAGAGACAGTGTAAGGAAATGGGGCTTCCGATCATGATTGTATTTGAAGGATTTGATGCCGCAGGAAAAGGAATGCAGATCGGAAAACTGATTCAGAGTCTGGATCCGAGGGGATTTGAAGTATTTACGGTGAAAGAGGAGACAAAAGAGGAAGCGATGCACCCTTTTTTGTGGCGGTTTTGGACGAAGACACCGCAAAGAGGCCGGATGGCAGTATATGATGGAAGCTGGTATATTAAGGTGCTCAGTGACCGGTTTGAAAAGAAAATGCGAGAATCGGAAATAGAAAACTGCTATCGCTCGATCTGTTCCTTTGAAAAACAGATCACGGAGGACGGGACACTTCTGATTAAATTGTTTTTGGATATCGATCAAAAGGAACAGAAAAAACGGTTTGATAAACTCATGGAGTCTAAAGATACGGCGTGGCGTGTGACAAAGGCAGATCTGAAGAAAAATGAAAAGTATGATCAGTATCAGGAAATGATAGAAGAAATGCTGCAGAGGACAGATACGGAATATGCCCCCTGGACGATTGTGGAGGCTACAGACAGACGCTATGCAACAGTCAAAATCTACACCGTGATCACGCAGATGCTGACAGCAGGGATTGACAACAGGCGCAGGGAGATTGCAAGGGAGACGGCGGCAGAGGTGATCCGGGAAGCGGAAAAAGAGGCGTCTGAGAATAGAAGTCTGATAGATGGAGCAACAAAAGGGTTTCAGGAATCTGTGCTGGCAAAAGTGGACTTAAGTTTGTGTTGTGACAGGAAAACGTATCGGAAAAAGCTCAAAGAATATCAGAAAAAGATCGAGAAGCTGCATGGAGAGCTGTATCAGAAGCGCATTCCGGTGGTAATCGGGTTTGAAGGCTGGGATGCTGCCGGAAAAGGAGGAGCGATCAAGCGGCTGACAGAAAAGATGGATGCCAGGGGATATGTGGTGAATCCTACAGCGGCGCCGAATGATCTGGAGAAAGCACATCATTATCTCTGGAGATTCTGGAAAAACATGCCAAAGGACGGGCATATCGCAATTTTTGACAGAACCTGGTACGGCAGGGTGATGGTAGAGCGGATAGAAGGGTTTTGTACGCAGGAAGAGTGGAAACGGGCGTATAAGGAGATCAATGATATGGAAAAGGATCTCGCGGACGCAGGGGCTGTAGTTTTGAAATTCTGGATGCAGATTGACAAAAAAGAGCAGGAAAAGCGATTCAGACAGCGGCAGGAAAATCCGGAAAAGCAGTGGAAGATCACAGAAGAAGACTGGAGAAACCGTGAAAAATGGGAGCAGTATGAGGAGGCGGTCAATGAGATGCTGATCCGGACTTCCACAGAATATGCTCCATGGATCGTGGTAGAGGGAAATGATAAATATTACGCCAGATTAAAAGTGCTTGAGACGGTGATCGATGCACTGGAAAAAAGAATTTCAAAAAAATAAAGGAAAAGAGATGTGACCGCAGAATATAATAAGTGTAGGGGATTTTAAATGCTCAAAAATGAAAGAGAAGTAAGAGGCAGACATGTATTATTCGGAAGAAGTAATCGAAGAAGTAAGAACAAAAAATGATATTGTGGATGTGATCTCAGGATATGTGAGACTGCAGAAAAAAGGTAGTTCCTATTTCGGACTCTGTCCGTTTCACAATGAAAAGTCCCCCTCTTTTTCCGTAAGCAGAGAAAAGCAGATGTATTACTGCTTTGGCTGTGGAGCGGGAGGAAATGTATTTACATTTCTGATGGATTATGAGAATTTTTCATTTGTGGAAGCACTGAAGTTTCTGGCGGACAGGGCAGGTGTTGTACTCCCTGAGATGGAGTATTCAAAAGAAGCAAAAGCCAGGGCAGACAGAAAGACACAGCTTCTTGAGATCAACAAGCTGGCAGCGCAGTATTTTTATGTGCAGCTGAAGTCTGAACAGGGAAAGACGGCGCATGCATATCTGACCGGCAGGCAGTTGTCGGAGGAGACGATCAAGGCATTTGGTCTCGGATATTCCAGCAAGTACAGCGATGATCTCTTTCGTTACCTCAGAAAAAGGGGGTATACGGAAGATCTGATCCGTCAGGCGGGGCTGATCAATACCGATGAGAAAAATGGTGTTTATGACAAATTCTGGAATCGGGTGATGTTTCCGATCATGGATGTGAACAACCGGGTCATCGGATTTGGCGGGCGTGTGATGGGAGACGCAAAGCCAAAGTATCTGAATTCACCGGAGACAGAGATCTTTGACAAGAGCCGTAATCTGTACGGACTGAACCGGGCGCGCACATCAAGAAAGCCGTATTTTCTGGTGTGTGAGGGCTATATGGATGTGATCGCGCTGCATCAGGCGGGATTTACCAATGCAGTGGCGTCACTGGGAACTGCATTGACGACCGGGCATGCGGCATTGATCAAGCGGTATGTTCAGGAAGTATATCTGACCTATGACAGCGATGAGGCAGGGACGAGAGCGGCGCTTCGGGCAGTTCCGATCTTGAAGGAGGCCGGGATCACTGCAAAGGTGATCCGGATGGATCCATATAAGGATCCGGATGAATTTATCAAGAATCTGGGCGCTGAGGAATTTGAACGCAGGATCGGAAATGCGAGAAACGGATTTATGTTCGGACTGGAGATGCTGGAGAAAGAGTATGATATGAATTCTCCGGAAGGAAAGACTGCATTTTTCCAGGAGGCTGCAAGGCGTCTGATCGGCTTTGAGGATGAACTGGAGCGGAACAATTATATTGAAGCGGTTGCGGGTACATATCGGGCCACAGTTGAGAGCCTGCAAAAACTGGTGGCAAAGACGGCGGTGAGAGAAGGAATGGCAAAGCCGGTGGAGCGTCCGAAGCAGGCCACAGGCAGCGAGAAGCCGAAAGAAGACGGGGCGAAGATTTCCCAGAAAATTCTGCTTACCTGGATGATCGAGGACAGAAGACTGTTTGGAATCATTCAGAAGTATATCAGTCCGGAAGATTTTCCGGAACCTCTGTACCATACAGTGGCAGAATTTTTATATCACCAGTATGAGGAAGGAGAATTAAATCCCGCCAAGATTCTGAATCATTTTACAAAGGAAGAGGAACACCGGGAAGCAGCTTCGTTGTTTCATACGAAGATCCAGAAGCTGACGACCAAAGAGGAACGGGAAAAAGCACTGCAGGAGACAATCGTAAAAGTCAAGACACACAGTATCGATTACAGGACCATGCATCTGGAACCGACAGATATCATCGGACTTCAGAAGCTGATGGAGGAAAAGCGAAAACTGGATGACTTGAAGAAACTGCATATTTCTATTGAATAAGGATAAAATAAAACAAGACAGTCTGCGTTTGCTGCAGACAGAGGAAGGATGGACACATGGAAGAAAACATTCAGAAGTTTACGGAGAGACTCAGAGAACTGGTAGCACAGGGAAAGAAAAAGAAAAGTATACTGGAGATCCAGGAGATCAATGACTTTTTTGCGGATATGGAACTGGAAGCAGAACAGATGGAAAAGGTATTTGAGTATCTGGAAGCCAACAATATTGATGTATTGCGTATCAGCAGTGACGATGATCTGGACGTAGACATGGACGTGATCATGGCAGAAGAAGCGGATGATGTAGATATGGAGAATATTGACCTGTCAGTTCCGGACGGTGTCAGCATTGAAGATCCGGTCAGAATGTATTTAAAAGAGATCGGAAAAGTTCCGCTTTTAAGTGCAGACAGAGAGATTGAGCTGGCGCAGAGAATGGAGGAAGGAGATGAAGATGCAAAGAAAGAGCTTGCAGAAGCGAACCTTCGTCTTGTAGTCAGCATTGCAAAACGTTATGTAGGACGCGGAATGCTGTTTCTGGATCTGATCCAGGAGGGAAATTTAGGACTGATCAAAGCAGTGGAAAAATTTGATTATCACAAAGGATACAAATTCAGTACGTATGCTACCTGGTGGATCCGTCAGGCAATCACAAGAGCAATCGCAGATCAGGCGAGAACGATCCGTATTCCGGTGCATATGGTGGAGACGATCAACAAACTGATCCGTGTGTCCAGACAGCTTCTGCAGGAGCTCGGAAGAGAGCCGCTGCCGGAAGAAATCGCAAAAGAACTGGATATGCCGGTAGAACGTGTGCGTGAGATTTTGAAGATTTCCCAGGAGCCGGTATCTTTGGAGACACCAATTGGTGAGGAAGAAGACAGTCATCTGGGAGATTTTATCCAGGACGATAACGTACCGGTGCCGGCAGAGGCAGCAGCGCAGACACTGCTCAAAGAGCAGCTTGATGAAGTGCTGGATACACTCACAGAAAGAGAGCAGAAAGTGCTTCGTCTTCGTTTCGGAATGAACGACGGACGTGCCAGAACGCTGGAGGAAGTTGGAAAAGAATTTGATGTTACCCGTGAACGTATCCGCCAGATTGAGGCAAAAGCACTCCGGAAGCTGCGTCATCCAAGCCGCAGCCGCAAACTGAGAGACTATCTGGACTAAGATATGAGGAATGAATTATCAAAAAGACTGCAGGCAGTGGCTGACCTTGTGACAGTCAGGGAGTGTGTGGCAGATATCGGAACGGATCACGCCTATATTCCGATTTATCTGACAGAGCATAAAAAAGTAAAAAAAGCGTTTGCAATGGATGTGAACGAAGGTCCGCTGATCCGGGCAGAAGAGCATGTAAGAGAAGCCGGATTAAAAGAGCAGATCAAGATGCGCAGATCCAATGGCTTGGAAAAACTGTCTCCGGGAGAAGTGGAAGCCGTCATTATCGCAGGTATGGGCGGCGGACTTGTGATGAGGATTCTGACAGAGGGACAGGCTGTGGCAGAGACATTACAAGAGTGCATTTTGCAGCCCCAGTCGGAGATCGCAAAGGTGCGGGAATTTCTTCTGCAGAACGGCTATCAGATCGTGCAGGAAGAGATGGTACTGGATGAAGGAAAGTACTATCCGATGATGCGTGTGGTTCCTTCAAAGGAAAGCGAAAGAGAGAAGTGGGATGAAACCCAGCTTCGATACGGAAAATTACTTTTGGAGATGCGCCACCCCATACTGGAGCAGTATTTAAAGAGAGAAGAACAGTTAAAAGCAGAGATTCTGGAAAAACTGGATCATCAGAGAGGGGAACATATCACAAAGAGACAGGCAGAACTCAAAGAGGAGCTTGTCTGCATCAGGAAAGGACTGAAGTATTATGCAGTGTAAAGACATTATGGCAATGATTGAGGGTACATATCCCAAGAGTGCTGCTCTGGGATTTGACAATGTAGGGCTGCAGGCGGGAAGAAGTGAAAAAGAAGTCCGCCGGATTTATCTGGCGCTGGATGCAACAGATGCGGTCATTGAGGAGGCGATTGCGCAGGAAGCGGACATGCTCATTACCCATCATCCGCTGATTTTTTCGCCGCTTAAGCATATTACGGATGAAGATTTTATCGGCCGCAGGCTGTTAAAGCTGATCCGCAGTGATATTTCCTATTATGCAATGCATACCAATTATGATGTGCTTGGCATGGCAGAGCTTTCCGGACAGATTCTGGGACTGACAGATACCGAAGTGCTGGATGTGACCATGAATACACAGACAAAAGAAGAGGGGATCGGAAGAGTGGGATCCCTTCCAAAAGAGATGACACTGGAAGAATGCTGTGTTTATGTGAAGCATAAATTAAAACTGGGATCGGTCAAGGTGTTTGGAGATATGAAGCAGCCGGTAAAAAGACTTGCGGTTTCTCCGGGATCCGGGAAAAGTGCCATTGCTCCGGCTGTCTCAAAAGGAGCGGATGTTCTTGTAACCGGAGATATCGGACACCATGAAGGTCTGGATGCGGCGGCACAGGGCGTTTCGGTGATTGATGCGGGACATTATGGGACAGAGTATATTTTTATGGAAGATATGAAACGGTTTCTGGAAGAGAGACTTCCTGCAGCTAAAATCATCACCGCACCGGTCGTGCATCCGTTTCAGGTATTGTAAGATTCCAGACGGGAGGGCAGGCTTATGGAGAAAGAATTTTGTACCGTTCAGACAGGGGACAAGGTAAAGTGTTACGAGAGAGGAATTGCCTACAAGAAGATCGCAGAAGAATTTCAGGAAGAATACCCGGCCAAAATCGTACTGGCATTGGTGGACGGGACACGTCTTCAGGAATTGAACAAACGATTAAAGCAGGATTGTAAAATCGAATTTGTGACAGTGAAAGACCCGATCGGTTATGAGACTTATCGTCGAAGTCTCTGTTTTATGCTTGTCAAAGCAGTTCATGATGTCGGAGGACATGACAAGATCCGCAATGTGAAGATCCATTTTTCCGTCAGCAATGGGTATTACTGTACAATTGACGGAGATGTCGTTCTGGATCAGAAGTTTCTGGATCAGATTGATGCAAGGATGCATGAACTTGCAGAAGCCCAAATTCCGATCGAGAAGCGTTCTGTGCATACATCGGATGCAGTAGAGCTTTTTGGCAGACACGGGATGTATGACAAGGAAAGGCTGTTTGGATACCGGAGGGTTTCCAAGGTAAATATCTACCGGATGAATGAGTTTGAGGATTATTACTATGGATATATGGTGCCGGATTCCGGGTATTTAAAGAATTTTGCGCTGCATCTGTATGATGAAGGATTTGTACTCCAGATGCCGCTACGAAAGGAACCGGATGTAGTCCCGGCCTTTGAACCGCGTGAAAAGCTGTTTCAGGTATTAAAGAGCAGTGTGCAGTGGGGCGATCTTCAGAATATTGAGACAGTCGGAGCACTTAATGACATGGTCACAAAATATGATATGCGTGAGATCGTACTTGTGCAGGAGGCTTATCAGGAACGGCAGATCGCACAGATCGCCGCGCAGATTGCCGCGAAGCCGGAAACAAAGCTGGTGATGATCGCAGGACCGTCTTCATCCGGAAAAACAACGTTTTCGCACAGGCTCTCCATTCAGCTTCGGACGCAGGGAATGAGACCGCATCCGATCGCAGTGGACAATTATTTTGTGGATCGGGAAAAAACACCCCGGGATGAGGATGGCAATTACAATTTTGAATGTCTGGAGGCCATTGACATCGAGCAGTTCAATAAGGATATGCAGGCACTTTTAGCCGGAGAGGCGGTGCATCTTCCAATCTTTGATTTTAAGAAAGGAAGCAGGAGCTATGACACGACTCCGACACAGCTGAAGGAACAGGATATTCTTGTGATCGAA
>OHFN01001372.1_pt1 | contig 11170 bp, 8 predicted proteins | sample 1567571 | NCBI WGS metagenome assembly OHFN01 (sample SAMEA3879533, study PRJEB24766) | human gut metagenome | biome: human-associated habitat; feature: feces | place: USA | collected 1985/1987
CCTTGAGGTGGAGATAACCTTCGTAGAGGTTGATTCCGTTGGCGGAATCTTCGGCGAGCGAGAATGCTACGACACACGGATGCAGTTTCGTGGTGTGGTAGCTCTCCTCGATACGGGCGATATAGGCCGCCTGCCATGCGGGATCGTTGGTGGGATTCCCTCCCTTGCGGCGGGACATACCGCTGCGGCTGGTGTTGATCGGGGCCTGTTCGACGACATAGAAGCCGTGTCGGTCGCAAAGGTCGTACAACGTACCGGATACGCCGCCTGCCGGAAGCAGAATCAGGTTGTACCCCTGTTCCTTCCATTCGAGCAGTTGGCTCGGCGATACGGTCGTACCCAGGTCGGGTACGGCCTTGAGTGCTGCCGGATACCCGTTGATCGCCAACTGCCCCCGGGTGTTGCCGACGGTGCGGAAGCCGACCTTGAGCGATAAGTACTCCGTATAACGGCCTTCGGTCTGTGTCTTGAGGCGCAGGGTGTAAAGTACCGGGTTGCGAGCGCTCCATACCATCGTATCGGGAATCTGGGCGACCAGACGCAGGGTATCTTCCCTGCGCATGTCGAGTTCGATCTCCTGGCTGCCGTACGTCACGACTTCGTCCTGCGGCGTCAGCAGTTCGTAGTGGATTTTCGCTTTCTTGGGATTCAGTGCGTCGGTTTTCACCACGATGCCGACCTCGCCGTTGAAGACGCTGCCGTTTCGGTACGTTTTGGTGAACAGGTCGCGGATGCGGATGGTCGGCTGGGAAAATACGTAGCAACTGCCTAACGCCGGTTCGGAGGGATGCGCCCAACTCTCGAGTACTGCGCTTGCTGGATTGGACAGCACCTTGATCGTCAGATTATTGACCCCTTCCCGGATCTGTTTGGTGAAGTTGTAATCCGCCGGATTGCTCCCGTTCTGGCAATACCCCGCGACCTTCCCGTTCAGGCGAATTTCGTAGGCCGACGAAGCCCACTCCACATGCAGGAGCACCTGGCGGTTTACCCAGGCGAAAGGCACCGTGAATTTCGTGGAAAACTCCGTGCCGGCTTCGGTCGTCGTCTTTTCCCACTCTGCCAGCGGGGTGAAGTATTTGGAGGCTTCGCGCGATCCGGCGGCGGCTTCTTCTGCCGTCGGATAGACGACGAAGGTGGTGCGGGAAAGCTCCTTGCCTATCTCGACCGGCTCCGGCGAAGCGTAATCCTGGGCGCAGGCCATCCATGCGGAAGAGAGAAGGAGCAAGGTCAAAAGACTCTTCATAAGGCGATAAATTTTTTATGCGGCTCGGGCGGATGCGGACGAGTTGGACCCGCCGTCCGCCTTTCGCTGTTTAGTTAAGTAATAAGATACGATCGGCACTCTTTGTCTGCGAACCCGTACGTTCGCTCCCGCTTTGCGCTGTGCTCTGCGGCTTGGCGCTCTTTGTACGCGGGGCGATACGGATTCCGTCGCCTTTTCGTATATTTGTTCTACAAAGTTACTAATTTTTTCCGAATATGACTCCCGACTATCCCCGGCTCAATTTTCCTGCCGTCAAATTGCGGATTTCGCAGCGCGGGGAGCAGACGACCGTCTGGGACCCGCTTCGGGGAATCTACCTGGTGCTGACTCCCGAGGAGTGGGTGCGCCGTCATTTGATCGGGTTTCTGATTTCCCATTGCGGAGCACAGCCCATGCGGATCGTTCAGGAGTATGCCGTAGCGATGAACGGATCTCCGCAGCGTGCCGATGTGGTGGTCGTGGACGATCGGGCCTGTCCGCTGATGCTCGTCGAGTGCAAGGCTGCCGGGATCGGAATAGACCGTCAGGTGCTGGCGCAGGCCGTCCGGTACAATTCGGTGCTGGGGGCCCGTTACGTGGTCCTGACCAACGGCCTGGTGCACTATTGTTACGAGTATGCCGAGGGGCGATATACCCGTATGGACCGTTTTCCCCGCTTGTAAGTCATGAGCTTTATGTGGGTCTGATTCATAGATTTTTCCAAATATTGTTGCATATTCGGATAAAATATGAAATATTAGTTCAAAAGTACTTTCGAGTTATGCTTGTTTGTGTTATTATTGTTGTGATAGTTATTATTTTCTATCGGTCTTATCAGGAGTCATTAAGGCGCCAAGCCATAGAGAAAGAATGGAGGCGCAAACAACAAATAGCACGAGAAGAAGAGCAACATAAGCAAGAAGAGGAGAAAAAACGTAAACAACGGGAGCGGGAGGAAGCGAAACTCCAGCAAGAGGCGGAGCGGCTTCGTAAACAACGAGAGCGGGAAGAAGCGAGATTGAGGAAAGAGCCTCCCTTTATTCAAGAAGGACAAGATAATTGTATTAAAATATATCCCGACGAGATAGAAACTCTTCATTATATTATTTCTAATGCTACGGATTGGAATGCTTATTGGCGTTCAGGTGAAATAGATTTAATGATAGAACCAACAGTAAATTCGTATTATTCATACGGAGCTGAATTAATCTATACAATCATCGCATCTGAATATAAACCTGGAAAATATACATTATGTATTGAAGCATCTAATCCAAATTCAACGATTTATAAGGAAATAACTTTGAATATTTTATCTTACGAAGAAAAAGAACGTAAGAAATTTTATTGGGTCCGTCAATTATCAGAGAGTACTTTGAAAGATTATGTGACTGATGATTTCAAACAAATGATAGGTGTTAATTCTGAATTTGATGTAGAAATTCATAACCAAAATATGAATAAAGAGATAATTTTTGATCCATTATTCCAATACGTTGCACGTAGTGTTGTGAGGTTAGGATTTGCTTATATATGGTTTATACAAAAAGAATTTGGCGTTTCCCATTATAGAGCACTTGAATTACTATATCAACTTGAAAAAACAGGAATTATAAAAGGACCGGATAACACGGTAATTGTAAAGGATATTGATTCCCTAAATGATATTTTCAAAAAATTAAATCTTCCATCAATAGAGAGGGAAACAGACGAGGAGCGAAAAAAACGAATAAAAGAAGAAATTGCCCTCAAATTAAGATATGAACAAGAGCGGCGTAAAATAGAAAAAGAAGTATGGCAGGAAATGAGAAAGAATAATGAATTAGATAAATTTGGTGTAAGACCAACTATTCCGAAATCGGTTGTGGATGCGGTTTATAGAAAATGTGGAGGCAAATGTGCTTACTGTGGATCAGATTTTGATTTACAAATAGACCATATTATTCCCATTTCAAAGGGAGGATCTTCTACTATTGATAACTTGCAATTACTTTGCAGCGTGTGTAATAATAAGAAAAGCAATAAAATAGGATAATATATTTGGTTGGATGTCCACATGTTTAGATTTTAAGCAAAAATACCGGAGTCAGTAATCTTCCGTAAGATGAAGACGTTATTTCGTAACAATTGGAAATCGCCCCTTTTACTTTACTTCAAATTCATTTGCTATGAAAAAAATTATTCTTTCGTGCGCTGCCGCTCTGTTGGCGATAGGAAGCGCCCATGCAACTCCCAAATTTTTGAGTTTGAACAACAAACACGGCAAAACAACTATCAAAATTGAAATCCCTGCATCCGACCGTGATGAAACCAACGGACTTTCAATCGAAGATGTGGTGCTTTATAACAGTGGTAAAACCTTCCAGGCAAAGAGTGTCGATGCAATTTGGGGCGATAATTCCACCGTTATTTTGCAGTTCGAGAAACTTACCGCTTTCGAGGATTGCACACTCTCTTTTTCTCTCAACGGTGAGCCGGTCAGTCTGGATATTCAGAGCTGCCTGGCCGATCGCAAATAAGATTCGCCCCTCATAGTCGGGGTTGGTGGCAAGCGTGCCTGTACTCTGGGAATGCAGAGTTTATATTGGGGATTCATATCTTTCCATATATCGTTATCCCATGCTCACAGTATCGAATTCGAGGGGGCTTGTCTGCTGGCTGTGGCCGCGTCTGTAATGCCGACAAGGGACTGTGTCGAGCACAATCCTTAAGGGGAGTCAGAATGGATGCAGAGCGAGGCATTGAGGGCAAGGGCAACAGGAATTTACTGTCGTAAATGATTTAACTCGCATCCCGATAATGACGTAACAGTGCGCCTTTATGACACACCGCCATATGTTTGCCTCCCATAGGTACCCCGAAAGCATATGATCGCGCTTTGTTGTCTGCTGCCGGGCTGTCGAATGCCCGTTCCGGGACGGGTACGATTTTTCCTCAAGATTTCGGACGCGATTCTCCGTTATAGATTCTGGTAATGGGTTTCGATGTACCGTTGGAACGTTTCCCGGTAGTTCTCGCCGATGGGGATGTATTCGCTGTCGCTTACGAAAACCCGGCCTTTTACGTAGCTCCTGATACGTTGTAGATTGACGATGTAGGAGCGATGGACCCGCATGAACATTTCCGACGGCAGGGCCGCTTCCATGTTCTTGAGCCGGAAAAGAGTCGTGATGGTCGATCGGTCGTCCAGATGGAGCCGTACGTATTCGCCTTCGCTTTCCAGATAAACGATGTCGCTGATGAAGGTCAGCGTCGTTTTATAATCGGCTTTGATCGAGATGTACTCCCGGTCGCGCGGGGTGGCTTCCGGGGCCGGGACGTCCCCCTGTGTCTTCCGATAGGCCAACAGTTCATACAGCGATTGCGCTTTGGTTACCGAACGGTTGAAATCGGCGAAGCTGAACGGTTTGAGCAGGTAGTCGATCGCATCGAGTTTGAATCCCTCGACGGCGTATTCCGAATAAGCCGTCGTGAAGATAATCATCGGGCGGCTGACGAGCGAACGTACGAACTCCACACCGCTCAGGTCGGGCATGTTGATATCCACGAAAATCAGGTCGATCGGATTCCCGGCTAGATATTGCTGGGCTTCGATGGCGTTGGTGAATGCTTTTTCGAGCTTCAGAAAATTGATTTTGGCGATATAACCCTGTAATTGCCGCAGTGCCAGCGGCTCGTCGTCTATGGCGATACATTTCAGCATGGCATGATGGGGATTATGAGTTTGACGGTATAGACGGCCGGATCGGAATCGTCGATTGAGAGCGTATAGTTGTCCTGGTAAATCAATGCCAGCCGTTTTTTGACATTTTCGAGTCCGATACCCGTAGTACCCGGCCGGGATTTTTCGTGACGGCTGTTGCTGATGACGGCCGTTACCGCATCATCCCGGTAGCCGATTCGGATCTGGATGAACGAGGCGTGGTTATAACTTACTCCGTGCTTGAACGCGTTTTCGACGAATACGATCAGCAGCAGGGGCGGGATGGCCACTTTGTTCGGGATCGTGGCCGGATAATCCAAGCATATATCGATGCTGCTGTCGTAACGGATGCGCATCAACTCGATGTAGTTCTCGATGAATTGGATGTCCTTTTTGAGCGATATGGTTTCGCTGCCCGATTCGTAGAGAACGTACCGCATCATCTTGGACAGTTCGATGACGGCGCTTTTCGCGTATTCGGTATCTATGTCGATCAGGGCGTGGATATTGTTGAGCGTATTCATGAAGAAATGGGGGTTGATCTGGTATCGCAGATAATCCATTTCCGCTTGCAGGTTCTGACGTTTGAGCTCCTCCATTTGCTGTTCGTCGCGCAGGGAGCGATACAGCAGTTTGATACCCATGTTCAGGCCCGTCATGAAGAATCCCAGCAGGATGTTCCAATAGATCGCCAGATCGGTGAATGACGCTTTGCCGTTCAGGATGTAGGGTTCGGTGTCGTATGGAGCGTATTTTTCATAAATGGCGACCAGCGAGAAAACGGCCGTAATGGTCAGCAGATTGACGACCAGATACCATACATAACGATGTTTTCGCAGTAACAGTCTGGGAGCGATCAGGCTGTTGTGGATGATGAAGATCAGCAGATAAGGTGCGATTTTTAGCCAGGCGATCAGGATGTTCTCCAGACTGACGTGTACCTCTTCGAGCATTTTCGAGTTGAGGACCGGTACTAGGATAATCACCATCCATACCATCAGGTACAGGAGGTTTTCTCCGATCATTTGTTTGCTGCTGAATTTCATATTGGCAAAGATAGCGATAAGCCGGAGGCAAACGCAAATTTATTTGCATTTTGTCGAGGCGAAATGTTCGGTGTCAAAGATAGTGAAAGCCGAGAAGAAAACGGGAACTTGTTCATCGTTTTCCGAGGCGCATCCTGTTTTCTGCAAAGATAGTGGAAGGTAAGGAAATCGTATGGACTATTGTGAAGATTTCCGAGAAGCCTTCGAAACAGCTTGCCGCCTTTTCAGGCGGCAAGCTGTTTCGAAGGGAAACTTGTCGGATTGTCGGCGGAAAACTCTTCGATAGCGATTTTTCGTGCTTCATCGAATCGGCCTATTTCTCCAGCAGAGCCGTATTGTATAGGTAGCGCTTGATGCTGCGTTTGGGCGTCTTTTCAAATTCGGTGGGATAGACCGTGATACTTGCGACCTGTTCGTAGGATGCCAACAGTTTGTTGAGTTCCTTGAGGTTGTTTTCCATGATTCGGGGCAGTTCCTCTTTATCGATCCCTTCGAGCTCCGCCTGTTCGAAGTCGGGAACGACCAATGCCGTCAAACGTCCGTTGTGCTCCAGAACCAGCGATTCCTGGACCATATACATGTTGTTGAGTTTGTCTTCGATCTCTTCGGGGTAAATGTTCTGTCCGCTTCCCGTGAGTATCATGGTTTTCGAGCGGCCGCGGATGTAAAGCGTGCCGTCCGGGTCCATCGTGGCGATGTCGCCCGTATGGAGCCACCCTTTTTCGTCCAGGACCTTCCGGGTTTCCTCCTCGTTCTTGTAGTAACCCATCATGACGTGCTCGCCGTGCACCAGGATCTCGCCCGCGACGTGTTCGGGATCGGGCGAGTCGATCTTCACCTGGATAAATTCCGAGAGGAAACGCCCGCAGGAACCGGCCTTGAATTCGTTGTCGGGAGTGAAGCTGATGAGCGGAGCGCATTCGGTCATGCCGTATCCAATCGTGATCGGGAATTTGATACTCATCAGAAATGCTTCGGTTTCCATATTCATCGGTGCACCGCCCACGATGAAGATGTTCACCTCTCCGCCGAACGATTCCATCATCTTCTTGCGGATTACCGAGCGCAGGGCGGTATTCAGCAGCGGAATCTTCATAGCGATACTCATCGGCCCCTTTTCGAGCAGCGGCAGTACCTGTTTGCGATAGACTTTCTCGAGAATCAGGGGTACGCAGCAAATGATCGTGGGGCGCACGACCTGCATGGCTTCGATCAGGATCTTCGGAGTGGGAATTTTGCCCAGCAGGGTGATGTGGCCTCCGACGGCCAGCGGCGCGAGAAAGTCGAATGCACAGCCGTAGGCGTGTGCCAGAGGCAGGAACGAGAGCGTGCGTCCGCCGCGCTGGAAATAGTTCGTGCCGGTTTGGGTGTTTATGGCTCCTCGGGCGAAGAGCACGTTGCCCGTCAGGTTATTGACCGAGAGCATGACGCCTTTCGAATATCCGGTCGTTCCCGAGGTGTAGTTGAGCAGGATCATCCGGTCGTTGGGAATCTTGTGAAAGCGGATATGCTCCGGTCCGAACCCTTTCGGATAGGCTTTGCGGAAGTGATTTTCGCGGTTCTTCTGGAAATCCGTCAGTTTCTTCGGATCCCGGCGCTCGTAGATCGCGTTCAGGTCCGTGAGCGAGAAGACGGCTTCGACTTTCCGGATCTGGTCGGCTTCGATCGCGTCCCAGAACGTGTCGCCCAGGAAAAGCAGTCGGCTTTCCGAATGGTTGATGATGTGGATCACGTCGTTGGCATGGAAATCCTGCAGAATGGGCACGATGACCGCGCCGTAAGTGATCGTGGCGATGTAGGTGATGCACCAGCGGGGATTGTTGCGGCCGATCAGCGCAATTCGGTCGCCCTGCCGGATGCCCGCCTCGTCGAAGAGCAGATGCAGCTTGGCGATCTCGGCGCCCATTTCCAGGTAGGTGAAGTTCTCCTGCTTGAAATAGTCGGTCAATGCCGGCAGTGCATAGTTCTCCCGGAAGCTGGTTTCGTAAATATTAATCAGGTTTTCGCGTAACATAGAATTTTCGGTATCAAGTAGTGGATAATTCAATTTTTAGGGCGAAACGCCTGTCCCGGGGGGACTGGTGTCCGGCCGGATTCGGGTTATTCTTCTTAACCTCTTCCGGCAAAGATAATATATGCCGGGAACAAAGCAAATTTCGTGTGTTTCGCTTTTTGACAGTTCGTACAAATCGGTATTCGTTGCGAGCAAATATATGAAAATCTATCCAATCGGTAAAATACCCGTTTTTTGTCGGAAGAATTCGGGGATGCCTTCGTTTTTATTTTACAAGGCCGTTTCAGCCGGTTTCGACAGATCGGATCGCAGCGGAAACAGACACAAATAGATCGAAATCGGACAATACAAGCGTGTTGAATAATGGCGATTTCCGGCTCGCTATTTACCGTGGATTGAAAGTCCGATCTGAAACGGGCGGATGAAGCGATCCGAATGACCGTTGGGGCAGGAGATGGAGCAGTCGGATTTTTTTGTGCCTATTCGGATATGGTTCCGGTTTCGGACCTTATTCGATAAAAAACGATTCGCCAAACAAGCGAATCGTTTTTACCGTGCTATTTGTCCGCTTTTCGATGGGGCTTCCAGATGTATATTTTGGATTCCGTGCCGTTTTTCAGCCGAACGATATTTTTGCGGTGGGTGTAGAGCAGCAGAACGGCCGTGACGAATGAGAAGACGATGAACGGCACCGATTGGTTTACCTTGGGCGAAACGATCGTGAAGATCGGAAAGCAACAACCGGCCACGATAGACGCGAGCGAAACGTAATGCGTCATCATCAGGATCACGACCCATACGGCGAAACAGAGCAGTACGACCGGCGGATAAATTCCCGTGATCGCCCCCACGAGCGTTGCCACGCCCTTGCCGCCCCGGAATCCCGCGAAAATGGGGAAGATGTGTCCGAGCACGGCGGCGAATACGGCGATGATCTTGATATTTATCAGCCACATATCGTTGATGTAGGCGTCGTATTTGAGGATCTCGGTCAATGTGACCGCGACGAATCCCTTGAGGAAATCCAGCAGAAAGACCGGCAGGGCTGCCCGGCGTCCCAGCACCCGCAGCATGTTGGTCGTACCGGCGTTTTTGCTGCCGTGTTCCCGGATGTCGATGCCGTAATATTTTTTGCCTATCCATACGGCGCTGGGGATCGAGCCGAGCAGGTAGGCGATGATTATCATCGTGATAATGCAATAGTAAGTCAGTATCATGCCCTTTATTTGTCAGGATTGTATATGCAAATATAAACGAAAAAAATTTAAATACTGCGGCTTTTTGGGAAAATAGTCCGAAGCGAACGGGAAATCCGGGAGTTTTTCGTATATTTGCAAAATTAAATCGATTATTAACCGCTCTAAAACAGTTAACTTTATGATCAATACGAAAGCTTTATTGGAGCCGATGGGGTCTTGGGCCTGGTGGCGTTCCTGGATTCAGTTGTTTGTCGGTTGTGCGATTATGGGATCCGGTTTCGTTTTTTTTATCAATCCTTACAATTTCGTTCCGGGCGGAGTCTATGGCGCCGGCATCGTATTGCATAATATTTTCCCGTCGATCCAGGTCGGTACTTTCGGCTATATGTTCGACGTGCCGCTGATGATTACCGCCGTATTGGTTTTCGGCGGACAGTTCGGCGCCCGGACGGTGGTGGCTGCGCTGTTCACGCCCGGTTTTATGAATATCCTGACGCGGTTGGTCTATTCCGATGCGGCATTTACGGCCGACGGTATCAATCTCGATCCGGCGCTATTGCTGGGCGGTTCGCTCAACTTGTCGAACGATCTGTTGCTGACCTGTATCATCGGTGCGGTCGTTATCGGCGTGGGGCAGGGTATGGTCGTGCGGACACAGGCTACCACGGGCGGTACGGACATTATCGCCATGTTGCTTCAGAAGTATGCGGGCATCAAGTTTTCCACGGGTATCTTCCTGGCGGATTGCGTGGTGATCCTTTCTGGCTTGGTGGTGATCGGTTTCGGTCTTGGTACGGGCGATAGTTCGGGTTCGGGCTGGGTGCTGACACTCTATTCGCTCATTACGATCTTCATCTGTTCGCGGGTCGTAGCCCGGGTGATCGACGGTGCGTCGTACGACAAGTTGCTGTTCATCATCAGCGATGAAAACGAAAAACTCCGGACGTTCATTCTGGAGGATCTGGAACGCAGCGCTACTTTTATCAAGGCACGGGGTATGTACTCCGAGGAGGAAAAGGATATGATTTTCCTGGTGGTCGATCGCAAGGAGGTGCATGCGGTACAGCGTAAGGTACAGGAGATCGACCCGAAAGCATTCTTCGTGGTTACGGATGCCTACGATACCTACGGAGAGGGCTTCAAGCCCTTCCCGGAAGCGGGTGCAATTCAGGCACAGTAATTTTCAGAAATACCGGGGAAACGGGAACCGCGATCGTCGATTCCCGTTTTTCGGTCCTAATTTTACCGGGTGGTTCCGGACTGTGAATATGAATGACGAAAAAAAGATAAATACCTTGCGTCCGCTGCAGGGGGCGGGTCGTAAACTTTTTGTAGAAACCTACGGTTGTCAGATGAATGTCGGCGATACCGAGATCGTCGTAGCGATCATGCAGCAGGAGGGGTATGTCTATACCGATAAGATCGAGGAGGCGGATATCATTCTGATCAATACCTGTTCGATCCGAGATAATGCCGAACAGCGCATTTGGGGGCGTTTGCGGGAGATGGCTCATCTGCGCCGCCGCCGGCCGGGAGTGCTCGTCGGTATTATCGGTTGTATGGCCGAACGTTTGCGGGAACGGCTGCTCGAGGGGGAGAACCCCGTGGATATCGTCGCTGGTCCGGATGCGTACCGCGACCTGCCCCGCCTGGTGCGCGAAGCGGGCGAAGGCGGCCGGGGCGTCAATGTCCTGCTTTCCCGCGAAGAGACCTACGCCGAAATCGCTCCCGTGCGGCTCGACCGCAACGGCGTGAGCGGTTATATCGCCATCATGCGCGGGTGCAACAACTATTGTTCGTACTGCGTGGTGCCTTATACGCGGGGCGTGGAGCGCAGCCGCGATCCGCAGACCATTCTGAACGAAGCTCGCAGCCTGTTTGAGAACGGCTACCGGGAGGTAACGCTGTTAGGGCAGAATGTCAATTCGTATCGCTATGGAGCGGTCGATTTTCCGGAGTTGA
>OHFN01001381.1_pt1 | contig 11119 bp, 10 predicted proteins | sample 1567571 | NCBI WGS metagenome assembly OHFN01 (sample SAMEA3879533, study PRJEB24766) | human gut metagenome | biome: human-associated habitat; feature: feces | place: USA | collected 1985/1987
GGTTGCTTCGTTAAGCACATAAGCTCCATAACACTTTATACCGGGAGTATATCGGGTTACGATGATGCCTAGGTGGTGCTGAGTGATGATTTCTACAGCAAAGAAGTTGGTGAATACCGTAATATTAGGATGTTGTTTTACTGCTTCGATGAGGCTGGTTTGTATCTCTGCTCCCGTATTGTCTTTATGATGAAGGATACGGAATTCAGAGTGTCCGCCTTCCTTATGGAGGTCGAATTCTCCGTTTTCTTTCTTATCGAAGTTTACTCCCCATTTAATGAGTTCATTAATTTGTTCGGGAGCATTGCATACTACTTTTTCCACGGCTTTGCGATCACTGATCCAATCGCCTGCTATCATGGTGTCTTCAATATGCTTCTCGAAGTTGTCTACGGTCAGGTTGGTGACTGAGGCAATACCTCCTTGTGCAAAATAGGTATTTGACTCTTCCAAGCCGGCTTTACAAATAAGGGCTACAGTCCCCTTATGCGCTACTTTTAACGCAAAGCTCATACCGGCGAGTCCTGAGCCGATAACGAGGAAATCGAACTTTCTTACCATAAGATTTGTATGTTTAACACTGCAAAGATAGTGTAAACCAAACGTTGCACAAAAACATTCCATAAAAATACCTATCTTAGCGGCAAAATCAGAAGAAATGAATAGAATCTTTCATGCACGCATAGCAAGGGGGCAGTATTTGTTCCTAGTTTTGGCAGGAACCCTAACTCTTTATAATCTCTGGGAAAAGCAAATTATACTGGCTGTAATCTTCATGCTTTTGCTTGTAGTCAATATTGAAAAGTTGATTCATACTACTTACACTATAACATCTGATGGAAAGTTGATTTTATTCTTTGGGCGATTCTCTCGTAGTAAGGAGATACTTTTGAAAGACATTACTTCGGTTGAGCGTGCTTGTTCCATGAAAATAGGTAAGTTTGCAATCATGCATTATGTATTGATAAAATACGGAAAAGATAAGTATAAAGGATTACTCCCGGTAAAGGAAGAAGAGTTTATCAGGTTGCTGGAAGAGAGAAGACCTGTTAACAAATAGCTTGTCACTATAAAGAAATCTTAATTTCGCTTCGTTCTTTTGCAGTCTTTTGAGGACGGGTGCGTCCATTTTGCAAAAGAAAGGAACGACTATGAGTTTGAATTGTGCTATTTTACATGCAGATCCGGAGGTGACCGAGAAGTTGGCGGAATATATTGCCAAAGTACCTTTTCTCACTTTATGCGGAAAATACAATAATCCGCTTGTGGCATTGAAGGATTATTATGAGTCGAAAGTAGAAGTCTACTTTGTCGGTATCTATCCGGTGGAAGAAGGCGGAATTAACGGAATGGATTTCAGCAGGTTGCTATCCTCGCCTAGCCGTGTGATTTTCATAGCAAATACAGAACAATACGCCGCCGAGTGTTTCCGTTTGGATGCTTTAGACTATCTGACCGGTGATGTTGCATTTCCTACCTTTTTCCAATCAGTGAATAGAGCTGCACGCTGGTTTGCTTTGCAGGAAGTAAGTACTTCCGAGTCGAAGAAGCAGGAAGCCGGGGAGGAAAACTCAAGAGTAATATTTATGAAATCGGATAGCCGTATTATGCGGTTGGACTTAGATCAGATTAACTATATAGAAGGGTTGGGAGATTACGTCAAGATTTACTATAAAGGGGTTCCTAAGCCTATCCTCACCTTGTGCAGCATGAAGTATATGGAGCAGAAGCTTCCTTCGGATGAGTTTATCCGTGTACATCGTTCATTCATTGTGCGTAAGGATTGTATCAGTGCAATTAGTCGTAATACGTTGGAGATTGAGAAGAAAGATGTGCCTATTGGAGATGCTTACCGGGAAAGGGTGAAGCACTTCATTTCCCGATTAGCAGTGCTCTGACATTATCGAAGTTTGGAGCGTGAAAGTCTTTCTCCGAATGTAAGGTTCAAATTCACGCTCCACCGACTTTCTTGCATCATATTGCTACGTGAATTTAATTGCTTCCGCCAGGTAGCACCTAAAGATAGGTAAGAGTACCGGATAGGAAAACTAACACCTGCACTGGCTTCCAAGTATTGCATCTTTCCACCTTTCAACATGATATACGAATCACTATACCCTATTCCTCCCATTAATTCTGTAGAGCGTGGGAGGCGCGTATTGGTGGTGTATATACCTCCTAAATTTACTTTATGCTGGTTTTGATACCTCATAGAGGTATAGGACGAGGTGTTGCGACTCCAATCCAGGTAGTTATAATCGGCAGTGAGTATCCAACGGTTTGTAGCCATAGAGAGACCGGTACCGATGTGCATAGGCAGATATTGCGTGCGACTGTGATAACTTTTGTCAAGATCCTCGCTGGTAGAGGAATTGCTATATGTCAGTGTATTGTCGTGACTAATCTGGATTGAAGGGGCAAACACTACTCCTGCCGCCCACCGGCGTCTGCCAGTGGTGTTGAATTCGTAATGTAGCCCGAAGTCGGCATAGAAAGCTCGTTTGCTGGATTCGTACTCTACGAACGCCTTTTCTTGTGTTTCGCTTTGTTTTACCGTACCTGTTATTATGCCCAGGTTTATGCCTAAGGATAGATGCCGGGTCAGTGCAAAGGCATTGGTGATGTAGCACCGATAAAGTCCGCCCGTTCCTTCGAATAATGAGTACATGTAGCTACCGGGTGAACCTTCTATTTCTTCTTCGGTCTGGATAACATAGCCCACACTGCTGTAAGGGGCTATCCCCGCAAGCGCATACCACCGCGGAAGGATACGAAACCCCATGCTGATACGGTTAGGGTTACCTGTAAAGTTGGAACTATGTTCACTTAAAAAGGAATAGCGGGCGTAGGAGGCCGATACCCCCACATCGAATGTGAAGCAAGTAGTATCTATGCGAGTGATGGCTGCCGGATTCAGGGTATTCTGGAATCCGGTACGGTTCAAGGCAATACCTATGTTACCCATGCCTGCATAACGTCCGCCATCACTGCTGCTAAGTTCACCTAATCCGTACATGGAGGTAGGCAGGTTGGTGGTGTTTTGGGCTGTGATAGAAAGGCTTACCGTGCAGAGACTGCACAAAAATAGGGGAATCTGTTTATAATGTTTCATTGCTCGTTGTATATTTTAAATCTTACGTCTAGCCTGCACTGTTTGTCCTGATTGGGGTCGTTGGTGAATATAACCTGATTGAAGGTAATTGCACTCTCCTCGTCCGTTAAACTCATTAGCAGTTTTTGCCGCTTTGTACCCCAGGTACCGAAGTTGTTTCGGATGAATTCGGTAAGGTCGAAGGAGTAGTAAGTTTCCCTACCATACATTTCGTCGATGGTGAGGTTGCCAGTCTGAACGGTTACTCCGTCACTACCGTAAATATAGTCTTCAAGTACGTTGTTTTCGTTAGTGATGTAAAGGCGGATGTCTTCGGGCAGTTGGTTTACCGAGTTGTAGCTATTTGCCAGAGGATAGAGATAAAGAGTGGCAGTTTCAATAGAAACGATCTTTCCGGCATTCTGCAAATCATTCAGAAAAGGAAATTCAAGCTGATTGTAAAAGCCGGTCAGTCCCTGCATATAGGCGCGATAGTTCATGCTGTTCGAGTGGATGAGATTCTCTATTCCACTTTGTAATGAGGCGAGTGGTGTACCGGTGCGATCGTGTTGTACGCTGGTATAGGTATATTCGGTATTTACACTGAAAGTGAGTGTTTGTTCCACCCGCTGGTTGCTTACTTCGTGATAGTGCAAATTGAGGCTCATAGCGGAATCGTTTACTAAGAATCCGGTAATACACTGTCCGCTGACCTCGGGTACGAAGACCAATCCGGGGAACTTCTTTTTGAATTTCTCTTGCGTATCAAAGTAATCGTCGCGTACTATAAGATCATTCAACCACTTCTGACCCATTTCGTCGGGCAGGCGCACTTCTATTTCTTTTTTCCTACCGGGATGTGGGGTGAAAGTGAAACTGAAGAGCGGTATCTCTTCTCTTTGAAGGGTGGAGGTGGTATAAAGTTTATCGTCATTATCCAGTACAATCGGATACTTCAAACGGTATACCGTGATGCGTTGCCGGGTGAGCGTATCTCCCCAGAAGTGTCCCGAAGGTATCATCCGCAAAACAAGTGAGTCCAGCGTATAGCTGCAATCCTCACTTGGGGTGAAGCTGTTTTTGGAATACTCGGCATAATAGGCGGCTGATACTTCGCCCCATGTATTGTCTTTGTAATGCCCCAGCTGGCAGATACTGTCACTTTGCGTTTCTATGGAATCCAGTAGGATGGTGCTTATATCTACCGAACAAGTATCTACAAATACGTTGTAGAAAGAACTATTTACCAAGCTTTTTCCAAGCTGGGAGTTCTCATCCTGGCAGGCGCAGAAGACGGCGATAAATGTAACTAAACTATACAATAATTTTCTCATTCTTCATTCTTTGTTTAAATGTCGGCAGCAAAGGAAACCGAAACATTCCTATCCGCATAGTAAAATCGGCAATCGGGCAGGTTTTATCGTTAAAGGCGTTTAACGGGTATTTGGGGCTGTTAGTCGGTTATTTTTGCGGTTATGATTTCTGCGGCTTACTTTCGCCACCAAAACATAGTAATCAAAATAAGTTTAAAGAAAAATGAATCGACTATTATTGGGATTGATGCTGGTGGCTACCCTATGCGTGACCGGCAGTTGTACGGAAGACGATGAATACACACAAGGGCAGTGGATAAAGAAAACAAGCTATAACGGCTATGCGCGTGCCTATGCTTGTAGTTTCACAATTGATAATAAAGGTTATCTGTGTTGTGGGTTTCGTGGCGGCAACAAAGATTATCTGAATGATCTTTGGGAGTATAATATGGATACGGGCGTATGGACGCAGTGTGAAACCATGCCTGTTGAAGGTCGCAAGTATGCTGTGGCATTTGCAGTGAATGGGAAAGGGTACGTTACAACGGGTTCCAGAAAAGACGGAACATCATCCGATTACATGGCTGATACATGGGAGTATACTCCTGCTACAAATAGCTGGGTACGGAAAGACGATTTTGCCGGAGGCGCGCGCGATGGTGCGTTGGCATTCACTATAGGCGGTTATGGATATGTGGGTACGGGATATAATGAAGATACCATCGGCAGTATGCTGGACTTTTATCGCTTCAATCCTAATGCTGCCGAAGGAAAACAATGGGAGATTGTATATGGTTTCGGAGGCGAGAAACGTCGTGACGGTACAGCTTTCGTCATTAATGACGTAGCCTACATTTGCTGCGGACAGAATAAGGGCGGAGGTAGCAATCCGGTAGATTTCTGGAAATTTGACGGTACTACCTGGACACAATTGAGGGACATTGCCGATACCGATTCCAACAATGATTATGACGATGACTATGCCATAACGCGTTATAGCACCGTATCTTTTGCAATTAAGGGATACGGTTATATAGCTACCGGAGCACGTAGTGGAGTGACCAGTGATTACTGGAAGTATGATCCCGATCAGGATTTGTGGTATGGCGATTCTGACGATGATTTTACGCCCCTTACTGATGTGCATAATTACCCTGCCGGTACTTCTTCGCGCGAAGGTGCTGTTTCATTCTCTAATGGGCAGCGTGGTTTTATACTGACGGGATCATCGGGAAGTACCAGTTTTTTCGATGATATATATGAACTTCTGCCCGATGAAGAGGAAGATGTTGATTAACGTTGTCCCAAAGTGAGTATGATTAAAGTGAAGCATTTGTTTATTATGATAGGTGTGTCGTCCATGTTGGCGGCATGCCTTTTTTCCTGTTCGGGTTGTTCGTCAAACAGTGATGAGTTGAAGTGCCGGGTGGTAGAGGTGGAAGGCGGTTATGGTTATATGGTGCTCTGTGGAAACGATACCCTGATCTATCAGCCCTATATACCTGCCGTAGAAGGGCGTCAACCTTTCAGCACAAAAGAGTCTGCCTTGAATACAGGCAAACTCGTGTGCAAAAAGTTATTTGATGGTGAACCGCCCACGTTGAGCAAGGAAGAAGTTAATCGCCTTCTTCCAAATCGCTGATGGCATGAAAGACAATGGAAGTATCGTAGGGGAATTCTTTTATCAGTTTTCCCTTGACGATTTTCTTGGTATCTTTACCCGGTCTCGATAAAGTGAGCGTGTAAGTCACTTGGAGTTGTTTATAGTAAATATCGGCAAAGTATCTGTTTCGTTTCCATCCTACTAATTCCCTTTCGTAGGCTTTGCCCATCTCTTCGTAGAAATACGAGACTTTATCGGAGAATTTTCGTTTCACATCTTCGAGGATGATTTTTCCATCTTTGATGTCTTTGGGCATATCTACGGAACGGCTTTCTCCTTCGGGGTTTATCCAGTCCTTGTTGAATTCTTCGGGTTGGTATCCAAAGCTATAATTCACTTCAGCATAGTGAATAGGATAGAAAGTTATCGGTTCAATTTCTCCCGGAGCAATAGTCTTATTGATCCAGGTTACTCCCCAAGGTCTTGAAGTGGCTTCTTTTATTCCGTCGCCTTCTTTCAATGTATAGACTATGGATTCAATTTGATAGAAACTTTTGCACTGCTTCTGCCGGATGGTGATTGACTCGGTGTAGAATCCTGATTGGGTCTTGAGGTTGATAATGAACGCACGGTCCTCGTTGTCGAAGTTATCATTCAGTTTCACGGTCAGCAAGTCTTTCCGGTCGCGGATAATGCTTCCCCAATTAAAGCGGAGGCTTCCCAAGTCTTCGAGGTACAGGGGGCGATTGTTCTCGTCATAGACGGGCCAACCTTCAATGGTGGTTATTGAGGCAATGCTCCAGTTACTACGGCTTATATTGATATCTATTGAAGAGGCTTCTCCTTCGAGGGTAACTTCTTTGAAGGGTGATAATGTTTCATCTTCTTTTTCACATGCCGTCAAGCTGACGATAATGAGGGCAAATAGTAGAAGTAGCTGGAGATACTTAGCTGTTTTCATGTTGGTTATAGTTAGTTCAAGTCTGTCAGATGTAGTCTTTGTGCAAATGCTACGCTGACAAAGTTACTAAAACTTCCCGATTACTCATTAGAAATTCGCTTGATTTCTTGTAGGAATATAAAAGAGATGGCAGATTATTAAGGAATGGCAGGTATGAAAAACTGATAGTTTCTTGGGTAACATCAGGGAAAACTTTACATTTGTACAAATTCCCAAGATTAATCTTAATAACGAATCTGTCATGAAATACCAAGTTGCCATTATCGGTGGAGGTCCTGCGGGATATACTGCTGCCGAAACTGCCGGGAAAGCCGGTCTGAGTGTTGTACTGTTCGAGAAACAAAGTCTTGGCGGAGTATGCCTGAACGAAGGCTGCATCCCTACCAAGACCTTATTATATTCGGCTAAGATTTACGACGGGGCACGTCATGCCTCTAAATATGCGGTGAATGTACCGGAAGTATCTTTCGACCTTCCTAAGATCATAGCCCGGAAGCAGAAGGTGGTACGCAAACTGGTGCTAGGCGTAAAAGGTAAACTGACCGCTCACGGTGTAACCATCGTTACCGGTGCAGCCACCATCATCGACAAGAACCATATTCAATGTGGCGAAGAAACCTACGAGTGTGAGAATCTGCTGCTCTGTACAGGTTCCGAGACATTCATCCCTCCTATTCCCGGAGTAGATACCGTACCTTATTGGACTCATCGCGACGCACTGGATACTAAAGAACTTCCCGCTTCGCTTGCCATCATCGGAGGAGGTGTTATCGGTATGGAGTTCGCTTCCTTCTTCAACAGTTTGGGCGTGCAGGTAACGGTTATCGAGATGCTCGACGAAATCCTGGGTGGTATGGATAAGGAACTTTCCGCCATGCTCCGTGCCGAATATACAAAGAGGGGAATTAAGTTTATGCTGAGTACGAAAGTGGTTTCACTGGCTGAGGCTGATAGCTCCCTCATTCAGGTGAATTATGAAAACGCCGATGGTTCCGGCTCTGTGACTGCCGAGAAACTCCTGATGAGTGTAGGCCGTCGTCCCGTATCGAAAGGCTTCGGTCTCGAAAACCTCAATTTGGCAAAGACGGAGCGAGGAAACATCATCGTCAGCCGGCAGATGCAGACTTCCGAAGCAGGGGTTTATGCGTGTGGCGACCTTACCGGATTCTCTCTATTGGCACATACTGCCGTTCGCGAAGCCGAAGTAGCCGTGCATACCATCCTAGGAAAGAACGATGCAATGAGCTACCGTGCCATTCCCGGCGTAGTATATACCAACCCCGAAATAGCCGGTGTAGGTGAGACGGAAGAATCTCTTCAGAAGAAAGGTATCGTTTATCGTACGGTTCAGCTTCCAATGGCCTATTCCGGGCGTTTTGTAGCCGAGAACGAAGGCGTGAATGGTGTCTGCAAAGTGCTATTGGCCGAAGATGATACTGTATTGGGGGCTCATGTTCTGGGCAATCCTGCTTCTGAAATCATCACCCTGGCAGGCATGGCCATCGAACTGAACCTGACGGCGGAAGCGTGGAAGAAGATCGTATTTCCACATCCCACGGTCGGCGAGATCTTTAAAGAAACAATCTAGAGACTTCTCTGCCTTTTTTCTAATATTTAGGAGGTTTCAAACACAGTAAAACCGGGTGCATAAATCATTGTAGTATGAAAACAATAAGGTTGATAACATGTCCTGATGCTGCTCAGGCACACATTATTCAGGGAGCACTGGAGAATGAAGGCATAGCTTCCGTGCTTCATAATGAAAATATGTCTACCGTGATGCGTGGATATACTAGCGAGATTACGGGAGTAGACGTACTTGTATACGAGAAAGATTATGATGGAGCTGTAGATCTGCTGGAGCGCAATCAGATGATTCCCGAACAACTGAAGTACTGCCCTTGCTGTGGCACTTCGGACATTAAATTCGTATTAAGGCGGGAGCACCGGATAAGGGCTATCATGGCTGCCATACTTTCTATGTTGGCTGCCGCACCTCCGGGCACTGACCATTGGGAATATGTTTGCCAGAAGTGTGGCGCTCATTTTGAGAAGCCGGTTGCCCGACCGAAGGAAGGTTTAAATAAAGAATAACGATATGAAGAAGGTTTTACTCTTTTTACTTGCTGTGACATGTAGCATACATTACGGTCAGTCACAAGTCAGTAGTGTTTCTTCTGACAAGTTTTTGATAATTGGGCAACTTACGAATGTGCCTGATAGTACCGGAATATGTTTGTTCCGTGAAAACGGGCAGCTTCTTGAATTGGTGTTTCAGGACACTATTTTCAATGGTACGTTTGCGTTCAGTGATACAATTTCTCAGACGAAGAAGTTCCTGCTTATTTCAGACAATAAGGGATTTCCAAGTATCTGCAGGATGTGTGGGTAGCACCGGGCAAGCAAATTACAGTTATCGGGAACGATAAGTTGATATACATCTGGCAGGTGAAGAGTGATATACCTCAACAATTGGAAGAAAATACTTTTCAGGCATGTGCGTCGGAGCTAAGGAAAGAATGGGTGAAACACAATGTAGCCGAGGCAGACTGGTTGAAGCAGATGAATAGTAAAGAAATTGCCAGCAACGACAGTCTGATGAAACAAATATGGGCAAAGGTGGACTCTGTGCGACAGTTCTCGTTTCCCTTGCAGCGCAGTATATATAAGAAAGAGATTGACTATATGAAGACGGCTCCTATAGGACCCGTTTGGATGAATAGACTGGTACTTTATGCTCAGATGTCAGCTTCTAAGTTTTTTATGCCTTATTTGGATGAATTAAAAGAACTATATGCTAATATGCCGGAAGCTGTGAAGCAGACCGCTGATGCCCAGTTGGTTTATCAGTATCTGTACCCTCCGGTGGCAATTGGTGTCGGTGACGAAATGGCTGATGGAGAGTTATATGATCCACAAGGTGGCGTCCATCGCCTTTCCGAGTTCAAAGGAAAATACATTTTACTTGATTTTTGGAGTATCGGATGTGGTCCTTGCATTGCATCGCTTCCTGAACTGGAAGAAATTGCAGAGACGTATAAGGGTACTTTAGCTGTAATAAGTATCAATATTGATCCTGAAAAGTCTTGGAAGGAATTTGTCAATAAAAGAAAGATGGGTGGTAATCAGTGGAACGAGCTTCAAAAAGCAAATACAGGATTGGCTGCTAGTTATCAGGTGAAGGGATATCCTCATTATGTACTGATTGCTCCTGATGGAAAAGTACAGGCCATATGGGGTGGCTATGGCAAAGGCTCACTTTTAGGAAAAATGAAGGACTATTTGAATAAGAAATAATGAAAAGAATAATAATGTATCTGCTTTGGTCTGCTTGCCTGTTATCCTTGTCCGCACAAGGTGTAACGAAGCAAACCGACTCTCTTTCTTCGCGTATCGATACGCTGATAAAGTATAAACTTCCTCAAGGCTCCAACGTTGCCATCTCCGTCTTCGACTTGACGGATGGAAAACCTTTGTACGGCTACCAATCAGACAAGCTATCCCGTCCCGCCTCTACTATGAAGTTGCTGACGACTATAACCGCTTTGTCTCAACCCCAAGCCGATGAGCCGTTTCGTACGGAAGTGTGGTATAAAGGAGAGATTAAAGGCGATACACTGAAAGGCGATATATACGTTATCGGCGGGTATGATCCTGAATTTAGCGACGAAGCACTCGATTCATTGGTGAATGCAGTGAGCCGTTTCCCTTTCTCGGTAGTACAGGGCAAAGTGTATGGCGACGTCTCTATGAAGGACTCTCTGTATTGGGGAAGTGGCTGGTTGTGGGATGATACTCCCGCGTCCTATCAACCCTATCTTTCTCCGTTGATGCTGAATAAAGGCGTTGTAACTGTCACCGCCTCCCCCGGCGAGCGTGGAGAAACGGCGAACCTAAAGTGTACTCCTGTCTCCACTTACTATACACTGACAAATAATACCCGGACACGTACGCCTTCTGCCGGACGCTTCAAAGTGTCAAGAGACTGGTTGACGAATGGTAACAATATTATTGTCACCGGCAATGTCGATGGGCGTCGTGCAGGTACAGTCAACATCTTCTCCTCACAAGATTTCTTTATGCGCACCTTCATGGATCGCTTGCAGGCACGGGGCATCCGCTGTACTTCTGATTATGCTTTCAATGAGTTT
>OHFN01001384.1_pt1 | contig 11097 bp, 9 predicted proteins | sample 1567571 | NCBI WGS metagenome assembly OHFN01 (sample SAMEA3879533, study PRJEB24766) | human gut metagenome | biome: human-associated habitat; feature: feces | place: USA | collected 1985/1987
ATCGAAGTTATACTTCTTTCTAATCTCGTTTTGCTCGTCAGGCGAAAGAGATTTGCGATCGATACTTATTTATCCTTTACGATCTCATGGAGTATAGCCACCTTTTCTTGCTCGGCCTTTAACAATCGCTCGTAAAGCTCAACTATTTTATCAACGGGATTGAATGTCAGATGGAGAGACTATAATTCTCTATTTAGGGTTTAATTATTCCAATGAACTCTCCGATAACTTTAAATTCATTACAGTCCACATTATCGATTGAAATAGATTTATAGTCCTTGTTTTTGGGCTCAAGAACTATTTTTTCGTGTTCCCATTCTCCAGTTTCAGAATATTTCTTTAGGCTGGTATAAGTTTTAATAGAATAATTACCTACGTTATCGCCATCATAGAAGTTTATGTGCTGGGTTAAAACTATTTTTCCTTGTCTACTACCAACAGGGTTTGCTCTGAACACGCAATAATCTCCATCATGAATTGTTGGTTCCATTGAATTACCTTTGGCTTGTACAACAAACATATTTTTGTCTAATTTTCCCAGATTTGATACTTTTATCCATCCTAATTTATTTACTTCATCACCCTCTCCAAAATAGCCACATGCTGCTTGAATTGTATATAATGGAAGATATTCGGAAAATTGGTCTTCTGGTATAATATCTTCACAGATCTCGATTGTTTTAACTTTTTCTGTAAATAATAGCTTCTCTGTATTATGCTTAATAACAGGAAAAAACTGTTTTAAATAATTCCTTAAGGAGTCATTACATACGTAAATATATGTACCTTCCAGACCTCTTTCTAAGATAGTTGTATAGATGTTCTTTATGTAAGCAAGTAGAATGGAATCATTCTCTATTCCCATTTTTCCCTTGTTGTCTTTATATCTCTTTTTATAAATAAAAATACGATTCTTTTCATTATCATAATCAATTTCTGGTCCTAGAATAATACCTGCATAATTAAGATCGAATCCTTGAGTTGTATGGATACAGCCAATTTCATTGATTGAGTTTGGGGAATTGATCCAATCTGTATCTGTTCTGTTCCATATATATTTATAACCATTAATCTCTATGTCAAATAGATTCTCTTTTATTATTGAGCTTAATGATTTTCCTTTTGTTTTCCAATCCCAAGCATATCCTGCTATATTTCTGCAAAGTCCGACTTCCTTATTTTTCTTTTTTATCTCAGATATCATGTCGTCAACATCTTCATATAATTTCAGATCATATTCTTTAAAAGTAATTTTTAACTTTTGTTTGCAATTTAAAATATTCTGGATATATTGAATATAATCATTTCCTCCTTTACAACGAAGTTGAGAAGTCAGTTTATACTTGTAATTATGTTTATTTTGAAGTAGAAGAAAAAATCTTTCAGGATCAACATCTGTTGGTTTGATGGATTGTCCTGAATCATAGAAGAAAAATTGATATTTGCTCTTTTTTAAGATCCAATCAAGCTCCGTCCCTTTCTTCCCTAATCCTAAAATCTCATTCTTATGATCAAAAGCTTTATAGTCTCCGGGGCTAGCTAAACCATATCGTTGTCTTAATCTATGAGATTCATCAATAATCAGAATATCATATTTGTCTTGTGAATTAGCGACATCTGCGGGACTAAGAACCATATTGGGACTTAATCCTTTAATACCTTTGAATACCTTTTTTAATGTCTTACGAAAATTTTGCATAGGGACAACATATCCCATTTTTAAATTATAATTGAGCCCATTTGCGATTAAGTTAAGGTCTTCTTCCAAATTATTTTCCTCTATAGCCCAATTAGTCTCATTTTGAGCATCTACTAAAAGTTTTAATAAAAAGATACCTAAAATGGACTTTCCTGTTCCTGCTCCACCATCAATAATGGATATTCGGGGAATACCATTGGATAGGTCTGTTTTCAATCTTTCGATTATTTGGTATGTTATCTTATATTGTTCTTCTGTTAATGTCTTATATGGAGAATATTTAAACAAATCACTATTTTCAATGATTCTAATATCTTGAGTAACTATATTGTGTTTTTTTAAAATTTGCCAAATGTACTTGAATTCTTTTTGGTATTCCTCTCGTTGATAGTAATGGTGAAAATGTTGACCTCCATTTCCATTTTGTAACTGATATTTACCGTCAGAGGCAATATATTTGATAAGAAAAGCTTCAAGATCTAAAATTACGGATTTATTAAAAGCAGGATTGTGGATAATATGAATGCTTTTAAGTTTTTTTCGTTTTGGATTATTCCAATGCTGATTTATGCGATTACATATATTAGTTGTTTCTCCAATATATGCCAACCTTTTTCCTTTATCTTCTATTATATATACAACAGGCCATTTGTCTCCGAATGTTGATTCTTTCAATTCGGAAAAAGTCTTTTTATTAAAAATGTAATCTGTTATTGTTGTGTGATAATTTCTAATCATAATTCGCTATATTTCTTTGCACAGCCTTTTGCTTTGTCTATAGGATACTTTTCTGCGTTTCTTTTTAGTTTAGTTAAGACGATGTCTTTAATGTCTAAATTATATTTATAAGCAATTAAGAAAGCATAGTTAATGATGTCTGCTAGTTCCTCTTTTATTTTATCTATTTTAACATCTTCTGCGCTTTTCCATAAAAATGCTTCGTTTAGCTCAGAGGCTTCAATAGAAAGAGCAAGAGCTAAATCTTTGCCATTATGGAACTGATCCCAATCTCTATCTTCTGAGAATTGAACGATTTGTTCCATGATCTCGTTTATGTCAGATTCTTTGCTTTGCATACTTTATCCTTTTGGGTTCAATAATGACAAAGTTAGAAAAACTATTGAAATAATAAAAAAGGAAATCTTAAATAGTTTTAGATGTGATGTGGAGAAGTTTATATTATAATTAATAGATTTCTTCTGTATTTTATTTGCCGATACAAAAATGCTGAAATATATTCCCCAACACCTGATCCGTCGTAACCTCTCCTACGATATCCGATAAATGGAATATACACTCCCGTAAATCTTGCGAGATGAAATCCCCGGAAAGGCTGGAGTTCAAACCTTCTTGTACCCTATGTATAGCTTCCAGCGCATGCGTAAGTGCCTCGAAGTGGCGGGCATTCGTTACGATGATGTCGCTTTGGTGGAGGGTGGGGATGGAAGAGACTTCCGTGAGGAGTTGTTGTAGCTCTGCGATATGCAGCTTGCCTTTGGCGGAAATAGCGATTTGATGCCAGCCTTCGGTGGGGAAAGAGAAGGTTGGGAGAGAGGATGCGGGTAATACATCGCATTTGTTCATCGCTAAGATAACAGACTTATTCGTTAATCTCGGAGCTATTTCTTGATAGAAAGCCTCGAAATCTTTGAGGTCACGGGTTAAGTCGTACATGAGGATGACGATTTGCGCTTGGTCTAGAGCCTTGAAACTACGTTCAATACCGAGAGCTTCGATCGTATCGCTTGTTTCACGGATACCGGCGGTGTCGATGAAACGGAAGAGCTGGCCGTTGATATTGATCGTATCCTCGATAACGTCACGGGTCGTTCCGTGGATGTCGCTGACGATCGCTTTATCCTCGTTCAACAAGGCGTTTAGTAAAGTAGATTTGCCGGCGTTCGTCTCACCGATGATGGCGACGGGAATACCGTTTTTGATCGCGTTACCTACGCTGAAAGATTGGGCGAGTTTGGAGATGACCTGTTCGATATGATCCGCAAGCGTGCGAAGCTCGCTACGATCAGCGAACTCCAATTCCTCATGGTCACTGAAATCCAGTTCCAATTCCATGAGAGAGGTGAAATGGAGCAGCTGGTTCCGAAGTTCGGCGAGTTCCCTACTGAAACCACCTCGCATCTGGCTTAGAGCCAAACGATGTTGGCCGGCCGAAGTGGAGGCGATTAAATCCGCAACGGCCTCCGCTTGGCTAAGGTCCATCTTGCCATTCATGAAAGCACGTTGCGTATATTCACCCGGTTGCGCTATACGGCATCCGCTGGAGATAAGGGATTGCAGGATTTGTTGTTGGATATACGTCGAGCCGTGGCAGGTGATTTCCACCGTATCTTCCCCCGTGAAAGAATGGGGGGCACAGAAAACAGCGGCGATCACCTCATCTATGGTTTCGTCATTGTTACCGACGATGGAACCATACGTTAAGGTATAAGCCTTTTGGGTAGATAAACTTTTACCTGCCTTCTTCGGCCGGAATATCCGATCACAAATCTTGAAAGTATCCGGTCCGGAGACACGAATCACTGCGATTCCTCCTACTCCCGGAGCTGTAGATATAGCGCAAATTGTACTCATTCCGTCTATTAAACCGTTATTAATTCATACGCTTGAGAACCCAGTCCGATTTCTTCCGCATAATGTAGGCCGGCTTGCCAGTTCGTATCCGGATGAATCAAATGGAATTTATCCTCTCCCTCAAGGTGTTCGTGAGGATGAGCCTCGGCTAATTTATTACCTCCGATGATAGGAGCGTTGATAACCATATCGGCGCAAGCCTTATCCAAGGCCACCGGATCGAAAGACGCGGCGATCCCCAAATCAGGGATGATGGCGGCATCGTTATGATTCCAGCAATCGCACTCCGGAGATACGTTCATGATAAAACTAACATGGAAATGGGGCTTGTCTGATAATACGGCTTTGGTGTACTCGTCGATCTTGTAATTCAATCGCTCGGAAGTATCACCTTCGCCCATTACGGCACCGTCGTATTGGCAAAGAGCCACACATTGCCCGCAACCTACACAACGCTCGTAATCAATTTCGGCCTTTCGGTTGTTATTCAAATGGATGGCATCGTGAGCACAGTGCTTTACACAGATGTTACAGCCTTTACAAGCCTCCGTATCGATACGGGGTTGTGAGGCGCAATGTAATTCCAGTTTACCGCCTACGCTGGCGCATCCCATCCCGAGGTTTTTCAGCGCACCGCCGAAACCGGCTTGCTCGTGACCTTTGAAATGGTTCATGGAAATGATGATATCGGCATCGGCGATAGCGGCACCTATTTTCGGGGCCTTGCAATATTGCCCGTCAATCTCGATTTCCCGGTAGTCCGTACCTTTCACGCCATCGGCGATGATAACGTTGCAACCGGCGGACATGGGATTGAACCCATTTTCCATGGCGCTTTGAAGATGATCGACAGCGTTGGAGCGGCGGCCCGAGTATAAGGTGTTACAATCGGTAAGGAACGGTTTCGCGCCTAATTCACGTAACAGGCTTACCAAGCGAGCGGCGTAATTAGGACGAATGTATGCCAAATTCCCCGGTTCGCCAAAGTGGATCTTAATGGCTACAAATTGATTTTTGAAGTCGATATTGGCGATACCGGCACGTTTTACCAGACGTTCCATCTTATCCAGCAGGTTGCTGCTGGGGGTCGTGCGTAAATTAGTAAAGTAGACTTTGGATGTATTCATCTTTTTATTGGTTTAGTGTTGACAAAGGTACGAAAAACACGGAACATTTTTTATATTCGCGTAAAACAGATTTGTATATGGACTTGCTTCAGCGGAATCATCAGCTATTGTTGAAAGGAATAAATTGTACATTCCTGCGTTATTTGCATGCACGGATAGAGTGGGAGGATCGGTTAATCGGCATCTTCGGCTCTCGAGGGGTTGGTAAGACTACCTTGTTGTTACAGCATATTAAGTTGAAATTTGAAGATTCACGGGAAGCCCTGTATGTGAATCTGGATGATTTCTGGTTTGAGACACATTCATTGACCGATGCGGTTAAGGAGTTCCTGCAAGCCGGGGGGCATTATTTGTTTTTGGATGAGATCCATTTCTATTCGAGCTGGATGGAAGAGGTCTCAACTTTATTGGATGCCAACCCCGCCTTAAAGATTGTTTTCGCTACCACTTCTTTGTACTCGCAGACAGAGGTGCGGAACGGGTTAAGGCATGAGGCTGCTTTTTATACCATGCATCCGATGTCGTTCCGTGAATTCCTTTCTTACGAAAGCATTCTGGATAAAGATCCCATTCCGTTGGAAGATATCTTAGCGAACCATCATGATTTGGTGAAGGAGATCAATGCGGAGATGAATATTGTGCCGATTTACCGGAACTATCTGGAACATGGATGTTATCCTTTTTATTGGCAAGACCCGGATATGTATTATTTCCGTCTGCAAGAATTAGTGAGAAAAGAGATTTGCCGGGATTTGCCTTCGGTGGTTTCTATTTCGATGAGTAATCTGGAACGAGCTCAAAAATATTTTATGATGGTGGCTGAGTCGGCTCCTTTACGTCCGAAATCGATTGATGTAACCCGTAAGATAAATATGCTTCGTCAGCAAAGCGATAGCCTGTTGCGTTTCTTCCATGATGTGAGGCTTATTTATTACTCGGCAGACCAACTGGGAACCACTCCGGCCAAGCAGAAAGTCTTTATGGGGGATACCAACTTGCTGATCTCTTTTTTCGGAGATAAGGAGAATCGGCAATTGATGTGTGAAACCTATTTCTTAAGCCAGATGCGTTCCGTGGCGAACGTGGAATTCATGGAGAACGGAGATTTCTTGATTGGCGGTAAATATATCTTCGCCGTAGGTGATCCCTTAAGGGGATATGATCGTCTCCGCTTCGTACCCGACGCTTATGCGGCTATCTACGGGTTACCGAAAAGCGTGTTTAACCGTATGCCGGCATGGATATTAGGATTTAGTTATTGAGAATTTAAAAATAGGATTGCTATGTTAGAATGCATGAAGAATAGAAGAAGTATCCGTAAATATACGGATCAGGATATCCCGGAGTCTTTGCTGAATGAATTATTGGAAGTGGCTACTCGTGCCTCGAATACAGGAAATATGCAATTGTATAGTGTCGTGGTTACCCGCGACCCTGCGAACAAGGAGAAACTGGCTCCGGCTCATTTTAACCAACCAATGATTACGGGAGCCCCGGTAGTACTTACTTTTTGTGCGGATGCGAACCGTTTCGTGAAATGGGCGGAGTGCAGGAAAGCGGAGGCCGGATTCGATAATTTACAAACGTTTATCGCTTCGACGATAGATGCGATGTTGTTCGCCCAGAGTTTCTGTAATGCCGCTGAGGAAAAAGGCTTAGGCATTTGCTATCTGGGTACGACGGCTTATAATGCGGACCAGATCATTGAGGCACTTTCTCTTCCCCGTCTGGTTGTCCCGATCGTTACGGTTACGGTGGGTTATCCGGCAGAGCCTATACCCGCTCAAGTAGAACGTTTACCATTGGCGGCTGTGGTACAAAACGAGACTTATACGGACTTTACTCCGGCTTCCATCGATGCCTTGTATAGTGAGAAAGAGGCATTAGAGGTGAATAAGCAGTTTGTAAGGGAGAATAATAAGGAAACACTGGCGCAGGTCTTTACGGACGTACGCTATACGAAGAAAAATAGTGAACATTTCTCCGAGGTGCTCTTGAAGGTATTGAAACAACAAGGATTCATGAAGTAAGCCCTAATACTTCTACCTTATAGTTCATAAAGAGTCCACTCTCGAGTACGCCTGTAATCGACTTGAGGGTGGATTCTGTATTTTCAGGGATATAGTCCATCCATACGTCAAGGATCATATTGCCATTCTCGGTAATGATCGGTCCATCCTTACCTTGTCCCATACGAAGTTTTATCTCACGGGGATTCAAACGCTGGAGTTTGTCCTCTACATAGGTGAGAGCTTCCGGGAAAATCTCTATCGGGATCGGGAATTTAGCTCCCAGCCTCTCCACTTTCTTGGAAGGATCGACCAGTATATAGGTCTGCGGACTGGAACTGATTAACAGCTTTTCCTTAAACATGGCGCCTCCACGCCCTTTGATCAAGTTAAAGTGGGAATCTACTTCATCAGCCCCATCGAAGGTCCAGTCCGGCTTGTGGGAAAACAGGCTGGTAACCGGAATGCCTAGCTGGGCGCAAGTCATCCGGATTTCTAAAGAAGTGGGGATCGCCAAAATGGAAAGACGTTCCGTTCGGATACGTTCCGCTATGCGAGTCAACGCTAGATAGGAGGTCGAACCGGAGCCAACGCCTATGACTTGTCCGTTTTCGACTTTAGATGCGATAAGATCCGCTATCTTTATTTTATCTTCCTTATGGGAGATCTGATTTCCCCATTCCAACGTATCGATTAATGAATGATCCCACTTCATGGTCTTGATATTATTATATACGGTCTAATACAGTTTCAATCAGTTTTTCCAAAGAACCTTTATAATCCGTATTCATATGATTATCCACACGTCCGGCGATAATACAACATACGGTCATTGCCCGGTGTCCCATGAGAGCGGCCAGACCAGCTAAAGAGGAGCTCTCCATCTCGAAGTTCGTAATCTTTCGCCCGTTGTAATCGAAAGCCTCTATTTTCCGGTTCAATTCCGGATCGGTCAAGGGCAATCGGAGCTCACGTCCTTGCGGCCCATAGAAGCCATTGGCCGCGATAGTCGTTCCCCGGATAATATCATTACGGGTGATTTGCTCGATCAACGATGGATCTGCCGATACGACATAAGGCCATATGCCGCTAAGCCGCCAATCAAGCTGTTTTATTAATTCAGATTCCAAGTCTGCGTCACGAACGGAATTACTATTTGCGTAGAAATAAATGACTCCATCGAATCCGATCGATTTCTCCGCAGCTACATAAGTCCCAATCGGGACAAATGGCTGTAACCCTCCGGAAGTCCCGATACGGACTAGGGAAAGTTGCTTGAATTCCGGCTTGATCGTACGGGTTGAGAAGTCAATATTAGCGAGAGCGTCCAGCTCATTTAATACGATATCGATATTATCTGTACCGATGCCATGGGATACAACCGTGATACGTTTTCCCTTGTATTGGCCCGTGATAGTATGAAACTCCCGGCTGGAAACCTCACATTCCTGAGAATCAAAATAGGAAGCGACGGTTGTAACCCGTGCGGGATCGCCAACAAGTACCACACGATCCGCGAGTTGTTCTGGTTTTAAATGCAGGTGGAAAACACTACCATCTGAATGGATCGCTAATTCTGAAGCGGGGATTGTTCTCATATTCGATCAGCTAATTAAGTTTACTTTTAATCATAAAAGGGCAAGGTGCGACCCTGCCCTTGGAGATAGTTCCATGTATATAACTATTTTAGTCCTTTAATGGTTTTGATGGAGTACCGGTCGGTTTAGCTATCGCTTCACGCATAGAAGTGTCCGCCTCGATGTTCTTCATCTTGTAATAGTCCATTACGCCTAGGTTTCCTGTGCGGAAAGCGTCTGCCATTGCCTTGGGAACTTCCGCTTCTGCCTCGATCACCTTGGCACGGGCTTCTTGAGCTTTCGCCTTCATCTCTTGCTCGAGGGCGACAGCCATCGCACGACGTTCCTCGGCTTTCGCCTGAGCGATATTCTTATCCGCTTGAGCTTGGTCCATTTGCAAGAAAGCGCCGATGTTCTTACCTATATCGATATCGGCGATATCGATGGAAAGGATTTCGAAAGCTGTTCCGGCGTCAAGCCCTTTGCGAAGCACTAATTTCGAGATGGAATCCGGATTTTCCAATACAGTCTTGTGACTTTCGGATGAACCGATAGAAGAGACAATACCTTCACCTACACGGGCAAGGATCGTATCTTCACCTGCTCCACCCACCAACTGGCGGATATTGGCACGTACCGTAACACGAGCTTTGGCAATCAGCTGAATACCGTCTTTGGCTACGGCAGTCACCGGTGGTGTGTCAATCACTTTTGGGTTTACTGACATTTGTACGGCCTCGAATACATCACGACCCGCAAGGTCGATAGCAGTTGCCATTTGGAAAGGAAGTTCGATATTGGCTTTAGAAGCAGAAACTAAAGCATGTACTACTCTTTCAACATGTCCTCCGGCAAGGTAGTGCGCCTCTAATTCATCGCGGGTAATTGTTTTTAAACCAGCTTTGTGAGCCTCGATCATTGCAGGTACAAGGACATAGGGAGGAACGTTACGAATGCGCATCAGAAAAAGCTGAACAAGAGAAATATTAACTCCTGAAACTTTAGCGGACAGCCACAGAAAAAATGGTACATAATGGAAAAATAGAACCAAAAAGATAATGCCTCCCACTACAAGAAAAGCAGTTAAATACAATGTACTCGGATCCATAAATTGTTAAGTATTAAATGAATATTAGTTTTTTAATTTTTCAACCAGAAGCACGCCATCTGTAATACGACTTACTATGATGGGAGTTTTTTCATTCAGAAAACCATCTGTAGATTTTACTTCTACAATGTTTCCGTTGATTTCGGCATAGCCGATAAGTGCCAGTCGGGTAGTGGTAACGCCGATGTCACCGACTTTTACTTTTTCTTCGGCGCTACGATCCACCTTAGAGGTGATATCTTTTTTCAATGCCAGCCTATCCAGTGTTTTGGAACGCATAAACCAAACTAATGAGCCTGTACAGGTTATGGCAGATACCGCAAGCGTGATGAAGCCTTCCAGTGTTCCCATATAAGCAAAAGCATAGTAGTTGGCAAAAATAATGCAGCCTCCTGCCAGGAAACCGGCAACACTGATACCCGGAATTATAAATAACTCCACTAAAAACAGAATAACTGCTGCGATAATTAGTATCGTAATGATGAGTATATCCATAACTAGTCTTATTTGATGGTTTGTTTTTCTAAATTGCGAATTTGTATAGCAGTATCTTTCATCTGTGCGGATACTTGCTGTATGTTTTTCTCTAAATCGAGAATAGCTGCCGACATTTTTGCCTTTTCGTCTGCATTGGCACGTGAATACCATGTACGCATATCTTCCAATTTAGCAGATTGTTGCTTATAGCTTTTTTCTAATTGGCTGTATTTTCCGAATAAGGTTTTGGCTTGCGGAGAACGGAAATCGCTTAGCTGGTAGTATGTCGTTTGGTCATCGATAATAAATTCGAAATCATAGTTCTTGGTTGTCTGCTGCTTTTCATTGCCTATATTCTTAAGCCGTTCTTTGGCTGCTTTCACAACATTGATATCCTTCCATGTGTCTTTTATAGAATGTATTTCTGCTAGTTGAACTAGCTTCTTAGGGTCCATACTCTCGTAATTATAGACTTGCTTGGAGGAATTGGGGATGAAAACATAAATGC
>OHFN01001395.1_pt1 | contig 11015 bp, 8 predicted proteins | sample 1567571 | NCBI WGS metagenome assembly OHFN01 (sample SAMEA3879533, study PRJEB24766) | human gut metagenome | biome: human-associated habitat; feature: feces | place: USA | collected 1985/1987
AGGCCTCCTGTTCGAGCGCCTCGAGGTCGGCGGTGAGTTTGCGCCGGATATCTGCCTCCTTGACCGTCGGATAGCGCGCACCCTGCTCACGCGCCGCGATGCTTTCGTCGAGTTCGTTAAGCTGCATGAGTGTCGATTTGATCCGTGCCTCACGGGTTTGGAGGAAATTCAACTTGAGACCCTCCCACTCTTTGGCCCATCGTACGATAGTAATCCTCGAGACACCGATCTTCACGGCAATCTCGGCCTGGGTGAGATCCGTAGTGAGGAAAAGTAGTTTCGCCCACTCCTTCTTCTGCTTGTTATCCAACTCTTGTGTCATGAAAAATCTCTGTTTTACACCCCAAAGGTAAGCTCTTCACCCGAACGGAGCGAATCGTGGATAAATGGTCTGCATGTAAAGTGCAATTAAAGCGTAATAAATTGTAAAACAATACAATATAATTTGCAAGACGGGTGTTTTCAATCCAATTTTGCCGAAAAATGATGGCTTTTATGAAACGATTTACATTCGTGTTGCACGACGAGACGGTCAATACCTACGGGTTCCGTATGCTCACCAGCGGCGCTAATCTCGAGGAGTTCCGTAAGAACCCCGTGATCCTGCTCAACCATAAGGACTGGGAGCTTCCGATCGGTCGTTGGGAGAACATCCGTATTGAAGGTACGCAGATCCTTGCCGATGCCCTCTTCGACGAGAAGGATGACGAGGCGGTGAAGATTGCCGACAAGGTCGAAGGCGGATTCCTGCGCATGGCTTCTATGGGAGCCTGGCCTCCCGAAGAGGTGAGTGACGCCGCAGAGTTGAAACTTCCCGGGCAGACGCTTCCGACCGTGACGCGCTGGACAGCCCGTGAAGCGTCCATTGTCACGATCGGGGCCAATCACAATGCCCTGGTACTTTTCGACCGTCAAACGGGAAAACCTCTCGATCTCACGGATGCTTCGACTGTCATCCGGCTTATGGACAGGCTCAATCACTCAAAAATCGATTCGAATATGAACAAGACTTTGAAGGAAGTCCTCAAGTTGCAGGACTCAGCACAGGATGCCGAGGTTATCGGCGCTGTGAACCGGCTGATCGAAAACAACGACCAGCTAACACGTGAAAATCAGGAACTCAGAGATGCTGCAGCGCGTGCGGAGTCCGAGCACAAGGAGATCCGGAAGTCCGAGGCGATTCGCCTCGTGGATGCAGCCATTGCCGACGGAAGGATCAATACCGCAGGCAAGGAGGCTTATCTGAAACTCTTTGATACGGATTTCGAGAGTGCCAAAGCCACCCTCGAAGCCATTCCGCACCGCAAATCCGTCACAGCGCTTATCCGTGAGGGTGAACGACGGCAGTCGGTCGAACTCTCCGACCTTGTAAACAAGTCGTGGGAAGAACTCGATAAGGCAGGGCGCCTTGTTGAACTCAGGGACAAGGCGCCGGAACTCTTCCGTGAGAAGTTCAAAGCGGCCTTCGGTACCGAACCTAACATGTAGAACTCATCAAAAACAAAAAACATTATGGCTATTCAAAAAGAAATCTGGGAGAAATCGATCGTCGAAGGTCTGTTCGCTCCCAACAGCTTCCTTTCGAAAGCGTTCAACGCCGACGAGTATGTCGAAGCGGGAAAGATCGTGCATATCCCGCAGGCAGGTGCCGCTTCGAAAGTCGAGAAGAACCGAACGTCATTACCCGCAACGGTAAAGCAGCGTACCGACACGGACAAAACTTTCGAGCTGGCTGCTTTCACGACGGATCCCGTTTTGATCCCCGATGCCGACAAGGTCGAGCTGTCGTACAACAAACGCGAGTCCGTATTACGGCAGGACAAGCTCGCCCTGCATGAGGCTGTGGCCAAGGATTTTCTGTTCGCCTGGAGTCCTGCCTCGGATCGTGTGATCGAAACCACGGGGGCACCGGTGGATGCTTACACACCTTCGGCGACAGGCAGGCGAAAAGGGCTTTGCAGGGCGGATATTCTGACGCTGATGACGAAATTCAACAGCGAGAACATTCCCCAGGAGGGCCGCTACCTGCTGCTCGATGCGCAGATGTACGCACAGCTGTTGAGCGATCTCACTGCCAATGAGAACTCCGCATTCCTCGCCTCGGCGGATGCCCAGAACGGCATCATCGGAAAACTCTTCTCGTTCAACGTCATGATGCGTTCACAAGCTACGCTCTACACTGCGGATAAAGCTCCGAAGCGGTGGGGCGAAAGCGGTGCCGCCACGGACCTGGCCGCAGCCCTTGCCTGGCACGATCAGTCCGTATGCCGCGCCTTGGGCGAAGTCAAGGCTTTTGAGCAGGAGAAAGCGCCCGACTATTATGGGGATGTCTACTCTTTCCTCGTACGTGCCGGAGGCAGCATCATGCGCGGCGATAATGCAGGTGTAATGGCCCTGGTCGGCACCGCAACCGAGTAAGCCATGAAACCGACGGATTTCAAGCGCACCTATTATCCGACAATCGAGCGGGTCTGCGCCGAAACAGGGTTGAATCCTCTGTTTGTTGCGGCGCAGGCCGCCCTCGAAAGCGGATGGGGCGATCATGCTATCGGAAATAATCTCTTCGGCATCACGGCCGGAGATAAGTGGACCGGAAAGCGGCGAACCGAACGGACCTTCGAATACTTTTCGGATGACCGGCAGAGCGGACGATTCGAGAAGGTTTATTCGATCACCCGGACCTCCGACGGACGCTACCGTTACGAGGTCGATCGCAAGTTTCGCGACTACGACACACCGGAGGAGGGCATCCGCGACCATGCGAAGGTCCTTTCCGCCAAACGCTACGCAGCAGCCTGGGCGTATCGTAACGACATAACACGTTTCGCTTATGAGATCGCCAAGGCCGGGTACTGTACGGCAGAACCCGCAGCCTACGCGGATTTGATCTCGAAGATTGCACGCATGATCGAACGGGCGTAAACTAACTTTCAAAAACCGATTGAACGATGGACAGCATTTGGATGCAGATACTCGCTTTCGCACTTCCCGGGGGATTCCTCGGCAGCGTTTTCACCTGGATCTTCTCGCGCCGCAAACAGAACAACGATTTTCTCAAAGAGTTGCAGAGTTCGATCAACCTGCTTTCGGGCGAAAACAAGAAGATTCTCGAAGAAAATATCCAACTGCGGCGGGAAAACATCGACCTCAAGGCCAACCAGGAAGAGATGCTCGTACGCATCGACCGGCTGACCAAAGAGGTGGAGCGCCTCCGCAAGACCATCGGAAAACGAAATTCGTATGAAGACAAGACTCTTTTTGCTGCTCTCCATCCTGCTGCTGGCAAGTTGCACTGCGACGAAGAAGCTCCTCTCGACAGGGACACAGAACAGGACGGATACCGTGTCGCACATGCAGCGCGGCGCACAAAACGCCGTAGAGCAAACCGCACGAGCGGCAATGAACTCTCGATCGGAGGAGACCTCTGTGCTGCGGGCGCTGCGGACGGAGGCGATTCCGCTTCGGACAGCAGCGGTGACGGTGACGGAGGAGAGCCTCCGTAATCTGCCGGAGGGGGCGGCCTATGTTGCCCGTGACGGTCGGCTGACGCTCGAAGCCCGGCGTGACGGGGATACCATCCGCATTTCAGCACGCAGCGATTCGCTTGCCCGACGAGTCGAATATTACAAAGCGACCTCGGCCCGGCAGGACCGATATGCAGATTCTCTGAAGGAGAGTCTGGCAGAAACCCGGGAAGCATACGACCGACTCCTCGAAGTCTCCAGGCATCAATCTTCGGAAACAGCAATACAACAAACGCGGTCCCCGGCCTATCGGGGAAGGTGGATGCTTTTCGGAATCGTTATCGGATGTCTCGGCGGCTGGTGGGCTCATAAAACAAACTTATTTGCAAAACTTTTCAAAACAATTTAATTATGTCTAAACGATCTGTAATTCAAACTAACGACGGCTATCTGATGCTGCTCGACGCTGTCTATTTCAACGGCAGACGCATGGGGAACATTTCGGAAGAGGGCCTTGACTGGGGCGGTGAAGACGCCCAGACCGTCGAACTCTGGGCCGCACAGATTCGGACCAGTCCCGTGCTGGATATCGAAACGCGAGCCGCGACGAATGAGATTACCGGAAAGATGATCGAAATGGTTCCCCAGAACTGCGTCGATCTGATGGGCGGCAAAGTCGCGGGTGAGGAGTGGCAAATGCCCGCCAGCTCGATGCGTGTCGAAGGAGATATGCGCATTCTGACCGGTACGGGTAAGACCGTCAAACTCAAGCGCGTTTCGTTGCGTGCCTCGAAGATTCGCGGCGGCTTGGGCGGCGAAAACGTCCTCGGCATCGAATTCGGACTGAAGGTCCTGGCCCCGCTGGACGGCTCTTCGCCCGGTTCGATTCTGCCGACGGAGCCCTTCATCGAGGCCGACCCGACGTCGCTGACCTTCGAACAGGCAGGCGGCAGCCTCCCGGTCGATATCGAAGCATCGGGTCCGTTCTCGGTAGGTGCTGTGCCCGAAGGCTTCTCGGTGGAAGTCATAAACGGACGCGTCACGGTGATCGCCGAAGCCAATTCCACGGAATCGCCCCGCTCCGGACAACTGGAATTCATCCTGGAGTCCGATCCTGAAACAAAAGCTACCGTATCGCTTTCGCAGCCCAATGCCTAAGCCATGAAACGCAATGTAGAACTGGAGGCAGCGGAAGCTCTGCTCGATGTGGGGATTCTGCTGCCTCTTCTCCGATTCCGCCTGCCCGGAGGCCGGGAGCGGGTGCTGCGCGTAACGATGCGGCGCCCCTGCCTGGGAGGGCAGATGCGCATCGTACGCCACTACCTGAAGCTGGGAATCACGGCCCGGGAATGGGATGCTTTCTCCGAAGACGAGGAGCGTGCCTTTTTCGACCGGCATGCCAAACGCCTTTCGCTGATCCTTGCGCTGACGATATGTCGCGGCTATCTGTCCGGACTCCTGCTGGCCCCCGTGGTGGCCTGGTTGATCCGGTGGAAGGTACCCTCCGAGTACCGGATCGAAGCCCAGCGCTGGTTCCGCAGAATGCGGGGCACGCGGGATTTTACGAGTATTATCGAATCGGCCGAGAGTATCGATCCCTTCCGGTACGAAGCGAGCCGCCCCAAAAGAGCAGGAAAGGGGAGTTAAGAACCGTTTACGAGAGTTCCCATAGCCCCTTCGGAATCGTTTGGCAAATTGCCTCCGCAACAGGATGGTCGGTGCATTACATTCTGTGGAAGGTCAATTTCCAGACACTGGCCATGATGCTGGCCGATGCCCCGCATTATCGAAGCGTCCCGGCCGAATGTACGGAAGCCGGGAGTGCAACGGGAAAACCCGATACCGCACAACTCTTTCAATCGAAACTCAACTTGCAATGAAACCCGTCGAGATAGAATTCCTCGTAAAGAACAATACCCGCCAGGGACTCTCCGGAGTTTCCGGCGGGATTGATGCCGTGGACAAGGATGCCGCGCAGGCGCGAGGCCGTATTCAGGCTTTGAAGGATGAAATTGTGCGACTTCAGAAAGTCATAGCCCAGACGCCGGAAATGGATCAGACGGAAAACATCCGCCAGATAGAAGCATTGCAGCGGCAGCTCCAGGCTTTGCAAGCCGCGACCAAACGCACCGATCTGGTTCCCGCAAGCGCTCCGGCAGCCGTAAGGAGCTATAATAGCCTACATATGGCTATTCAGCAAATAATTCGTGAATCACCGTCGCTGGCAATGGGATTACAGTTGTATTTTCTGGCAGTTTCGAATAATTATCCTATTCTTTGGGATGCAATAGCTCGTACCAGGGCCGAAAATCAGTTATTGGCTGCCAGTGGTGAAAAAACAATTCCTGTATGGCGACAAATACTTTCCTCCGTAGGCTCTTTTCAGACTTTATTGACTGTGGGTATTACTTTGGCAGTTGCGTACGGCAAGGAGATCGGAAACTGGGTGACGAATCTGTTTCGGGGAAAGAAGGCGCTCGACACCGCTCGCATGGCGACTGAACGTTTTCAGAATACGATGCTTGAAGGGGCCCGGAACGCTCAGCAGGAGGTCGTAAAATTGAATCTTCTCTACCGGGCCGCGACGGATAACGCCCGCGCCACAGACGATCGCCGGGAAGCCGTGCGCAAACTCAAAGAGGAGTTTTCGGGTTATTTCAAGAATCTTTCCGACGAGCAAATCATGCTCGGACAAGCGAATGACACTTACAAGGAGCTGATCAAAAACATTTACAAATACGCCAAAGCACAGGCGGCTTTCAAGAGCCTGGTGGATATCGAACAGCAAGAGCTGTTCTTCAATAACATACCGGATATCGAACAATTCCTAAAGGCTAATGACAAATACCTCGAGGCCCAAAAGGATGTTGCTGAAAAACGGAAAACCTACTATGCGAAATCATGGCGTCAACCAGGCTATGATCCCCAAACACGCAAAGATCTCTTACAGGCGAAAGACATTCTGTCAGATGCAGAAGAAAGTGTTTCTTACTGGCAGGAAAGGATTTTTGAAGAGATCAGGAAGAACAAAGGAGGAGAAGAGATTATCGATGAGATAGAGGAGAAATTCGATGGCAACCTCGGGGCATTTCTGCAATTCCTCGCAGAGCAGCGGACGAAATTGGCTGCCGTGGCGGAGCAGGCCCAGTTGCTGGAAAACCCGTCCGGCACGACGACCGATCCCGAACCGACTTCCATCGACCAACTCACAGAACAGTATAAGGCGGCCGTACGTCGCCAACAGCAGAGCCTCGACGACCAGCGGGTCGAGTTGATTGAAAACGAATTCGACCGGGAACGGGAAGCGATCCGCCTCAATTACGAGAAAAACCGTCAGGAATATGAGCGGCAGGAACAACAGACGCTCGCGCTGATTCGCAAACTCCGGGAGTCGGGGGCCGATATCGATTCGAATGCGGAGAAAACCTTTATGGCCGGCACGGCCGCTGCAATAGCCCAAGCTGCGGAAATTCGGGACAGAGAGCTTGCGGATGTCGATAAGAAAGAGGAGGCTTCATACGCCAAGTTGCTGGAGAAGTACGAAACCTACCAGCAGGGGCGTCTGCGAATCGCCCGGAAATACGATCAGGATATTGCCGCTCTTGCCTCAAATCCGGAGGCCCAGCAACTCGCTCGGGAAGCCAAACAAAAAGCGCTCGACGACTTCACGGAACAATTTGCAAGCCAGTTCCCGGAATTCGAAGCCTGGGCCGACCGGGTCGTCGCTGCCTCGGTCAAAAAGCTGGAAAGCCTGGTGATCGAAGCTCAGGAAGAGCTGGAGAACCTGCAAAGCGAGACGCCGGATGATGGTAATGCCATCGCCGTTGCGCGGGCCAAACTCCGCAAGGCCGAACAGCAACTGGCGAAAAAACAGAACCAAACGGAACAGGAAACTACCGATACGACTTCCTGGACGGAGCTTCACCGCGTATTGACCGACGTTATCGGCACTTTCAATGAGGTCGGCGATGCCGTCGGGGGAGCCGGAGGAACCATCATCGCCACCGCAGGAGATATCGCCGGCTCTACCCTGCAAATCATCAATGCCGTTCAGGCATACCGGAAAGCTCAAGCCGCATCGAACACGCTCGGCATGGCCTCCGGAATTCTCGGAGGCATATCTGCCGGTATCGGTGCGCTGACCACTATTGTCAATTTGTTCAAGGGCGGTGAAACTTCGATGGAGCGCAACCTTCGTCTGGCCCGCGAGTTCAACGAAGAACTTCGGATCATGAAAGAGCGCAGCCGTATCGACTCCGATGAATTCGACAATATCTTCGGGGATCGGGTGTACGACCGTTACAAACAAAATATCGATGTGGTGCGCACCTCGCTCGAAGAGCTGGAGAAAGTCCGGGAGAGAATCCTCTCGCGCGGGGAAGAAAAATATCAGTTGCCGGGAGAGTGGCGAGGCGGAGCCGGCACGGGACTTTCGGGGCTGTTCAGGTATGAAAAAACTTGGGAGAACATTGCCGATTCGATCGCCAACATGCAGGTTCAGACACGTCACTCGACCTGGTTCCGCTCGGCAAAATATCAGTCCCTCGGTTCGCTGCTTCCCGAATTATTCACGGATGGCGAAGTCGATATGGACGCGCTCCGGCAATTCGTCGAAGAGGGCGGAGAAACTTTCCAGCACCTGGCACGGGAGAATCAGGAGATGCTCCGCGAAATGGTGGACGACTGGGAAACCTACGAAGAGGCATTGACTGCGGTCCGGGATTATTTGCAGGATATTTTCGGCGATCTGGGCCGTACGCTTACCGATGCTTTGGTGGATGCTTTCGAAAACGGCACCGATGCGGCGGATACTTTTGCCGACAGCGTCGGGCAGGCCCTGCGCTCGCTGGCCAAGGATATGATCTATTCGAGTACGCTCGGTAAGGTATTCGAAGATGCCCAAAAACGCATCGAAGAGGTCATGCAGAGCGACCTTTCCGACGAAGAGCGGTTCGCTCAATGGAGCGAAACGATGAAATCGCTGGTTTCGGATGCCATGGAGCAACAGGACGATTTCAATCGTCTGTGGGAAGAGTTCCGCCGCATTGCAGAAGAGAACGGACTTTCAATCGACGAGGAAGCCGGCACTTCGCAGCAGAGCGGTAAGGCAGGAGCCATTCAGACCGTAACGCAGGATTCGTTCTCCCGCGTCGAAGGACTGGTCACATCGGTACAGATCCATTCCGCGAAGATCGACGAAAACATCGAAGGTATTGTCCCGGTTCTCAAAGGGTCACTCGAAGCGATGAATGCCATCCGGGAAAATACCGAACCGATACCCCAAATCTATGAACTGTTGCAAACCATAAAACGCGACGGATTAAAAGCGATCTGATTATGGCTGAAATACTCGAAGGACTGTTGCTGATCAACCAAACGGATGTATATGCCCGTTTCGGGGCTTTCCTCGCGGAAACCGCTGAAGACAGACACGACAACTACGATTCGCTGCTTGCACCTCCGGCTCTCAAGCAGCAGGCGGAGGTTTCCATTCAGGAGGAGGACGGTGTCCGTATGCCCGATATACTGACGCAGACTTATGAAGCCCGCGATATCACGCTGCGATTCGCCATCGTCGCCTCGAACGATATTTCGTTCTTCACGCGCTACGCCTCGTTCGTGAAATTTCTCAAGGAGGGCGACGACGGGTGGCTGGCGCTCCATCTGACGGACGTAGGGCTGAAATTCCGGGTTTATATGACCGGATTTTCGGATTATTCACAACTGGCGCCATTCGGAAAGGGAGAGGTCGCAGCGACCTTCTCGGTGAAATTCCGGGAGCCGAAGCCGACATTCGAACTCGCTGCGTCGATCTAAAGGTCACGTTCAAATCTTCAAAAAATGGAACTCAAAATATATTCGAAAGAAGGGAATCTGAAGCTGACGGCCTCTCCCGATAGTAACAGTGCTGCAACCTGCGGCATACAGGAGGAGAGTGTCCTCGCGCTCTCCTTCACGGCCTTCGAATGCGTCACGCTCGAAGTTTACGATTATGCGGACTTCCTCGGACGGCGTTATTGGATTCTCGAACGTTATCAGCCGAAGATGAACTGCGACAGCGAATGGAGCTACTCGGTGCAACTGTCGGGGGTCGAAGGACTCACCACGCAGGTCCTGATGGTCAATCCGGATGATGACGACAATCCGATTCTGACACTCACGGCACCGGCACGCGAACATGCGGCGCTGATTATCGCTAACATGAACCGCAAAATGGGGACGACCGAATGGAAAGTCGGAGAAGTGGTCGTATCGGAGTACATCGATATCGAATATACGGGAAAGTACGCCTCCGATGCTCTTTCGGAACTGTCGTCTGCCGCCGGGACGGAGTGGTGGTTCGACGGGATGACGCTCAACATATCCCGCTGTGAGTTCGGCGAGCCTGTCCCGTTGTCTTACGGCAACGGATTGACCGGAGGAATCGAACGGAGCATGGCCGATGGCGTGAAATTTTTCACTCGGCTCTTCCCGGTAGGCTCCTCCCGCAACATCGATCCGGATCGGTACGGACATACCCGGCTGCAATTGCCCGACGGGGCGAAGTACGTCGAACAGGATACCCACCTCGGTATCATCGAATATTTCGAGCAGGAAGCGTTCGATGCGATATATCCGCGCCGGATCGGTACGGTCGGTTCCGTACGGTCCGAAGAGCGCACAAGCGATGACGGCTCGCCGTTTACGGTCTGGTATTTCACCGATCCCGACATTCCGTTCGATCCCAATCAATACGAAATAGGCGGCCTCGTCAAACGGGTGACCTTTCAGACCGGAGAGCTTCGCGGACGGGAGTTCGAAGTGAATTACGACTCGGAAAAGAAGGAATTCGAGATCATCACCCAATGGCCCTACGACAACGATATGCAGTTGCCGTCGGAACCGTTGGTCCCGGCTCCCGGGAACGAATACGTGCTCTGGAATATCAGTATGCCGGACAGTTATTATCCTGCGGCCGAACAGGAATTCAAAACTGCGGTAGATACCTTTATGGCCGACAGCCGTAAAGATATATCCGTGTTCCAGGCATCGACGGATTTTACGGTTGTCGATAAAAGAAACCTCGATTTGAAGCCAGGGCAACGGATTCGGCTCGGAAGCGACAAGTTTTTTCCCGATACCGGATATCGCGATATCCGTATCGTCGCGATCAGCCGCTCCGTCGTTCAGCCCGGAAGCATGACTCTTAAAATGAGCGATGTCCTCTCCACAGGCCGTATTTCCCGCATCGAAAATCAGATTTCGGAAGTGACGCAGATAACCCGGCAGGTTTCATCGGAATTTCCTGACATCATTAAATCGTGGGAGGAAACACCGGCGAGCGACACGACGCTCTATTCGTCGCGTAAGAGCGAACGGGAATTTCTGAACAAGCGCCGGGGAGGTACGGTCGAAGGAATCACCCGATTCCTTAAGCGGCAGCAACTCGACGAGGGATTCCGGACAAGCGACTTCGCCAGCGGCATCACCGGCTTCGGTGCACAGATCGACGGACGAGGCGCCGGCGAGCTGGAGAGCCTCTTCATCCGTCGTTTTCTGGAGGTTCCGGAG
>OHFN01001405.1_pt1 | contig 10953 bp, 6 predicted proteins | sample 1567571 | NCBI WGS metagenome assembly OHFN01 (sample SAMEA3879533, study PRJEB24766) | human gut metagenome | biome: human-associated habitat; feature: feces | place: USA | collected 1985/1987
ACTTTACTTTTGAGCGTGCAAAGATAGCCATTATCTTTATATCCCACAACGTTTTACAAGAAAAAATTGCTATCATTGCACATATTTCTAATCCTATTTTCGTACCTTTGCAGCCAAATAATAGGTATTATATGCAAAATATTCGAAACATTGCAATCATTGCCCATGTTGACCATGGGAAAACAACGCTGGTTGACAAAATGCTGTTGGCCGGAAATTTGTTCCGCAACAATCAAAATAGTGGTGAACTTATCCTGGATAACAACGACTTGGAGCGCGAACGTGGTATAACGATTCTTTCCAAGAACGTTTCCATTAACTACAACGGTACTAAAATTAATATTATTGATACTCCGGGACACAGTGACTTCGGTGGTGAAGTAGAACGTGTGCTGAATATGGCAGACGGATGTATCTTATTGGTAGATGCTTTCGAAGGTCCCATGCCGCAAACGCGTTTCGTGTTGCAAAAGGCTTTGCAGATTGGTTTGAAGCCCATCGTTGTAGTGAACAAGGTAGATAAGCCCAACTGCCGCCCCGAAGAAGTTTATGAAATGGTATTCGACTTGATGTTCAGTCTCGAGGCTACCGAAGAACAATTGGATTTCCCCGTTGTATACGGTTCGGCAAAGAACAACTGGATGAGTACCGACTGGCAGCAACCTACCGATAACATCTACTCACTGCTGGATTGTATCGTAGAAAACATCCCTGCTCCTACGCAGTTGGAAGGTACTCCGCAGATGCTGATAACCTCATTGGATTATTCTTCATATACCGGTCGTATTGCCGTAGGCCGTGTGCATCGCGGTACGCTGAGAGAAGGTATGAATGTATCTTTGGCTAAACGTGACGGTAAGATTGTCCGCTCTAAGATAAAGGAATTGCATACATTCGAAGGTATGGGACGTGTGAAAGTGTCCGAAGTATCTTCCGGTGATATATGTGCGTTGGTAGGTATCGAAGGATTTGAGATTGGAGACACAATCTGTGATTTTGAAAATCCGGAAGCATTGCCGCCTATCGCTATCGACGAACCGACTATGAGCATGTTGTTCACTATCAATGACTCTCCTTTCTATGGTAAAGAAGGTAAGTTCGTTACTTCCCGCCACATCCATGAACGCCTGATGAAGGAACTGGACAAGAACCTTGCTCTGCGTGTACGCAAGAGTGAAGAAGATGGCAAATGGATCGTTTCGGGCCGTGGTGTACTCCACCTGTCTGTATTGATCGAGACGATGCGCCGTGAAGGTTACGAGTTACAGGTTGGTCAGCCGCAAGTTATTTTCAGAGAAATTGATGGCGTTAAACATGAGCCTATCGAAGAGCTTACCATCAATGTTCCTGAAGAATATGCCAGCAAAATGATTGATATGGTAACTCGCCGTAAGGGTGAAATGGTGAAGATGGAAAGTGCGGGCGAACGTGTAAACCTCGAATTCGATATGCCCTCACGCGGTATTATCGGTTTGCGTACCAATGTACTTACCGCATCTGCCGGTGAAGCTATTATGGCGCACCGCTTTAAAGAATATCAACCTTACAAAGGTGAGATAGAGCGTCGTACCAATGGTTCTATTATTGCTATGGAGTCGGGTACAGCTTTTGCTTACGCTATTGATAAATTGCAGGATCGTGGTAAATTCTTCATCTTCCCGCAAGAAGAAGTTTATGCCGGACAGGTAGTAGGTGAGCATTCTCACGATAATGACCTGGTAGTAAACGTTACTAAATCAAAGAAGTTGACCAATATGCGTGCTTCCGGTTCCGACGATAAAGCTCGTTTGATTCCTCCCGTACAATTCTCTTTAGAAGAAGCATTGGAGTATATTAAGGAAGATGAGTATGCAGAAGTTACACCGAAGTCTATGCGTATGCGCAAGGTTATTTTGGATGAAACAGAACGTAAGCGTGCTAATAAGAATTAATCTCCTTATTAATATACAGAAAAATGGGTGCTTTGCTTTATGCAAGACACCCATTTCTGTTTTATGCCTCCTCATTGTTAGTCTATGAACTTCACTTTTGCTGCATTTCTTGGTTTAGCCGCAGGAGTTTCGTCCGGATAACCAAATGCGATGCAGTAAAGCAACTGATACCCTTCGGGAATATCCAGCTTCTTCATATATTCGGCAGCACCGGGAGAAGACATCATAAACCGTGTAGGTCCGCCCAGGCAGCAGGAACCGATGCCCATGGACCATGCGGAAAGAATCATATTCTCGCCAAGCAGGCCGCAGTCAATCTGAGACAAGTCATACGATAAATCATTGGCAATAAACACTACCGTTGATGCGTTGCGGAACATATTCTTGAAGTTCGGATCTTCGGCTGCTTTCGGATTCTCTTTCTTATATACCTCGGTAATGCCGTTAATGAATTCCGGATTATCTACTACTCTAATTTCCCACGATTGCTTGTTCTGCCCATTCGGAGCATTGATACCACAATCCAGAATAATCTGCATGGTATCACGGTTTACGGCTTGTGGGGTGTACTTACGGATGCTACGGCGCGACATGATTGTTTCGATAACAGCATTCTCTTTACTGTTTTCAACTTTTTCGCCCGACTCCTTTTTCACTAGTGTACTGCATCCGCAACACAATAGTAGGCAGATACCTGCAAACATCAATTTCATACTTTTCATATTTCTCTTTAAGTGTTTTTGCAAAGCTAATGAAATCTGTTGTTCTTTTAAACAATACATGGAGACATTTCATGTCTTACCATACTTTATTTACTTGTCAGCCATAATTGATACCTTTAAATTATATGTGTTTTTGCAACACTTGGATAGAAAAAGAGGCGAATATCTTACATTATGTGTTGCTTCTGCGGTAATATTCTATGAATTTCGTATATTCGCATTCTGTATATAAAGAATATGGCAACTAGTTTGGTTATAAACAACGCTTGTCCGATGGTTAGCATCCGATTGGACGAGCAGGAATTTCATGATATTTTCAATAAATATTATGTGCCTCTCTGCTTGTTTGCCTCCCGGTATGCCGAAGAAGCGGAAGCCTCGGCCGATATTGTGCAAGATGCTTTTGCCAAACTGTGGCAGATCAGGGAAGACTTCTTTTACCTGCACCAGGTGAAAGCATTTCTTTATACGGCTGTACGCAACAAAGCATTGAATGAGCTTGAACATTCGAAGGTGGTCTATGAGTATGCCCAGAAGATCATCAGCAAAGAAACGGATGCCTTCTTTCACGATGCTGTGGTGGAAGAAGAAACCTACCGCATACTGACGGAAGCCATTGACAAGCTGCCCCAACAAATGCGTGCCATCATGCGCCTTGCCCTGGAAGGAAAAAAGAATGCCGAAATTGCCACACAGCTTAATGTATCTAGCGAAACCGTGCATACTTTAAAGAAAATAGCCTATAAAAAACTACGCGAATACTTGACCGATTACTATTACTTCATTATACTTTTCATCTAGAATCCGTCTTCTTAATCACCTTTATTCAATCTAATACACATTTATTTCAAAAAAAAGTGTTTAATCATTCACCCGTATTTTATTTTTGCCTGTATTATTATTGAAGATTAATTAAAACAGGTTGAAATATGATAAAGCAGGATTTTGTTATTGCTCGTCTTATAGCCGCATTCTTATCGGGAAAAATAACCCCGGCAGAACGTACGACATTGAATGCCTGGCGTGAAGAGAGTGAAACAAACGAAGCACTCTTCCAAAAGATTTGTAGTGAAGAAAACCTCAAACGGCATACTGAGAAACGGCAAGACTTTGATCTTTCTACAGGATGGAGCGAAATTCAGAAACGTATAAATAGGAAGAAACGTCGTGCCTTTTACTTCCATATCCTGCGGTATGCTGCGATTATCTTGCTGCCGGTGCTGGTAGTGACTCTCTCTCTCAATAATACTCCTGTCAATCAGCAGCAGAAAGACGATCATCTATTGGCTGCCACACATATATTGCCGGGTGAAGCGAAAGCCATTTTGACGCTGGATAATGGAGAAACCCTTTATCTGGATAAGAATTCTACTGATAAAAAGCAAGTGCTATCGGACACCCGGATAGAGGTTGACTCTACTACGTTGAACTATCGTTTAGCTCAGCAACGAGCTATGCAAAATACTCCTGTATATAATAAGGTAGATATACCCTGTGGTGGAGAATATGCCCTTGTACTGAATGACGGTACTAAAGTACGCCTGAACTCCCTGAGTAGTCTGCGCTTTCCTGTTGTTTTCGGAACAGGTAGCCGTGAGGTGGAGCTGACTGGTGAAGCCTATTTTGAGGTGGCCAAAAACGGAGAACCGTTTATCGTTCATACGAATGGTATGAAAATAGAAGTGTTAGGAACAACCTTCAATATACTGGCTTATCCCGGTGAGGAATATCAAGCAACGTTGGTTAGCGGTTCGGTGAAAGTCAATTCCGATAAAGGCGGAAGTTTTATCTTGAAACCTTCGCAGCAGGCTATTCTAAGTCCGGAAAGCGGAAACATACAAGTGCGCACGGTCGATGTGGCATTCTATACTTCTTGGGTGAAAGGTAAAATCTACTTCAAAGATCAACGCCTGGAGGACATCATGAAAACTCTGTCCCGCTGGTATGACATCGACGTGAAGTATACCAACGAAGAGGTTAAGAACAGGCGATTCGGCTGTAATGTAGACAGGTATGAAGAAATCACTCCTTTTGTCGAATTGCTGGAGGCCACTAAAGATGTAAAGATAAGCATTAATAATAAAACAATTACTTTTCAATAACTATTAACAACAACTTAGTATGACGAAGAAACAAAACTACACCAAGAGTTGGGAATGTAATAAACGTATGTGGATTACATTTCTATTTTTCAGCTTCATGATGATTGGTTTTGTACAAGCAGCTAACAATGCTTTTGCACAAGCCACAGTTACGGTGAATCTTAAAAATGTAACGTTGAACGACGTGCTTTGGGAAATCCGCCGCCAGACGGACTTTACGTTTGTGTACAGTACCAATGTTGTGAAGAACGTAAAGATCCAAAATCTGAATGTAAAGAAAGAGAAGATTACAGCTGTATTGGATGAATGTCTGAAAAATAGTGGACTGACTTACCTGGTGAAAGATGGTGTTATTGCCATCCAGCCTGCCAACGAGGTGAAAGAAGTGGCAGCTGTGCAACAGAAGAGTGTAATTACAGGTACGGTACTCGATGAGAACGGTGAACCCATTATCGGCGCCAATGTACTGGTGAAAGGCACTACAGATGGCGCTACCACCAACTTGGACGGGCATTTCAGTATCAGTACCGGCAATACTTCGGTTACATTGCTTGTTTCGTTCGTGGGCTATGTCCGTCAGGAAGTGAAAGCTACTGCCGGTAAAGCGGTAAAAGTGACGTTGGTACCTGACAGCAACTTGATGGATGAAGTGGTAGTAACCGGATACGGTACTTTCAAGAAATCGGCCTATGCCGGTTCGGCTGCCAGTGTGAAATCGGAGAAGATGCAGGACATACCTGCCGTATCTTTCCAGAATTTGTTGCAAGGAAATGCTACCGGTGTACAATTTAGTGCAGGTTCCGGCCAGCCGGGTTCTACTGCTTCCATTAATATACGCGGTATGGGTTCGTTCAATGCCAGCAACTCACCGTTGTATGTGATTGACGGAGTACCTGTTCGTTCGGGTTCTATCAACACGATGAGTTCGGATGCTAACCTTGATATCATGTCTACGATCAATACCTCGGACATCGAGAATATTTCTATCATTAAAGATGCCGCTGCCGCTTCACTTTACGGTTCACGTGCTGCCAACGGTGTGATCTTGATTACGACTAAGAAAGGGAAAGCTGGAAAACCGACCGTTACGCTGCGTGCCGACTGGGGTAGCTCTGACTTCGCAATGGATTACCGCCCGGTAATGAATGGTGAAGATCGTCGCGAATACATATATAATGGTTTGAAGAACAGATACCTGAGAGACGGCAAGACGGAAGAAGCTGCTATAGCCTATGCCGATAAGAATATTGACAAATATGCACCGGTTCCCTGGTGCGGATATGTAGATTGGGATGATGTTATGTTCCAGAAAGGAAACCACCAGTCTTACGAGGCATCTATTTCGGGCGGAAGTGACCGTTTCAAATATTATTCGTCATTGTCTTACCTTAATCAGGAAGGTATTGCCATCAATTCCGGTCTTGAGCGTATCAGCGGCCGCCTGAATGTTGATTACCAGGCTACCGACAAACTCAAACTGGGTGCAAATATATTGTTTGCAACGGTCAATCAGGATGTTTATGGGGAAGGAACTTCTTATACGTCTCCTTTCTATTCATCGCGCAGTGCGGTTGTACCCTCGGATGCAGTGTATAATGAAGACGGAAGCTGGAATCGCTCTTTTGTACGCAACAGCGACCGTAATCCGCTTTTGTCGGCCACATACGATTATCAGCGCGAATATGTGACGCGTGCTTTCAATACCGTTTACGGTGAATATGAGTTCATCAAGGATTTGAAGTTCAAGTCTACTCTTAGTTATGACTATACCAATACGAAAGGAAAAGAGTGGTCTGACCCCCGTACATCCAATGGCGACGACATCAACGGCGGTATGTCTAAGAAGTTCTATGAATTCAAGAAGATGGTATGGGCCAACCAGTTGAACTACAAATTCTCCATCGCGACCGATCATCACTTGGACGCTTTGGTAGGTTATGAGATTGATGAGCAGTACCGCGACTATCTGTCGGGCTATGCTACCAACTTCGCTACTCATGACAAGAACGATATCAGCAACGGTATGAAGACTGAAAGCGTAGGCGGTTATGACCAGAAAACGCGTATGGTGTCTTATCTGACTCGTCTGAACTATGACTACAAGAACAAGTATTACCTGGGTGCCAGCTATCGTATGGACGGCAGCTCACGTCTTCACAGAGATAACCGTTGGGGTAGCTTCTGGTCGGTATCAGGTGCATGGCGTATCATCGAAGAGCAATTTATGGAGTCTTACAAAAACTGGTTGACAGACTTGAAGATTCGTGCTTCTTATGGTGTGAACGGAACGCTTCCTTCCGATTACTTTGGTTACAGAGGATTGAGCAGTTTGACTAACGGTTATCTGGAACAACCGGGTATCATCCAGTCTCAGTTGAAAAACACTGACTTGGAATGGGAAACCAACTATAACCTGAACCTTGGTCTGGACTTCGGATTGTGGAACCGCATCAATGTGACGCTCGAATACTACACCCGTACTACCAAGAACTTACTTATGGACCGTCCTATCTCAATGACCACCGGTTTCAACAGTTATCTGATGAATATCGGCGAAGTAGAGAATCGTGGTGTCGAAGTGGAAATAAACTCCACCAATATTCAAACCAAGAACTTTACTTGGAATTCTACTTTGAACTTGTCTCACAACCGAAACAAGATTGTCACCCTGGATGGTATTCAAACCGAAATATCCGCCGGTTCGCAAATTCGTAAGGTGGGTGAGGCTTATCGTACCTTCTACATGATTGAATTCGCAGGAATCAATCCCGAAACCGGTAATCCGCAGTTCTACAAGAATACGAAAGATGAGAACGGTAATTACAGCAAAGAGATTACTGAGAAAGTGAAAGAAGCAAAAGCGATTGTGATTGACAAGACTGCCGATCCTAATTTGAGCGGAGGTTTCTCTAACTCACTTCGTTACAGGTGGTTTGACCTGAACTTCCTGTTCACCTTCCAGTTCGGCGGCTATTCGTATGACAACTGGGCACAGAAGACCGAGCATGGCGGCGACGACCTGAAAGCGAATATTCCTACCTATTACAAGGATAACTGGAAGAAACCGGGTGATATTTCCAGATACGAGGTGTTCATCTATTCTCCCGACGAACCGATGTACGACGTTACTAATACCCGTCGTCTGCATAGCTCCGATTTCGTCCGTCTTAAATCATTGACATTCGGTTTCACTTTGCCCAAGCAGTGGGTTTCCAAAGTTGGAATCAGCAATGCACGTCTGTTTGCATCGGCAGACAATCTTTGGACATGGGCGGCTCATGACTACTACGATCCCGAAGCTGTGGTTGGTGGTACGGCTATTTGGGGAACTCCTCCTTTGAAAACTGTGACATTTGGCGTAAACGTTAATTTCTAACTATTTAAAATTGAACACTATGAAATTTCTGAAATATTTGGTTATCAGTTCTATGTTGTTGGTCACTTCATCTTGTGGCAATGACTGGCTGGACTTGGACCCTTCAACTTCTGTTGATACTGAAACAAGCATCAACCAATTGTCCGATATCGAATTCACATTGAACGGTATTTATAGTACCATGCAGAGCTCGAATGCTTATTCAGGGCGACTGATGTACTATGGAGACGTAACAGGCGATGACATGCAGGCGGTAAGTGCTACCAAGCGCACGGGAGACTACTATCGTTTTACTTATAACAAGGATAATGCTCCCAGCACACACTGGTCTTATCTCTATTCCATCATTCAGAACTGTAACCTCATCTTGATGAACATCGACAAGTTGCCTGCTGAAGAAGATGAAGATGAGGACGGTTATCGTGATGACCTGAAAGGTCAGGCATTGGCTATCCGCGGATTGGCATTGTTCGACCTGACCCGTTTCTTTGGTTATCCTTACTTGAAAGATAACGGTGCTTCGCTGGGTGTGCCTATCGTGAAAGACTTGTCTACTATCAATAGCAAGCCCAAACGCAATACAGTAGCAGAGTGCTACAAGGAAATCATTTCCGATTTCACGACTGCCATTCCGTTGCTGAATACCAAATTCAATAAGGGTAAGATAAACCGCTGGGCAGCATTAGGCTTGTTGAGCCGTGTTTATCTGTACAAGGGCGAAAATGCCAATGCTTTGTCTGCGGCAGAAGATGCCATTGCCGGTGCCGAAAACGCAAAATATGCTCTGTGGAAGAATGACGAGTATGCTACGGCATGGAGCAATGATGCGAGTAAATTGAATCCCGGAGAAGTGTTGTTTGAAATAGTCAATCTGACCACAGACAGCCCGGGCAAGGAAAGTATGGGATACCTGAATTCCTATAGCGGTTATGACGATATGTGTATCACTGTATCTTTCTATAAACTCCTGAAGGCTGATAAGAACGATGTACGTCTCAAGCTGCTGAAAATCGAGAAGAAAGACTATGCTTATGTCTTCAAGTATCAGCCGCAGGAAGGCGAAAGCATTACCGATGCCAATATCCCTATCATCCGTTTGTCCGAAGTTTATCTGAATGCTGCCGAAGCAGCTGTGAAGGAACATGATAACACTACTGCCGTACGTTATCTCGATGCAATTGTGAAACGTGCAAACCCTGAAAATACCGTTGTCGGAAAAACTCTCACAGTAGAAGATGTGTTGAATGAGCGACGCAAGGAGCTGGTAGCTGAAGGACATCGCATGTTCGATTTGATGAGAAACGGTATGACTATGAAACGTGTGGACGAAACGGACACAGATATTGCCAAGACTTCGCACGATTCTCCGGTGATGGAAGCCGACTGGAACTATTACAAGATAGTACTTGCTATTCCTAGGTTCGAGATGAATACGAATCCCAATATGGTACAGAATCCTGGATATGGCGATTAATAAATGATAACTATGATACAAAAGAATCTTCGTTTCCGATATTCTCTTGTCTTATTTACTCTATTAACATGCATCAGTTCCGGTCTTATGGCCGGAACTCTTGCTTTGGGGGAGAAGAACAAGAAGAAGGAGAAAAAAGAATTACTTACCTGCGACGGGCCTTATATCCTTTATCAACCCGGAGGAGGTGCACGCGTTATCGCTGTAAACGAGCGCGGTGCCATCTTGGACACAACCTATGCCACGTTGCCGGACGACTTCTCCTTTCGTGTATCGGATCATAAAGGTCGATATCCTTTTATGGTAAAGCTGCATCCTTCGAAGCGCCAGAACTGGCAATGGCAACAGGCCGGCAAAGTATTTGTAATGTCCGACCCTCACGGTAAAATGGATTGCGTAGTGAGTCTCCTGCAAGGAAACCACGTCATTGACCGGGATTTACATTGGAGTTTTGGCAATAATCAGCTGATGGTCATTGGCGATGTCTTTGACCGCGGCAAGGACGTGACACAAATCTTTTGGTTCTTCTATAAGCTGGAGGCCGAAGCCGAGGCTGCTGGTGGAAAGGTATCTTTCTTGCTGGGCAATCATGAGCCTATGGTGTTGGCAGGCGATATGCGCTACTCAAAAGGGAAGTATCAAGCATTGGCCGATACACTGGGGATGTCCTACCGGAGCCTGTGGAGCGCGAACACAGAATTGGGCAAGTGGCTGGCTACTCGCAATACGATGCAAATTATTGGTAAAGACTTGTATGTCCATGCAGGATTGAGCAAAAGCTTCTATGAACACAACCTTGATATCAGAACCGTGAACGAAACAATGAGTAAGGCTTTGTTTATGGATAAGAAAGGGCGTTCGTCGCTGTCTCCGCTCACAGCTTTCCTTTATGGCAGTTATGGACCTATATGGTATCGTGGTTTGGTCAGAGACAAAGAGAAGTATCATCCCTTGTCTGCTGATACACTGCAATTGCTTTTAAACAGATATCAGGTGAAGCGCATCATTGTGGGGCACACCATTTTTGATGATATTACCAAGTTCTACAAAGGCAAAGTGATCGGTGTCAATGTGGACAATGAAAAGAACCGAAAGCATAAGCGCGGCCGCGCGTTGCTGATAGAGCCTCGTGGCTGTTTCGTTGTTGGAGACAAAGGAAAGATGCGTGAATTTTGAGAAAGACTTAGGCATGATTAAGAAAGAAGGCGGCTCCCGTTACCGGAAGTCGCCTTACTTGTATATAAACTGGTTTTATTCTTTCGATTACAATTTCGGACCAGCAGCAACCAAAGCCTTACCAGCTTCGTTACCAGTGAACTTAGAGAAGTTCTTGATGAAACGACCAGCC
>OHFN01001413.1_pt1 | contig 10911 bp, 5 predicted proteins | sample 1567571 | NCBI WGS metagenome assembly OHFN01 (sample SAMEA3879533, study PRJEB24766) | human gut metagenome | biome: human-associated habitat; feature: feces | place: USA | collected 1985/1987
AAAACTGCCGCCGAACGATTATCTGTTAACGCTTCACGCTTGTTGCGGTTGTCTGTGTTTCCTGCTGTTTATTTGCTGTAGTTGCAACATTTTTATATGCATCTATCACTTTGTTGTTCAGCTCATCATGAAATTCCTTGGTAACCGGGTTAGCGATATTCTTGTATTCGCCGGCGGAATTTTTATACTGCGGCATCTGCAAAAACATTCCGTTTGCACCGTCGAAAACTTTCACACCTGACACAACAAAACAATCATCCATGGTTATCTGAGCAAATCCTTTAAGATTGCTATCATGATTGTTGTTAGGAAGCACCTTGACTTTCATTGCGATTGCTTCGGGTTCGCTTTTAATTACAGCAGTGTCATTGTTTTCGTAGGCTGTCATTACAGCTGTGTTTATAGCTTTGCGCATTTCGGCGGTAACCGGATAGCAGTCGTCATAGTACTGATTATCTTTGCCGAGATGATTCGGCATAGCGACATACATTCCCTTTTCGGTTCCAATGACCTTAATGCCGCCAACGGCAAAGTTGCCGTTGAGTACGACTGTGGCTAAAGCTTTCAACTTGCTTTCCGGGTTGTCAAGCTTTGTTATTCTTGTTGTTATATTCATATAAGTACCTCCTGTTACGGATACAATCAATATCATATCCTGTTCTGTTGCGGTTCGGCGGCAGGTTTCAGCATTACAGCTTTTTATGATTTTATGTTTCGGATGCGGCTTTAAGAGATATTTCCCGCATTGTTTCAAAATCGGATTTCAGAAAACATATTGTAGTTTCCCGTGCATTGATTTTAGCGGAATATTTGATGTTGCGCTCAGACAGCTGATTGATCACCTTTTGAGCTATGCTGTTGTTTTTGAATAACTTGTACGCTACCTCGCCTTCAGCTGTCAATTCCGCATGGTTAATGTTCCCGCATAATATCTGAGTAGACAACAGCCCGTATTCAGATAACACCTTTTCTTTGAGTAATTGTCCGAAACGGTCATTCAAAGGGACTGCCATATCATAGTAATTACCGTCTTTACTCTTAATTTTTGGCATTTCATAATCTATTGTTCCGTCATGGCAGGTTATTTTAATGCCTGAAATAACAAAACTGTCTGACAGCCTGATTTCTCCCGATGCAGGAACATTATCGCCGTATGCAGTTGTTTTATGAAGTCTTACTGTGATCTTCATATCCACCGGTGATTTATCGGCTAACGGAGAAGAGGAGTTATCTACATAATTTTTTATAACGGAATTGATAATATCCTCTTTAACCTCCGAACGTGTAGGAAACGCCATATCATAGTATTTTCCGTCACTGTTACGATTACTTGGCATTGCTACACACAACGCATCGTCATCTGTGCCTATATCAATTATTCTAAAGCCGTGAATAGCTATGTTGTTGTTTAGAAAAACAGTAGCATAAGCTTTCACCGGACTTTTGTTATCTGTATTTTTGATTACTTTTGACTGTATATCCATATAACCGTATCGTGCTACCTGTAGCACAATACAGTTTCTCACCTCTTTCTATATTTTGATTGTGCTACCTGTAGCACAATTTACTGACCGATTATTGTCAACTATATTGTCAAGAATCGGTTTATCAATGATATTGACTTTTGCGATTATTCTTTCACCCGACATCCGAAGATGATAGCAAATTCCTGATTGTTTAAGTTGCTCAACATCGCTCTGACTTATATACGCATAATAGTAGTTCTCATTCGCCAATTTGCAAATATCGCTGTAAATATCACCGTTCACTACATCAACGATCTCACCTTTCCACAGTTCTCCGTGCAGTCCTTTGTGATTAATATTGTTTTTGGCTTTTACAGATGTACCGCCTGCCTTTTCCCACTCCAATAGATTTTTATTATAATCGTCTATCAGAATATCTTTATCGGTGAGTTGATGACCGATAGCTTCTGACTTTGGTACATTCAGAGAAGTAAAAATTCTGTGATCTTTATCTATGTTAGGCAGATACTTATCAAGCCATTGATTTTTTTCGTCCAATGAGCAGGAATTTAACGTAGCCGATAAAATATAAATCTCCGCCGTGCTATCATTCACTAATTTCTCAATAGCTGCTACAGCGTTTTCAAACGGCTTTAAATCTCTGAAAAAACCTTTTTCAAACATTCGTTCAAGGTATAAATTTTCATCATGAAACCTTGCTATTGTTCCATCCATGTCAATATAGATTTTTGTTCTTTCTTGTAATATGGGGATATTACCGGAGGCTACTTGTTCGCTAACGCCTTCCAATTCATTTATAATTGCTTTTTCCCAATCATCAAGATTATTCGGAAGCGAGTTTTTGAAGCACTCGGAGTTCAAACGGGATGTATGCTCAAAAAATTCCTTTTCTATGCTTTTCTCACCACGAAAACCGATATACCATTCATTGAGCAACAAAGGAATGAATTTTGCAACGAAAATATCATCAATTTCTTCTCTGCCGAGCTTTTTTGATGCATACATTGCATAATCTCCAAACCATTCCGTGATACGATCGGGTTCGGGTGTATTGTGCCTTATTTCATATCTTGCTATCAATTCGATTTTATCAACTGTGGACAACTTTTCCATATTATAATCCTTTCTCAGTCAAGTTGTGCTACCTGTAGCACAAACACGTGTGCGGTGTGTTTTTTTCACACCGCACAGCTTTGTTTACAGTCAGAAAATTATAATACAACTTTTTTTGCATTCATAATTGTTTCTGCTTTTTCCTTATCATCAATACCAACCCGTATTATTATGCTACCGTCTGATTTGGTTTGCTTTTCAAAAGAAACAGACGCATTAGTTAAAGCATTTATCTGTTCATCGGTAGCAGGAAAGTAGTAGCAATCAGGTATATCTTCTTGCTTTTGCTCATCGGTCGCACCGGAAGATATAAGCTTCTCAACTTCTATCTGGCGCTTAGTTTTAGCCTTTAATTCTTCTTCCTGTGCAAACGGTTTCTGCACCTCAATCTGTGCAGTTTCATACTGTGTCTGTATATTCTTAAGTTCAACTTTTGTATTTTCGATATGCTCAGATAAACGTCCGATTGCATTGTCGATACGAGTTATGTTACCGTTTGCGTCCTCGCCAAGTGATACTTTTTGTGTTGTTGCACCTTTTAATGCAATTTCATAACAATGCACTACGCCTGAACTAAACTGAAGTTCCATATCGAAACCTCTGTATTTACCGATTGCTATCGGATCAGGGTTATTCATTTGCTTGCAGAACTCTAAGATAGCTTTTCCGGCATCGGCTTTTTCTGAAATGTATTTGCCGTCAATTTCAATGCCGACAAAGCTGTAATCGGAGGGCTTCGGATGTGCTTTTGCTGTAGCTAAGTCCTGTTCCAACGCTTTTATAGTGTTATTCAACGCCGCAATCTTCTGAGGATAGAATTTAATTATTTTATCCTCAAGGTTGTATTTTTCGGAAAGATAGTTAGCTTTCAATAGTTTCAGCTTTTGAACCTGAATGTCTAAATCCATTTTTTCTTTGATATACGGATTGCCTGTTGCAAGCATTTTGATCTCCGCATAAGAAAGTGCAGTTTCGTCTATATCGTCAGCAGATCTTACCGGTGATTTACTTGTCATAATCTGACTGGCAAATTTTTGTTTGCCTTCAACGAGCTGATAAAGGTAAGCGTCAAAGGTTTGCTCTGTAACATACCTGTAGATTTCAACTTCAGGATTAGAGTTGCCCTGACGAATAATTCTTCCTGCTCGTTGTTCAAGATCTGACGGTCGCCACGGACAATCTATATCATGCAGAGCGATAAGCCTATCCTGAACATTCGTGCCGGCTCCCATCTTTTGAGTTGAACCGAGAAGCACTCTGACTTCGCCTTTGCGTGTCTTTTGGAATAACTCCTTTTTCTTAACATCGGTGTCTGCTTCGTGGATAAAGCGGACTTCACTTTCGGGAATGCCTCGCTCAATCAACTTCTTTCTGATGTCGTTATACACCGAAAAAGTGCCGTCGTTCTTTGGAGTAGATAGGTCGCAGAACACAAGCTGCGCTGATTTCTTGTCGGCTGTTTCTTCCCATATGCGATAGATGTTATCAATACAAGCGTTGATTTTACTGCCCTCAAAGTCGGGAAGCATCTCATTCAGCATACGCTGATCAAGCGCAAGTTTTCTGCCGTCATTTGTTATTTTCAGCATATTGTCTACACTGGCATCAACGTTTCCTTTTCGCACGAGCTCAGCACGTTCGGCGAGCTTTGCGACCATATCTTTTTGTATTTCTGACGGTTTTACAGCAACGTTATGAAAATTTGCTTTAGGAACCGGAAGCTCCAACATATCGGCTGTACGTATATCGGCAACTTCTTTAAACATTGACATAAGCTCCGGCAAATTAAAGAACTTAGCAAATCTTGTCTTTGCCCTGTAACCTGTACCCTCGGGCGTAAGCTCTATTGCGGTAACGGTTTCGCCAAAAGTAGAAGCCCAGGCATCAAAATGCTGTAGTTCGTTCTTTGCAAGGGTGTCATATTGTAAGTAACGTTGAATGGTGTATAATTCCACCATACTGTTTGAAATCGGAGTACCGGTCGCAAATACAGTTCCTCGACCGCCTGTAAGTTCATCAAGGTATCGGCACTTCATAAAGAGGTCGGAAGATTTCTGTGCTTCTGTTTGTGCAATACCGCCGACATTTCGCATTTTTGTGTAAAGGTAGAGGTTCTTGTAATAATGACTTTCGTCAATAAATAGCCTGTCGACACCTAACTCCTCAAAAGTAACTACATCATCCTTGCGTGACTGATCGTTAAGCTTTTCAATTTTCTGACGAATAGCTTTTTTCGCTTTCTCAAGCTGTTTTATCGAGAAATTTTCTCCTCGATTGCGTTTTAATTCGGCAATGCCGTTTGTGATTTCGTTTTCCTGCTGTTCGAGAGAAGCTCTCTGACGTTCTATGCTCATCGGGATTTTTTCAAACTGACTATGCCCAATAATGACCGCATCGTAGTCACCCGTTGCAATTCTGCCGCAGAATCGTTTACGGTTTTTGGTTTCGAAATCCTTTTTTGTTGCTACTAAAATGTTAGCAGACGGATAGAGCTGAAGATATTCGGAAGCCCATTGTTCCGTAAGATGATTCGGCACGACAAACAAAGACTTGTTGCATAATCCAAGTCGCTTGCTTTCCTGTGCCGCCGCCACCATTTCGAATGTTTTGCCGGCACCGACTGCGTGTGCAAGAAGTGTGTTTCCACCATATAGAATGTGTGCGACAGCGTTTCTTTGGTGTTCTCTGAGCGTAATCTCAGGGTTCATTCCGCTGAATACAATGTGACTGCCGTCATATTCACGAGGACGAATTGAATTGAACCTTTCGTTATATAACTTGCAAAGCCGTTCTCTGCGTTGCGGATCTGACCATACCCATTCCTGAAAGCCTTGCTTTATAAGCTCCTGCTTTGATTGAGCAATAGCCGTTTCTTTTTTGTTAAGCACCGGTTTTCTGCTTCCGTCAATATCTTCAACATAATCGAATATACGTACATCCTTTAAGTTCAATGTTTCTTCTATGATCTTCGAGATGAACCGTATGTGTTATAAGCCTTAACATTACTTCTGTCGTATGATTTCCCGTCAATGCTCCATTCACCTGTGTGCTGTGAATAGTGTACAACTATACTGCTTTTGACATAAGCCGGTGTATTTAAAAATTCGTGAACGAATTGCTGTACAACATCAATCGGTAACCAAGTCGAGCCTAACCGTACAGATATTTCGCTCGCTGTCAAGTCTTCAGGCTGAACCTTTCCTAACGCTTCAATATTAATGTTGAATGAAGAATCGGCTTCTGCAAACTTTTTGGCGATTGCAAGCTTTTCTCTGACATTGCCGGACAAATATTCATCTGCCATGAAATACTTAACTTGATTATCGTCATTTCCGTTATAAAGAGGGTTTAAAAAAATTACGCCTTTTAGATCGTTGAAAATCTCATCTTCCTCTTTTCCGGTCAGACGTTTCATGTATTCCATATCAATTATAGCTTTTTCGCCGATAGACACAGCGAGTGCTTCGCTTGCCGTATCGACCTGTGTAACAGGCTTATGCGGCATTATCGTTCTCTTAAAGAATATATCCGCTTTACGTTCAAAATCACCTTCATTGCCGATTATCTCAAGGGCAGATAAAAGTGCAAAAGAACTGTCATCGCCAAAAGCAGATTTGTTAGCTTTGCTGTTGATATGACCGTATTTTTTAACGTAAGTGTCGTAAACCGCATTAAGTTTTGCCTGTTCTGCCTTTATCTCTTCATCGGGATAGTCTTCTGATTGTAATTCTATCAGATTGCGAACGCAATCTCTTATTCCGATCATACCCTTAATTCGGTTTTCAGCAGTTGCCGATACCTCTATAGGCGACATACGGGAATTTTCACGGAAATAGATTTTATCGTCCACTACCGTGTAAGAAAAATTTCTTACCGTAGGGTTGGCAGGAATCGAATTATCTTCTTCCTCAAGCTCATCGGTTACCGCATATTCGGAAATCTCTCCGTGTATATTTGCTACCGCTTCCGATAACAATTCTGAAAGATCGGCATTTTCAAACGGCACGCAGGTTACTTCTTCGCCAAAGCGACCGCTTACGGTTTTCATCTCGCCGAGTATCATTTCCGGATTCTGTACAAAATATGAGTTCATTGTGATGCCGTTTTCGTCAGTGTCAAGATGGACCCAATCCCGTTCAATATCAACGAGCCTGTCACGCTTTTGCAGGAATAAAATATCTGACACAACCTCTGTACCTGCATTGCCCTTAAAGGTATTATTCGGCAGTCTGATTGCGCCGAGGAGTTCTGCCCTTTGTGCTATATATTTTCTGACAGATGAATTTTTCTTGTCCATCGTGCCTGTACTTGTAACAAGAGCCATAATACCGCCGGGACGTAACTTATCCAAAGACTTTGCAAAGAAATAGTCGTGGATAAGGAAATTATACTTATCGTATCTCTTATCAAGCACCTTGAAATCACCGAACGGAACATTGCCGATAACTCCGTCAAAGAAGCTGTCAGGCACATTCACTTCTTCAAATCCCTGTGCCGCTATTGAAGATTTCTGATAAAGCTGCTGTGCAATGCCTGCCGAGATTGTATCAATCTCAACGCCGTAAATCTTTGTGCTTTTCATTGACTTTGGCAGCATACCGATGAAGTTACCGATACCGCAGGACGGTTCAAGCAGGTTGCCCTCCTTAAATCCCATCTGTTCCATTGCCTTGTATATGGCATTGATTACATCGGGAGGGGTGTAAAAGGCGGTCAGTGTACTTTCTCTTGCGGCGGCATATTCTTCGGGTGAGAGTATAGTATAAAGCTCCGCAAACTCATTTGCCCACGCTGAATTATTCTCGTCAAAGGCTTCGGGCAAACCGCCCCAGCCGACATATTTAGACAGGACGAGTTGTTCTTCGGGTGTGGCAAATCTGTTTTCAAACTCACATTCTTTGAGTACCTTTATTGCTTCTGCATTTCTACGAAAGCGTTCTTTCTTGCCTACTTGTTCAACGGGATTGGAACGCAAATCAAAGTTATTTCGCTCTGACATCGGAACATCGGGGTGCAAGTCGAAGCTCTTTACCTTTGACTTTTTCCTCTGTTCCCAAGCAGGAGCAACCGGTTTTTGTTCTTTGTCGGATATGTCATTGGGGATTTCATCAAAATCGGCGGTATCGTGAACAGGCTCGGCGATTATTTCGGGAGTTTTCTCCTGCGTTCCGAATTGCCTGTCAAGCTCCTCGTGACGGTCGTATTCCTGTTTTGCGGCGGTAATCAGCGCTTCGCCGAGAGTTTCCCACGAATGCGTAACCTCAAATCCGCCCTTGGTGCGGAATGTGATGCTTTCCTCGCTTTTTGTTGCGGAAATATCAACATCGTCTATACCGTCCTTGCTGCCGAAAAATTCGATATGGTTGAGCTTGCCGTACATACCCTTTGCAAGCTCCGCACGGACGTCCTCGCCGTTGTGATACCTTGTTGTGATATCCTCAAATTTGTCTGCGGTCATACCTGCGCCGATAAGCCAACGGCTGCTTGTGCCGCTGTATTTCTGCGCTTTTTCGTAATTAAACAGCTTGTCGGCAAGTGTGTCCATTTCATCACTTGCAAGCTGATTGTCCGCAAGCAAGGTGAGATTATCGGTAAGGGTACGGCGGACTTTTCTTTCCTCACGTGAAAGCGTGAAGTCGGGAACTTCCTTAAAACCTACGCTGTCAACAAAATGCGCCGTGATTTTTCCGTTCTGCTTAACGCAGATAATGTCACTCACCGAAAGGGAATGTCCGTGGAAATCTTCGGGACGATTGACGTTGAATTTTGCAAAAATATCCTCAAGCGTTTCGTTTTCCTGCATTCTGCCACGATACACCTGATTGTAATTTTCACGGTCGGCATACATTCCGTGAGCCTGCATATATTCGCTGTTTGTAAAGCGATAGTCCCTTAATTCCTCGCCGTCTTTCAGCTGATAAATGGCATATCTCGGCTCGGTCAGAGCAAGCAACTTGCCAACGTAATTTTCTTCTCGGCTTGATATATCCTCGCTGTCAGTCATAAATTCCTCAACAGCCCCATCAAAGCCTGCGCTGCCCCTGTCAAGCGTTTCCTGCTTGCAGTTTTCAAGCAGATATTCCATAGGGTCGTCTTTCAGAACTGCATTGAAAATGTCGTCATAGGTGAGGTAGTTGTACACCAGCTGACCGCCTGCGGCACTGTCGGGATTGTAGTAAATCCAAGTGACCTGCTCAATTTCGGGCTGAACGTAGAATTTATCCACATCGGACGGGATTTCGGGCTTCTGACTTTCAGCTTTTTCCACGGAATTTTGCTGAATTTCTTTTTCGCTTGCAGCTAAAAGTGCCGTGAGCTTTTCTCTGTAACCCTCAATTTCTTCTACAGAAATCCATTCGGGTTTTGCGTTATCGGAAAACGAGTTATAAAGCTCAAGCATATTATGGATGTGCGTATCAACGTTTTCACCGTCAAGATAGCGTATAGCACCTGCGCCGCCGTTGCCGAGCATATAGTTACAATCGGATTGCATACGGCTTAAAAGCTGATAGCGAAATTTATCGTCCGAGTTTTTTCCCGGAGAAACAGAAAAAGCAGAGGCTTTTGTAACCTCTGCTTCATATTCTGCTATGAAAGCCGTTTGTTCATTGATTGACGGTAACGGCTTAATGTTGCTTAAACGCTCATTATTATCTGCTGAGTAACTATCTCTTGAACTTCGTGCCTGAGATTGTTCATCAGCTGAACCCATTTCATCATATCTTTCGCTTTCAGCTCTTCTGTCAGCCCCTGTTTTACCGACATCTCTTTGATCAGCTCGTCCTCCAGTTTGAGCGCTCTCTGTTCCGTTTCTGCGAGGTACTGTGTTAACTGACAACTCGTCATCAGATTGTAGTACATTATCTTGTGGTGCTGCTTCAGATATTCCTTTTTCATCTGTGCCCATTTGCCGAGTGTTACCTCCTGCTGTTCCGGTAATGAAAGATCCGGAATCAGATAGTCGCCCTGCATTGTGTAAGTGATTTCTTTCATAATTAGAACTCCTTTCGCTATTATAGCTTATATTGTTGTCAGGCATTATCGCCTGTTGATTTTCCTTTTCAATTGCACGAACCGTTTTTGCGACTACACCGAGTCCCATTTTGGCTATATCGCTTGTGGCATATCCGATAGAGTTCAACAATTCATGTGTGCTGAAATATTCTATACCATCAAAATCGGATTCGGTTAACCCACTGTCTGCTCCAAGACGTTCGGAAATCATATACACTACGCTGTTTTTTACAAGTCGTTTGTATATTTCTTCAGCTTCATCAGTACTTATATAGTCTATTTCACTGCCTGTTCCGTTTCTGATAAAATTATAGATATAGTCATCTATGTTGTCATCCACTGCATTAGATACGCTTTCTTTAATTACGCTTTCAAGACTATCCAAGTCGCTTAATGTGCCAAATGTATTTTTTAATGCTTCCGTAACATCGCTTTGATATTCGTCAGACATTTTCCATACCGGAACTTCTCTTGACCGTTTTGTTCCGTGTGTATCGGTGATGTCAAAGTAGTATTTAAGTCTTTGGCTTTTGCCCGAAGGATCCTCAAATACTGCGATGCCTTTTGCACCTCTGTTGACCCATCTGCCGAATGCTGTGTTCCAACGTTCGATTTCTAATACCGCCGTTGCGTCCGGACGCTGAGCAAACAGTAACAGCTGTTCGTCAAAACGTAGCTTGTAATTTCTGCAAGCAGTTCTTAAGAACGATTGCCACGCTCGAGCGTCTTTCGTCACATCGACAATGATTTGATCGTACAAATCATTTATCAGTTCGTACTTCCTTGCCATATCTATACCTCCGTTTTTTCTGCGGCTCACTTCTTAGTAAGCCGTCATCATTTTATATAAAAAGTCGGAGAATAGATTTCGCCGACTTTATTATAACACTTTTCGTTGCGTTTGTCTATCATTATAACACTAAATATTAAACAAATTAAAACTGGATTTTTTGTTGCTTCTGCTATTTTTCTTTTCTGAGTTGTTTCAGTAGTTGATCAATTTCCGTTTCGTTTTTCCTAAGGAAAACTATATTATACTTATCGCCTTTTTTAAAATAGGCAAACTGTATACCGGATTGCTTTATGTTGTCAAGCAATTCGGGGGCAACCATTCTATATTTAGGTTTCTCACCGTTTACTGCGGCTAAACGTTTTATTTCTTTGTTTAGTCTGTTATTTCGTTCATACTCTGTTTCCTGCTTGCTCTCATCCGCAGGGTAGAGAATTTTTGTAATGAGTTCTTTGGTGTCCGGCATAAACGCAACGTTATACTTTCCATCATCCTTCGGGAAAGCCG
>OHFN01001420.1_pt1 | contig 10870 bp, 13 predicted proteins | sample 1567571 | NCBI WGS metagenome assembly OHFN01 (sample SAMEA3879533, study PRJEB24766) | human gut metagenome | biome: human-associated habitat; feature: feces | place: USA | collected 1985/1987
GCATATCATTTTTCACGTACCCAAAGAGCAAAGAAGCTGAAAGAAGATGTATATCATGCTTTCCACAAAATCAGTAACGAAGCTAAAGAAGCGCTTAACTCTGCCGAGGAGCATGCGATGCATGCAGGTGTGAAAGCTGCTGATAAAGTAGCAGACAAAGCGCATGAGGCTGCCGACAAAGCAGACAGCTTAAAGAATAAGGTACATGATATAGCAGACAATGCTAAAAAGTAAGAAGTACATGGAGGGAAGATATCAATTAATGTAGCCTTCCCTCTGTTTATACCTTATTCTGTTTGTAAACTCCGGCGATTCAAAATCTCATCTATATGTTCCAGCGCCCATCCCACCAAAGATTCAACGTGTGGCATCAGACTAAAACCTGTTTCAGTAAGACAATACTCTACGCGAGGCGGAACTTCTGCATAAACCTTCCTGGCTATTAATCCGTCTGCCTCCAGCGAACGAAGGGTCACCGTCAGCATACGTTGAGAAATATCTCCGATACTTTTCTGGATATCACCGAAACGCATCGTACCATTCGCCTTCAGAGTAACCAGTATAAGCATTGACCATTTATCTCCCAATCGACTTAGTACATCCCGTATCGGGCAAGTACCGGTGTAGTGAAAACTTTTCATTTTTTAACCTTTTCTAATTCGTTGAACTTCAATATTAGTTACATAGCTGTAACTATCTTACAATCAAGTGCGTTCTTGTTATTACCAAACAAGAAGCATAACTTTGCTTCACAAAAGTAATAAAGTTACTGAAAATAACTATTGTCTCACTTAATAATTAGAATTATGGCAAAGAAAGTTGCAGTTTTAGCAGTTAACCCGGTAAACGGATTCGGTTTATTCCAATACTTGGAAGCATTTTTCGAAAATGGTATTTCTTATAAGGTATTCGCAGTAGCAGATAGTAAGGAAATAAAAACGAATTCCGGCATTGCCCTTATCGCAGATGATACAGTGGCAAATTTGAAAGGACACGAAGATGAATACGATGCATTGGTATTCGCTTGTGGCGATGCAGTTCCTGTATTCCGCCAAAATGCAGATAAACCGTATAACATTACCATGTTGGAAGTAATCAAGACCTTTGGCGAAAAAGGCAAAATCATGATTGGACATTGCGCTGCCGCTATGATGTTCGATTTCGTGGGAGTAACGAAAGGCAAGAAAGTAGCCGTTCATCCTTTGGCAAAACCCGCCATTCAAAACGGAAAGGCCACCGATAACCCATCAGAAGTAGATGGCAATTTCTACACCGCAAAAGATGAAAACAATATCCATACTATGATATCGCAAGTAATTGTAGCCTTGAAAGATTGAAAATTGTACCAGTTCCGTGTCTGCTCCGTATCTGCTCCATACTTACTCCGTATAGAGGTACCTTTATACGGAGCAGATACGAAGCGGGTATATCTGCGGTTTACTAATATTCAACAATTACTATATCCTCTTTATAGTCTTGGCATTTTGCTAGTACTTCACCATTAGGTGCAATCAACGAACTTTCGCCTGCATAATCAATTCCGGCAAGATCTGTACCTGCACAATTCACCGCAATTACATAAGCCTTATTTTCAACAGCACGCTCAAGCAAAAGCTTATTCCAATCAGCACTACGGGATGCAGGCCAATTGGCAATGTAGATGGCAGTGTCGTATCGACCGCTATTTCTACTCCATTCCGGAAAACGAAGATCATAACAGATATAGGTAGCGAAGCGATGCCCTCTCCAATTTAATGTCAACTGCTTATCACCGGGAGAGAAACTACCTTTCTTGAAACAGTTATGTTTATCGTAATATTGGTACTCTCCGTCAGGAAATACAGCTAAAAGCCGGTTGTAATATTTCCCCGCTTCTTTATATATAGTAGAACCGATAATTAAAGCACCCGATTGTTTCGCCCACTTCTTCATCCTCCTGATAGTAGTAGAATAATAAAAAGCAACTCTATCTTTAGAATCAATAGCTTCTTCCTTATTCTTCTTTTTCATTTCACAGCCGGATGTGAATAATTCGGGAAACACTATTACATCACAATCCTTACATTGCCGAACACGCTTTTCAAATGCTGATAAGTTAGCCTCAACATCTCCCCATGCAAGTTGAGGCTGAACAAGTGCCACACGGCAAAGTGCAGCATCACGTTTGTCTGAAATAACAGTATTCTGTGCCTGAATTGAAAAGACGATGAATAATACTATCCCCAAAAGAACGAACCTATAATTTATCATGATTCCTATTACTTATTATTTACTCCATATCCGAATAAAGCAAAATCTCCCAAACACGGATCATCCGGAAATACCTCAGCCAATGCATCGGTTATCCGACGGGCATTCTTTAGAGAAAAAGTCTCAGTCTCAGTAAGATGCAAAGCATATGCCACCCGACACACATGCGTATCCAAGGGAATTATCAAATCCTGTCTACTATAACTCCTCCAAATACCCAAATCAACCTCCGATTCTGTTCTAATCATCCAACGCAAAAACATATTCAGCTTCTTCTGAGGGCTCTTGGCAGATACTTCAAGAAATGCACAGAGCTTTTCCATAGGAGAACCCGGATGCACCAACAAAGCATCCTCCAAAGAATCAAAACTGGAATAAGCCTCATTCAGCCGTCTGAAGTATCCATTAAAATCTGAATATGAAAGCATGCGATAAAAGCTACTTTTATCTGCAACAGGAAAATCCTTCTCCCATTTGCGGGACAACACATATTGATAAGGAGAATCCCCCATGCGTACATGAAGTTCATCCGCCTTTTTAAGAATCTGTTTACGGTTGCCAAAACTCATAATCGCTGTCAGTAGCCCACTTATCTCAATATCCTGTTTCCGGGTGTAACGATGCGGAAACTGTACCGGATCATTTTCAATAAAGTCGGTACAATGATAGATATCCGCCCATTCCAAGAGTTGCAACTTTAAATCTTCAGTCATCTATCTGTAGTTTTTCGTAATTAAGATGCAAAGATATCCTATTTATAGCAACATCGGACAAGTCCCCCTATCTTTTTACCCCTATCTTTGCATCGTGAAAACCAATAGAAACATGGAAAACAAGAAGACAACGCAAGAAGAATATCAAAAGTGTGTAAATGCAGTGATAGATTACATCAATCTTCACCTCGGAGAAGAAATCGACCTGAAGTCTTTGGCCAAGATTTCCCACTTCTCTCCGTTCTATTTCCACCGCATTATGAAAGCATTCTTGGGCGAACCCATCGGCACATTTATCGTACGGACGCGTACTGAAGCCGCCGCCCGACTGCTACGTTATTCCGATATGCCCATAGCAGATATTGCCTATCGTATCGGATACTCTTCACCTTCTTCATTATCCAAAGTATTTAAGCAATTCTATGGCATTTCACCTTTAGAATACCGCAACAATAAAAACTTTGTAATTATGAAACCAGCAATTATCCGTCCCGATCTTGACCTGCAACGAGAAGTCAAAGAAGTTCCCGCCCGTAATGTAATCTACCTCCGCCTGTTCGGAGATTACAAACTGAATGATTATTGTGGCACATGGATGCGCCTCTTCCAGTTTATTAAGGAGCAAAAATTACCGATGGGCGAAGTAATGCCTCTTTGTATTTATCACGACGATCCCAAAGTGACGCCAGCCGATAAACTTCGAACTGACGTATGTATGGTTATGCCCGAGAAAGTTACTCCCAAAGGTGATGTAGGTTTCAAGCTGATCCATGCCGGCCGTTATGCCATCTTCTTATATAAAGGTTCCTACGAACATCTGCAAGCCGTATACGACACCATCTATGGAAAGTATATTCCCGAAATGGAGTGCACACTCCGCAACGAACCCAGTGCCGAACGTTATATGAATGACCCTGCTAACACTGCTCCCGAAGATTTGCTGACTGAAATCTACATTCCGGTAGAATAAAACCCAGCACAGAATAGACAAATGCATAAGGAAACAACAGATGTTACGAAGAAAACACTAACTTTGTATACTCACTAAGCAATGGGTAAATTACAAACATTCATGTTGATACAAAATGGATAAAACAGAAATCAAAGCCGATACATCACGTATTGCCGCCTGCGGACTCTACTGCGGCGCCTGCCGGAAGTATATAAAAGGAGCTTGTCCCGGATGTCATCAGAACGAGAAAGCAAGCTGGTGCAAGATTCGAAAATGCTGTCAGGATAACGGTTATGCCACCTGTGCCGAATGCCCGAAGAACGTAAAGGAATGCAAGATACACAATAACTTCATAGGAAAAGTATTTGCCTTCTTGTTCAATTCCGACCGTGCCGCCTGCATCCGCTATATAAAAGAAAATGGTGCTGAAGCTTTTGCGCAAGAAATGGCACAACGTAAAGCACAAACAATGAAAAAGAAGTAATCTAAGATAAATAAAAACATTAATACTTTAATGAAAAGATGGATAAGAAACTGTTTATCCATCTTTTTTTCTTATCTTTGTGCCAAGGTCGTGAGATATGAATTATTATCGCATAGTTCTTCTTTTTAATATTGACATTATTATTAGTAAGTAGTCCTCTTCTTTAATTATCCTTCCTCCTCACTCCTATATTGCTAATTCGCATTAGATTAACAGAGTATTCATTAAATAATAGTTCAATGGCAAAATCCATCACAACAAGTAAGCGTGATAACGAAAAAAAGAGAAATCAGAAACGAGAAGAGAAACAGAAGAAGAAAGAAAACAGAAAACTATCGGGCACTAATAGCTTTGAAGATATGATTGCCTATGTAGACGAGAATGGAATGATAACTTCCACTCCGCCCGCTGAGAATTTCAAGAAAGAAGAGATTGATATTGAGAGTATCGTCATATCAACACCTAAAAAGGTAGAAGAAGAGCCTGCTATCTTAAAAGGTCGGGTTGAGTTCTTCAATGAGGCAAAAGGTTTCGGTTTTATTAAAAACCTCTCCGGAGTTGACAAGTACTTTTTCCATATCAATAATGTTACCGATGAAATTGCAGAAGGTAATATTGTAACCTTTACCCTCGAAAAAGGATTGAAAGGATTAAATGCTGTAAATGTCTGCCTGGCACCTGCCACACAACCTAAATAGGTTTTCACATAAAATAAAAGAGTATTCCTTTGCCTTTCTGCCTATTTTTTGCGAACTTGCACATTTATTTAAAGAAAGGATTCATTATGGAATATATCATTAATCATTTGCCCGAACGGCATTTATTCACAACTGAGATTGAAGGCTATACTGCTTATGTAGAATATCGCTTGGAAGACGAAAGTCTGGATATTCTACATACAATAGTCCCTCCTCCACTAGAAGGGCGTGGCTTTGCCGCTGCTCTAGTAAAGAGGGCCTATGAATATGCAGCACAACAAGGATTAAAGCCGAAGGCAACTTGTTCGTATGCGGTAAGATGGCTGGAGAGACATCCGGAAGCAAAATAATCCCCATCGGCTATGTCAACTTATACTCATTATGGCAAACAAGCCGACATGCTAAAGCATTCGGCACTATGTGAGGTGCTAAGCAACGAAAGGCCACAAGTATATGTAGAGACAAATTCCGCATGTACCAGATATTCTATGCAGCATACTCCCGAACAGGAATATGGCATATATCATTTTTTAAAAGAAGCCCCCCATTATGAGTATTTAACCCAATCACTCTATTTCCAGATTGAAAGCCAATCAATGAAAGATGAACAGTACATAGGTTCACCAGGGCTTGCAATGAATGTACTAAAAAATATTTCTGACAGATATATCTTCTTCGACCTTGAACAATCTTCTCTCGATACCATACTTGAATATGCTGAACTGTTAGAATTATCTGTGCCTATTCTTACCTATAATAAAGATTCCATATCGGGTACGCTAGAATTATTACCCCTATTACCTAAAGATAGTTTTCTGCACATAGACCCGTATGAGATAAATCGTCCGAATGATAAAGGATATACTTATCTGAATGTATTCGCTGAAGCTGCAAACAGAGGTATGAAATGCTTTCTTTGGTACGGTTATATTAATCTGGAAATGAAAGAACAATTGAATAAAGAAATCAGAAATACAGTCAATCAGCACCAATTAAAAAACTCAGTCTGTGTAGAATTAATTATTGATTTCATTCATCAAACACCTATACCTTGTAATCCGGGAGTATTAGGTAGTGGGATTCTGACTGCAAATCTATCTAAAGACTCAAATCAATCGATACTGGAATATGCCGAATTACTTACCGAATGTTATAAAAAGAGTACGTTTAAGGGAGTTTCGGGAAAGATCTATAAAGATATTATCAGTTTATGAAAGAAAAAGCGATAAACAAATATATGCCGGGAGATTACAATGATAGCTTTTCGATAGAAATAAAAAGTGGCTATCATGCAGAAGTTTCATAGAGTTATTGTTCCGATTGTTACAAAAGTGCTTTTCACCGTTCAATCCCTTAAAGGGGAATATGAATGCTCTGTTTAGAAGCAGACTATCAACCTCACCTTTAAGGGACCGAGTTATTAGAGGGATTGGAATGGTTCATCAATTCAAGCTCATTCCATACTCGGACAATGTCTCCATCTCTGCTTCTGAATATTTACCTTCGGATCTGATATTTTGAATATCTTTCACGAAAGCATCAACATTAGTCAAGAAGTCCTGGAAAGCTTTCATTTCTTTGGGATGTCCTTCTACCGGAGGAAGGTGTTTGGCAATATCCAGTTGAATAACCAATTTAGCCATTTTCATATCAAGACGAATGGTCTCTGAAGTAGGTTTACGCATACAAAGGTTCAGAATGCTTTGCATGGTGGCAGTCATCCGCTTCATGGAAAGTATTTGCTCTTTCATCGGGTTATCGTTCAACAAAACCTTATGGGCTTCATCGGTAAAAGGAGATAGTATATCGAGTATATTCTGTTTATACTCAGACATCTCAACACTTAGTTGATAATTGACAGGCAACAATTTACCGGCCGCTACTTTATCTTTTGATTTCAGATAAGAAAGATACTGATTAAAGGTGGCGTAAAACTGCTTACGTGTACTGAACAACTGGTCATAATTCTGCTTTAAGTTAAGCTGGGTCTCTTCGTTGAAATAAGAGCCCGGATTTACTACAAATGCAGAGTCTTTTTGAGAAAAAGCCGGTGGAACAATAGCCGTAAGCATAGGTGCTTCTCCATCTTGTTCCATATACCCCAATACGGAATTTACATCTTTTTCTACCACTACATTCTTCAACAGATCCAAAGAAGTATCATAGTACTTCATCACTTGATTGGCATGCTCTACTTCCGTAGCAGAATATTTTGCGGTTTCTTTCTTTTGAGTGCCGTTGCCACAAGAGGCAAGCACAAGGACAACCGCAAGTGCCCCCACAAACATTAAATTCTTTCGCATAAGGTTTCCTTTCATTAAGTTAGGGTCGATGAAAGAAGAACAAACCAATGAAAGAATAGTTTTTATTTTGCCTTTTTATAATCTGTGATAAATCCTTCCATTAACCATTTTGCCAATGCCTGGCGGTTGGAACTGATTACAAATCGGCGTTGGTCGAAAGCATTCTGAATATTGCCCAATTCAACAAATACGGAAGAAGGTGACGTATTGGCAAGCACATAAAGATTGCGTGCACTTACTGTACCCGAGAAGCCGCGATTGGGCTGGTGCTTGCCATACTTTGATTCAAAAGTCTTCTTCATAGTGGTTGCCAGTCGCTTGCTATCAGGCTTATTCTTGGAATGATAGAAGAAAACATCCGTCTGATTACTCTTACTACGACTATCCACATGGAGGAAGATGGCACGGCAATACTTATATTTCTTACGGTCTTTCTTATAAAGACTATTGATTTTGTCACAACGTTGACGCAGGCGTGCCACTTGGTTTAGAGGGATAGGTGATCCCATACAGGTCTCCCGTTTACTATTAGCAAGATAACGGTCGTCACGAATACCATCCTTGGCATCCTGAATGATAATATGTACTTCAGCTCCTTCTTGCATCAAGTTACGTGCCAGACGCAAAGCCACATCATATGCATACTCGTCTTCGTGCAACTCTATTTTACCTATTTTGCCGATAGCACCCGGATCAGGACCACCATGACCACTGACCACATAGAAACAGGCACCCCGCAAACGATTGGAAGTTACTTTGACATTAGCAAGTTCTTTTCCAAACAGAGGTTCGTTAACAGATTTCTTTCCTTTTACAGGAGTTCTTTCGGAAGGAGATTCAGAAGAGGCATCAGAGGCAACCTCAGTTGATTTTTTGTCCTCACGTTTATTAGTTACTTTTTTATTCCGCAACGGTGGCAATATATATTTTACCCCTAATCGCAGTTCTTGTTTACCACGTAAACGCTTCTCATTCAGTTTGATGAATTCCTTATAATAAGTCCTTGCCGGACGATTGTTACGTTCAAGAAAAGTAGAAATGCCTTCTCCGGATCTCGGTGTATCTTGTTCTGCCTGGGCAAAAGCATGAAAAGAAAAGAAAGTACAGAGGAAGATAGCCAGTGAACAAAATACCCGTTTTATATTCCAATTATTCATCATCTATTTATATTGATAGCAGATTTTCAGCCGCTAATTTAAAGCATTTTACTATACTTACGCACAAAATTATATTTTTTTCCCTACTTTTGCGACAACTTACGCGATTATAAACAAAGAAACTTTTAAAAAGATAGCATTATGGCAAAGCAATTCAAGCCTGAAACCCTCTGCGTACAAGCAGGGTGGACTCCTAAAAAAGGTGAGCCTCGTGTACTCCCCATCTATCAGAGCACAACTTTCAAATACGAAACCAGTGAACAAATGGCACGTTTGTTCGATCTCGAAGACAATGGATATTTCTATACCCGTCTGCAAAACCCCACCAACGATGCCGTTGCCGCAAAGATAGCCGCCCTCGAAGGGGGTATTGCCGCCATGCTTACCAGTAGCGGTCAGTCAGCCAACTTCTATGCCCTCTTTAATATCTGCGAAGCCGGCGACCACTTTGTCTGCTCTTCTACTATTTATGGAGGCACTTTCAATTTGTTTGGCACCACGATGAAGAAACTTGGAATTGACGTTACTTTCGTTAATCCCGATTCCAGCGAAGAAGAAATATCCGCTGCTTTCCGTCCCAATACCAAAGCTTTGTTCGGTGAAACCATTTCTAACCCGACACTGGAAGTACTCGACATCGAGAAGTTTGCGCGCATTGCTCACAGCCACGGCGTACCTCTGATTGTAGACAATACCTTCCCTACTCCTATCAATTGCCGTCCGTTTGAATGGGGAGCCGATATCGTTGTACACTCTACTACTAAATATATGGACGGACATGCTACAAGCGTAGGTGGTGCCGTTGTAGATAGTGGAAATTTCGATTGGGATAAGTACGCTGACAAATTCCCGGGACTTTGCACACCGGATGAAACTTACCATGGACTGACCTATACAAAAGCCTTCGGCAAAATGGCTTATATTATGAAGGCTACCGCTCAACTGATGCGTGACCTCGGCAGTATTCCAAGCCCGCAGAATTCATTCTTATTGAATATCGGTCTGGAAACTCTGCACCTGCGTATGCCACAACATTGCAAAAATGCACAAGCTGTTGCCGAGTATCTTTCTAAAAATGAAAAGGTAGCTTGGGTGAACTATTGCGGTCTGCCCGACAATAAGTATTACCCGCTTGCACAGAAATACATGCCGAACGGTTCATGCGGCGTTATCTCCTTCGGACTTAAAGGCGGACGTGACGTATCCATCAAATTCATGGATTCATTGAAACTTGCTGCTATCGTAACACACGTAGCCGATGCCCGTACCTGTGTATTGCATCCCGCCAGCCACACTCACCGCCAACTCTCTGACGAACAACTGTTGGAAGCCGGCATACGCCCCGACTTGATTCGTTTCTCGGTAGGTATTGAGAATGCGGATGATATCATTGCGGATATTGAGCAAGCGTTGAATGCGTAAAAGCTGATTACTATCAGATAACAAACAGCAAAGGCACAGGACATTTTGATTCTGTGCCTTTCTCTTTTCACCAATGCTTCATCCCTTTCTTATTTACTGCCTATCATCCTACTTCTCAATAAGAAAGTTAATTTCTAACAGAATATGTTTAATCATGAACTGATAAATCGCTATAGATGTTTATCTTTGTAAGGAACCAAACTCTGTATAGATATGAAAAAGATTTTATTAGTAGCACTCGCGCTGTGCCTTTCTTACGGATTTGCTTATTCCTGTTTATTCAATCATTCAATTAATCTGACCACAAAGATGCAGAACTTCGAAACGGATTCGTTTACCACCAAGAACGGGAAAAGCCTGAAAATCACTTTCTTTAAGCATGCCAGCTTGTTAATAGAATATGCTGGAAAAAAGTTTTTTGTTGATCCAGTCTCTGATTACGCAGACTTTACACAACAACCGAAAGCTGACTATATCCTGATAACACATGAACACCATGACCATTTCGATACCAAAGCAATTGCTGCGATCGAAACCCCGGATACAAAAATTATTGCCAATCCGAATTGCCAGAAGATGCTGGACAAAGGACAAGCCATGAAAAATGGTGATATACTGCAAATTACACCCGAAATCAAACTGGAAGCAGTACCTGCTTATAATACAACTCCCGGTAGAGATAAATTCCATCCCAAGGGACGTGACAACGGATATATCCTCACTGTGGGCGGCACCCGGATTTACATTGCCGGAGACACGGAAGATATCCCGGAAATGAAACAAATAAAGAATATCGATATAGCCTTCCTGCCTGTCAACCAACCGTATACGATGACACCGGAACAAGCTATACAATCTGCAAAAACCATTCAACCACATATTTTGTATCCG
>OHFN01001424.1_pt1 | contig 10842 bp, 3 predicted proteins | sample 1567571 | NCBI WGS metagenome assembly OHFN01 (sample SAMEA3879533, study PRJEB24766) | human gut metagenome | biome: human-associated habitat; feature: feces | place: USA | collected 1985/1987
ACTGTTGGGTATCAGGCTTTGCGCCTTGAACTGCGCTTCACGCAGATAGGCTCCGGCAGTATCATCCCATGCATCGTTATAGGCGTATGGAGCAATTTCTACGAAATAGAAAGGAAGTTCACCCAGTCCCCAATCGTTGCGCCAAAGTTGCACCATATCGGCTAGGCGTTGGGCATAAGTGTCATGACGTCCTACGTTGGACTCACCCTGATACCAGATGAAACCTTTAATAGTATAGTTTTGAAGTGGTTTCAGCATGGCATTGTACATCAACATCGGTCTGTACATAGGATTGAGACGTTCGATAGAATCAGGATTGAGCGTTACATCGGGATAGGTTTCGAGAAGTTTGCGACCTATCCATCCTTCTACAGTTGCTCCACCAAAAGAGCTATTGATAATGCCTACAGGAATTTGAAGTGCACGGCTCAATGAAGTAGCGAAGTGGTAGGCGGTAGCACTGAAGTTTGGTGCAGTTTCTATGGAAGCTACGTTCCAACTGCCCTCGCATTCGGTCTTGGGTTCGTAACTTTGGCTCTTGGGAACAGTAAACATGCGCACACCTTTATTATCGGTAGCAGCAATAATATCGTCCGCTCCATTCATAATACAGCAGCCGCCGAATCCTCTCAACGGCATTTCCATATTACTCTGACCGGAAGCAAGCCAGACTTCACCGATAAGGACGTTCTTCACAGAAGTTTTCTCTCCATCGTCAAAGGTAATTTCATAAGGGGTATAACCGGCTTTCGGGGTAGAGACTGTCAGCAACCAATTACCGTCTTTGTCTGCACGGCAGGTAGTGGTTTTTCCACTCCAGGAAGGAGTTACACGTACTTCGGCTTTCGGGGTGGCTTTACCCCATAGCTTTACTTCTGTTTGTTGTTGAAGTATCATGTTATCTCCCATCAAAGTAGGGAGTTTTACTTTAGCGCCTACAGATAGGGCGCAGAATAAAAAAATCAATGCAAAAGCTTTTCCTTTCATAGTATATCTGTTGTTTTGAGAGATACAAAAGTAGGTATTATCCGTAGAAAGACAAGCTTTAGAAACGTTTTTTTGCATCCCTATTTCCCCTATGAAACAAGTCCGGACCCATCAGACAATGAATCCGGACTTATCTATAATTATGCAGGATTTTATTTAGAGTTAAGATATGATTGGATTTTTTGGATATCCTTCTGCAAAGTGGTACTATTCATCCGTTCATAAGCAAACGGTTGCAATAATTTACGAATGGCTCGGGCATGTTTGGGGCTTGCCTTCAGCAGTTGTATTTTCTCGTACATCTGTATACCTTCTATCAGCTTTTCGAAACGGGCGGAAGAGACGTTCATCGGATAAACCAGATAGGTGTCACCTGCCGCCCAAGTATGGAAACGGCTATCTTGACAAGGAGACTCCACCCAACTGTTGTATGCCCAACGCAGGTAACCATCCAACCCGCGTTCTTCGGCTAACAGCCCAAGTACAGAAGCTTCCACCGGTTGTGAGAAGGTAAAGGTATTGGGGAAGGCTTCGGAGCAACAAGTATAGAGAGTAGTCAGTTTGCCTTTTGCTCTACGACCTTCTGCAACACCTTCAGGGTATGCGTCATGGTAGCCGATACTGTAATCGAATATCTCGTCATTCAGTTCTTCATGGTAAACGCCGGCAAGGGAGATCTTGAAGCCCGGATCTGCTTTCCGTATTACACGTAAGGCGGCTTCCATACTCTTCTTAGGACGTTCGTCCATGGCAATGATCGTGTTTTCAAACCAGCCCTTTTCCTTCAGATGAGAAGCAAAAGCTTGAAGTTTGGTTACCCAGTAAGCATCAAATTCAGGATCATCTACATTCAGTTTACGGTCTACCATTGAGTTCGTTGCCTGATCGTAGTAGCGGAAAGTCAACTCCCACGGAATTACCGAATAGCAATAGATAAGTGGACGAATACCACAAGAGAGCATGAACTCTACCCAACGGTCGAAAACGGTATAGTCATACCACCAGGTACCATCCGCTTTACGAACCTCGGTTATCATATTCCCGAAGTAATCGTACGTTTGTCCATTCCAAGGTTTATGAGTAATGGAAGTAGTGATACCGCCTTGTCCGGCTTTTGCCAGACGTTCCATCAAGGGGCGCATGGCATTAAAGTGCTCCTTGCTCCATAAAGGAACTTGTGCGATACGTGCCACAGCGAAAGGATTCTGCCAAAGGTCGAGGTGAAACTTCCGTGCACTTGCTTCGGGCAAAGTACGGTCGAGCACTTGTATGGAGTAACGAAGGGTACACGAAGCATTCTGCTTGCTTTTTACCACTATGCTTCCTTTGTAATATCCGGGAGTTGCATCCCGAGGGATGTCGAATGTTACCCAAATGGGGCGGACTGTTTTAGGTTCATAAAGAATAGAACGGATGGGTGCTATGCGGTCGGCTACGAGAGATGAATCAAACTCGGCTTTATTCGGACGGTAGCCGCAACCTCCTTTTCCATCCTTGGCAAGTTCATCGGTCATCACGTATGTCATGAATCCGGTAGTCGTTTCATCTACCCAACGCTGGTTGTCGGGTTCAGTAATAGTGAAAGATAGTTCGCCTTCATCTACCGGAGACCATACCAGTAGCTTGGCATGCACCCTTTCGCCACGCCAGGCAACAAGCGTTTGTGTGCCTTTTGGGTTCGTGGCAGACGGACAACTGAATTTATCCACCAGATAATCCGTATCTGCCCAGGCAGCCTGTAATCGTGCGGGAGTTCTGCTCCACGCAGGGTCTTCTTTGGTTTTCGGAACGCTCAGTTCTCCACGGTTTTCTGCGAAAGCATCTGTACAGATGGAGAAAAGTAGCAAAGTAAAAAGAGTATAAGCGTAATTCTTCATAAGTTAATTATTTAAAGTTAGTTCTTTCCAAGTCAGAAGTGCTTTAGTACTTCTTTTGCTATTTCAATAGCATTCTCTTTCGCCTTCTCATCCCTGTGGTAAGGTTGATCTATCCATTTCTCTTCCAAAGCATAATAGTCTATGGGGCGGGGTTGCACAGCATCCCATTGTTTCAATGTTTCATCGATATAGACTTGCCAACGCATAGCGTAGAACTCTTTTAGCAAGCCGCTCCATTCCCGGTGAGCATAATCATGTAAACCACCTTCATCGGCTGCGTTGCGGTTGCCCCAAGTCGTTATCTGTACTTTGGCATTCCATTCGTAGAGTTTCTTCTCTTCAGGTGTATTCCCCAAGTTATTGGCCCGCTCCAACCAAGTATCAAGAGTAAACTCCGGACGGGTAGAGAGCAATCGGTCTTGCAACATCAACAGTTCCATAAAACGCCGGCTACAATCCTTGAACAATGATTTTTCCTTTGCCTGTTTAGCGGCTATCATCATCTTATATACCATGCGCCCTTTTTCTGCCACAACCTGACGGACAATATCAACCAAATCGTACTCGTAGTTATTATTCCCCCGGAATGAATCGGCTACAGAAGCAAACTGTTCCGCTGCCTGTATCACCTCCATCGGATTGTAATAATCGCTCATTTCCGACCAACTCGAAACTTGATATACCTCGTCGGAAGGACGGGCACAGAATACAGATTCGTGTGTGCCTTGCTGAGTAGATGCTACCGGGCAATTATAGATGGAATTACCCAAGCGGACCCATGCTTCATAAAGACTCTGATTGAAACTACCGTAACGGGAAGTTACATAACCTTTCAGCCACTCGTCCTTAGAGAACTTCTCGCTATGCCAGGGTAATTCGCAAAGGAGTTCGTACATCACCGGATTGTTTTCAATACCTTCCATTGTGATGCCCACTCCCTTCAGTGTCTTGCCAAAATTGGTAGAGCGGGCTTTGAAATATTCGTCAATCACATGCTGCATCTTTCCGTGCAGTCCTACATTTCCACCATAATTCAGCAGCATGCAATAGATCCAGTTGTGACCGTTGAACCCTTCTTTCCGATACCAAGCCGATTCAGGATCACCCCATTGCGGACGGCTTTCTGAATAGAGGTCAAGCACAACCATATCACCTTTATTCAGATTCTTAATCATTGCCGCACGAGGATTGGCTCCCCAAGCCTGTGCCACCCAGGCTGCTTTCGGATTACAACGCTTCATAGCATCCATAATGGCTTTGCCCGCTTCTTCCAAATTCACTCCTTCTATTCTTCCGCCTTCGTGGAAGGGGTCCATACTGTAGTAATTCGCTTTTCCGAAAAGGCGGGTCATCTCTTTATAATACAGTTCGGCTATCTGTGCAAACTTAGGATCGGTGGGCTGTAAAAAAGCCGGACGCCGATACCCGCACCATATGCCGGGATCGGTTACATTCAAACTTAACTTCTCTTTCGCATTATTGGGAACCATCCCCGAGTAGCCGACAAAGACGGGTTCTATATCCAGCTCACGCATGCGGCTTATGATCTTCTTTTGCAAGGCAGCACGTTGCACATACCAGCTATCAGGATTAGGACCACCCCAACCTTCCAAGTTATTCATCAGCCACCAAGCAAAGAATCCGGGACCGCTGATAAACTCGTTAATCTCCTCACGGGAATATCCCAGCTTCTTGAGAACGTTGAACCATACACATTCCGTACCCGTTATTGCCAAAGGCATATTAATGCCGTGAAGCGCCATCCAGTCTATTTCACGCTCCCATCGTTCCCAGTCCCAGAAAGCCATGGAATAGGAATACGTGCAGTAATTAAGATCATAGCGAAGAGGAATATCTGTCTCATGACGTTCTTTTTCGGGAACTACAGGCAATACAGCCGGAAGGGTAATATTCATATTATTCCACGAAATATTGGCATGGACATAATACTTCAAGTACCAACGTACACCTGCTGCCAGATTAACATACGTATTTCCCCGGACTACAATCTTATTGCCCTGGCTCTCCAGCTCAAAGAAATCTTTATCGGACTTTACCTTTTCGAGAATAAAATGCCGGGAGGCTCCTTTTTCCAAACGCTCCAATAGCCTGTCAACAGGATTGGCCTGAAGAGCAAAAGGAAACACCAGCAACAATAGCAAGAGTTTGATGATTTTCATAGAATGATTATTTAGATTTATGGACCAAAGATAAAGAATTAAACGGAACGAACTAAATTCTCTTCTATCTAAAACCAAAATAGGATGACTTTATTTCCCGCTCAAAGCATCAAGCGCCGACGCCAGTCCCACCAGCGCTGCATTCCAGTTAATCGCTATTTCGTTGGAAGCATACGAGGGCTCTGTATCCGAGTAAGACTCGTCGGGATAATTGGAAGCATAAGCCACTTTATCCTGCTGCCCGGGATTAGGACCACCTACCAGAAAGCCGGGAATTGGTTCTTCTATTGCATCCGAAGCAGCTAAGCGGTGATGTGGATTCATAGGACTCTTCGAACCGAAACCGGTTACATAGCAATATCCTGTAGCATTTCGTCCGAGCATATAGTCCGAGTTACGGTAGGCATTCGCCAAAAACTCCTTATTCCCCGTCTGGAGATAGGCGTAGACTAATGAAATTCCTTGATTGGCACAGCCTTCGGCGATGCAGCCCCAGAAGAAATCTTTTGCTTTATTGCCATAAGGAGAATGGAAAGAAGAAGTATCCGCTCCCAAGATAGCGGCTTCGCTATAAGTCAGCAACTTTTCTTTCAGTAATCCGGCAAAGGTACGGTCGGCATCGTTCAGCTCCCTGCCCGGTTGTAGCCAGGCAAATACTCCTAATGCTGAAACACTGGGCCAACCGGGAGTTTGGAAAGTTTCAGGAGCTTTCGTGGTAGCGTCTTCCCGATATGCGGCTTTTCCGGTAGTCAGATAGAGTTCGGTGGCTGCCCAGAAGAATTCATCATCAGCTTTGTTGTCTCCATAAGCACCGGTAGTCACGGCAGGCTGGTATTCTTTGTTCAGTTTATCTTGTTCATAGTAGGCTTCAGGATTCTTCTTAGCCCAAAGATATGCCTTCTCGGCAGCGGCAATCGCACGTTTGGAGAAACCGGGATAATCTTTCTCATAAGGAGCGAAAAGACGGGATGCCTGTGCCATAGCAGCAGCAAAATCAAGGGTTGCCGTAACAGATTTCTTTACGACATAACGCTGTTGCTTGCAATCGATGGGCTTGATGAAGCCTTCGAAAGAGGGAGTGGTGAGTTTATGATAAACACCGCCATCCGAAGGGTCTTGCATGGTTAACATCCAATCGAGGTTATAGTACATCTCGTCCAATAAATCGGGTGTAGTATTAGCGCTTTCGGGGATGTTGACTGACTGACGGGCAAAGTAATCGGGGAAGAGCTCATAAATGCTTTGCATCAATCCGATGGAGTATGCTGAGTTTACAATGTACTTGTTATAATCGCCTGCATCATACCAGCCTTTCGGTGATGAGATGATGGTCCCGGCAGGTCGTTGAGGTGAAGCAGCATTGGGATGCACCATTACCTTATTGTCCGGATGTCCGGCAGGACGGTTCCATTTTCCTGCATACTGTTCTTCGATAGGCATACCTGTACGTTGGTAATAGAATGCTTTCAAAGCAGCATCCGCCAAGGGCGCCAACACTTTATCTTTCACTTCAAAAGGCACCGAAGTACCGTTTACTTCCAAAAGATATTTTCCGGGAGTCACTATTTCGCTGAAGTCCAAAGTGGTGCGTGTCTTACCTGACCACTCGGAAACAGCACTACTCTTTGCCTTTCCTTTCAAGATTTCTTTACCCGAAGCAGCGTCTGCTATCGTGAATTGTTCGACTACGACACTATCCACCACTGCCACTTTCTCTTGGGAGGGATAATAACCTAATTGATTCACTTTGATACTCTCCGCCGGTAAATTACCAGTCGAAGTACTACATGCAGCGAAGATGCTACAAATGCCTACCAGCCATAAATGCTTTTGATTCATAGTATTACATATTTGAATTGGACTTGCTAAAAATAAGTCTTTTCAAATTAACCTATGATATCTAAAAGAGGAAATATAGAGGGTAAACACATTCCGATACCTCATTATATACAATTGAAGCCTATACTAAGCAGTTAAACGAGCACCTCCCCCAGCCTGTTACCTGCATAAGAGAATATCTTATCCGTATAGCTCTTACGGATAAATCTACTTGAGGAGTAGTACCACCCCACAAATTATACTTCTCTAAAGAAAGAAATCTATCGTTTATACTCGAAAGTATTGCTCAAAAACACAAAAGATTCGTCTATGGACGAAACTTTTGATGCAAAAAGTTATTTCCTATGCACTACTTAAATACAGCGACAGGATCATTTTGTCCTTTTTACATTTTGTATTTTCTATCACACGAGAATGTGATATTTCCGTCCAACTACCGGTTCGAACAGAAATACGCAAACGAAAACACATAAGTATCACAGTAAAAGCGCAGTATCGAAATACTTACACTTCTATTAAAATGAAATAGCTCTCAAAAAACACACTTATAGGAGTGAAAGCCGACACTTATAGGAATGTTACCTATAAGTAGTAGACCTTTTACCCGTAAGTAGTAACCATATCACCTATATGTAGTAACCTAATTGCCTGTAAGTAGTAACCCAAATATTGCATAAAAGCAAGAAAAAGCGGAAGAGTATGCAGTATTAGTGCATTTACATAAGTCCTTTATCCATGATATATTCTAGATCGGTTCTTTTCTCAAATAGCATATGATACAACAACAATCAAATACAGTTCTTTCTGATATAAAACAAGGACAATCACAAGCATTATGACATACAACGACAAGAACAGTCCTAATTGACAAGTAACCATTTCCAAACGGGGACAAGTTCTATCATTACTCCATTTTCAGTAATGATAGTCTGTTCCTCATCTCTCAATAATAATATACATTCGTTTCAAGGGGAAAGCTGTATTTAGTTAAAAGGGCATCCACCTCCCAGTTTATTTGCTATTTAACGGTTCAACTTAACGGTTCAACATCTTGGCGTTATTACTGTTATAGAAAACAAGAATCCAATAAAACCGTTCAATCCCTTTAAAAAATCAATGTATATCTTTTAACCTATCCTAATAATCGGCCTTATTGTCACTTATTTAGAACTGAATTCATTATCTTTGCGCCCTTAATAAGAGTACTGCTAGTACCCGGCATGCCAGACACTGGTGTCTGATGTGATAAACACTAGTGTCTGATTCGATAGACACTGGAGTTTGACACGATAAACACTGGCGTCTGACACGATAGACACTGGCGTCTATCAACCGGGAGATAGAGCATTGATAATAAGAGAATTAACAAATAACGAATTTCATCTGAATGAAACAGTACAAAACCGTAAACAACCTGGTAGGTTGGATTACCTTTATCATTGCAGCGACGGTCTATTGCATGACCATTGAACCCACTGCAAGTTTTTGGGACTGCCCGGAGTTCATTACCACCGGATATAAACTGGAAGTAGGACACCCACCCGGCGCACCGTTCTTCATGTTAGTTGCCAACCTGTTCTCACAGTTTGCTTCCGATGCTTCGACCGTAGCCAAGATGGTGAACTATATGAGCGCCTTGATGAGTGGAGCCTGTATCCTGTTCCTCTTTTGGACAATTACCCACTTGGTGCGCAAACTCGTTATCAGAGATGAAAACAATATCACCCGCGGACAGCTGATAACCGTTATGGGCAGCGGTCTGGTAGGTGCACTGGCCTATACATTCAGCGATACATTCTGGTTCAGTGCCGTTGAAGGTGAGGTTTATGCCTTCTCTTCTCTGTTCACTGCCGTTGTATTCTGGCTGATACTGAAGTGGGAAGATGTAGCCGATGATCCTCACAGCGACCGTTGGCTGATTCTTATTGCTTACCTCACCGGACTAAGTATCGGTGTGCACTTGCTCAACTTGCTCTGTTTGCCCGCCATCGTACTGGTATATTACTATAAGAGAGTGCCCAATGCCAATGCAAAAGGTTCACTGCTGGCGTTGCTGGCTTCCTTGATACTGGTGGGGGTAGTACTTTACGGCATCGTACCGGGTATTGTAAAAGTAGGTGGCTGGTTCGAATTGCTCTTTGTCAACACATTGGGTATGTCCTTCAACAGTGGTGTTATAGTTTACATCATCCTGTTGGCAAGCTGCCTTATTTGGGGTATCTACGAAAGTTATACCGAAAAGAACAAGACACGCATGGCATTGTCATTCGTACTCACCATCGCCATGCTGGGTATTCCTTTCTACGGACATGGCACCAGCTCCATTGTTATCGGCATCATTGTGATAGCAGCATTGTGGTTGTACCTCAGCCCGGGCTTGCAGGCCAAGATAAAAGAGAAGTACCGCGTATCGGCACGTACACTCAACACGTCGTTGCTCTGTACCATGCTGATCGTGATAGGATATTCCTCTTTCGCACTTATCGTAATCCGTTCTACCGCCAATACGCCGATGGATCAGAACTCACCCGAAGACATCTTCACCCTGGGCGAATACCTGGGACGTGAGCAGTACGGTACACGCCCGTTGTTCTACGGACCTGCTTTCACCTCACAAGTAGCTCTTGATGTAAAAGACGGCTATTGCGAACCGCGTATCTCTTACAACGGAACTAAGTTTATCCGCAAGGAGAAAGCCGATGCCAACGAGAAGGACAGCTACGTTGAAATACCCGGACGCATTGAGTACGAATATGCTCAGAACATGCTCTTCCCGCGTATGTACAGCAGTGCGCACACCAATCAATATTATGCTTGGCAAGATATCAAAGGCAATGATGTACCTTACGACAAATGCGGCAATATGGTAATGGTAAACATGCCTACGCAGTGGGAAAACATCAAGTTCTTCTTCTCCTACCAGCTCAACTGGATGTACTGGAGATACTTTATGTGGAACTTTGCCGGTCGTCAGAACGACTTGCAAGGAAGCGGCGAGATAGAGCATGGCAACTGGATTACAGGTATCGACTTCATCGATAACTGGCTCTTGGGCGACCAAACTCTGCTACCCCAAGAATTGAAAGATAATAAGGGACACAACGTGTTCTACTGTTTGCCGTTACTCCAGCAGTTCTGGGTCGTATTCTTCCTCTTCTTCATGACCGGTATCGCCATCGTGCTCTACCTCAACCAGACACCGAGCCAACCGCGTGAACGTGACTATGCCTACGCAGGTTCGTTCTACGCCTTTGCCATCTGGATCGGTATGGGTGTAGCAGGCATTGTCCGCCTGCTTCAAGACTATGCCAAGATGAAAGAACTGCCTGCATCTGTGATTGTTTCCGCAGTCTGCCTGCTGGTTCCTATCCAAATGGCCAGTCAGACTTGGGACGACCACGACCGTAGCGACCGCTACCTGGCACGTGATTTCGGTCAGAACTACCTGATGTCCATGCAAGAAAGCGGTAACCCGATTATCTATACGAACGGTGATAACGATACCTTCCCCTTGTGGTACAACCAGGAGACTGAAGGTTTCCGCACCGACGCCCGTACCTGTAACCTCAGCTACTTGCAGACCGACTGGTACATCGACCAGATGAAACGTCCTGCCTACGACTCTCCTTCGCTGCCCATCACATGGGACCGTATGGAGTATGTGGAAGGAACCAATGAGTACGTCCCCATTCAACCGGATTACAAGAAGAGCATCGACGCCCTCTATGCCGAAGCCGAAAAGCAAGCATTGAACGGTAACCCCGAAGCTCTGGTCAACGTGAAGAAAGAATTCGGTGATAATCCGTACGAACTCAAGAACATCCTGAAGTACTGGGTACGCAACAAGAACCAGGACTTAAAGGTGATTCCTACTGATAGCATCGTCATCAAAATAGACAAGGAAGCCGTACGCCGCAGCGGTATGCTGATACCCGGAGACAGCATCCCCGAATACATGC
>OHFN01001436.1_pt1 | contig 10768 bp, 10 predicted proteins | sample 1567571 | NCBI WGS metagenome assembly OHFN01 (sample SAMEA3879533, study PRJEB24766) | human gut metagenome | biome: human-associated habitat; feature: feces | place: USA | collected 1985/1987
TATCTTATCACGGGAAAAGTGAATTGTCAATGTTTTTTCTGTTTTTTATTTTTTTCGCACAATTCAGACAATTTAATGGTTTTTTCCATATTAAAAGAAAGAAGGACATCACTTCTGAAAGCAACGTCCTTCCTCTGTTAAAATAACGATGTAATAGATTGAATTAAATTAGGAATCTGGGTTTTCAATGCTGAGAATGTCATAAACAGTACAAAAATATAGCTGATTGTCATACAGATTCTCAATGCTGTCGGCTTCTTATATCCTTCGTTTACATCTTTTCTCCATAAAAGGAGCAGAATAAACAAACCTGCTACCGGTGTAGCGATCGAGGTTGCGACATTTGCCATCAGGATCAGCTGTGTTGGAGATCCGCCATAGCTATAGCAAATGATCATCGTCACGATCAGGCAGATCAGACAGCCTACGCGGATTGCTTTTGACTCCAGTGCGGTATCTTTATCAAATCCTGCGCTCAACAACACCATACCTCGCTGTGTGTTTCCTAATAAAGAAGAGAATCCTGCGCCTAACAGCGCCACTCCCATAATATACTTCGCTGCATTTCCCATGATCGGAACCAGCATTTCCGCCAATTGAGCAGGCGCTGTAATTTTCTGTCCTGTAGGATGCAGTACGATCGCACCTACCAGGATAATAGAGCCTGTGATCAGCACAACACTGATAATATGGATCACTGCATCTGTCAGCATTACGCCGTTAAACAAATCTTCTTTTTTCCACTTTTTCTCTTTTCCCAGATATGTACTGTAAATTCCGGTTGTTACTGCTGCGTTTGTAGAAATGAATGCCAATGCTGTCGCCAGTCCGCCTGCCGGAATCTGAAAACTGACAAATGCCTTGCCGGTCTCTCCCCAGTCCGGGCCTCCGACTCCGATCAACGTTGCATAAAACGCTACGATCATACCCAAAATGCACGCCGTAATAATTTTTTCTACTTTTGAATATACATTTTTTGTGAAATAGCAGTAAATTACAACCGCTATCATCAATGCAGAACCTACTTTCCAGTTAAGTCCGGTAATCAAATTCACACCGGCACCGGTTCCTGAGATGTTCCCCATTGTAAAAAAGAGACATGCCATAAACAACGCAATTCCTACAAATCCTGCTGCCACAGGTCCATAATATTTACGGATTGCATGAATGGTCGGCATTCCCGTCACGATCGCCAGCCGGTTTGTCACCATCATAAATGTAATTCCCATAAAAACAATCGGTATGATCAGCCAGATCAGCGTATATCCGAAATTGCTGCCCAGCATCGCTGCTGTGGTGATCGCCCCGGGGCCGATCACAATTCCCGTTGCGATCAACCCCGGTCCAATTCTTTTTATCAGATCCTTTAATGGAAGCCGTTCAACATTTGCCCCAAATACTTCTGTTGTCTTGTTTTCCATAAAGCCACTTCTTTCTCTGATCCCTCTTTATTTGTATTGTTCCATATCTACTTTTGGAAGCTGACTGCGTTCCAGTCCTAAAGAAACCCAGTCTTTTTCTTCCTGATTCAGAGGAAGTACCGGTTTTCTCATCAATGCATTTGAGAAGATTCCTCTCTGATATAATGCTTCTTTTAATCTGGCATGTGCTTCACCGGATGGCTGTCCGCCTCCATAAATTGCCTGTGAAATATGATAAATACGGTCTGACCAGTCCTGTGCTTCTTTTAATGTATGTTTGTCAGGATTTGCAAATACTTCTCTTGCCGGGCAGATGATTTCCGGTACACAGCCTGCAAATCCGATCAGCGCTCCGTCCATTCCTGGGAACCAGCTTACACACAATGTTTCATCATGACATGTGATCAGGGAAATATCCGGACATTCCTGGCGAAGCAGACGTACATCATGTTCATAGATAGAAGTCACTCGTGTTCCCATTTTGATACATTTCACATGATCAATCTCTTTGCACATTTTGATCAAAGTCTCTACCGGATAGAATGCTTTGCTTGTTGCCGGATACAGATGAATGATGATATCGATATCTGCGCCTTCTGCCACATCTTTTACATATTCAAACGGTGCATCCGGATTCATTCCAAATCTCAGCCACATATGAGGAGGCATCAGAAGGATTCCATCTGCTCCTGCTTCTTTTGCTTCTTTTGCCATTTCGATGCTTTCTGCTGTGTTTTCACAGTTTACACCGGAAATGATCGTCATCACATCTCCACATTCCTCTGCACAGATCTCAACAACGCGTTTTCTTTCTGCTCTTGTCAGTCCTGTGATCTCTCCTGTATGTCCGTTACATACAAGACCGTCCATTCCTTTTCCGTAAAAACTCTTGATCCATCTTAAATATGCTCTGAATTCTGGTTCGTTGATGGAATAATCCTCATTGAGCGGTACTGAAACTGCCGGGAAAATTGTTTTAAAATTTTTTACTTTTGCCATTGTTAAAATCTCCTTTACTTTACATTTCATGATTATTTTCAGGGTTCAAAGATCCTGCGCCTGAATCTTTTGTATGTGTCAGCAAACGTTTGCATATCTGTTAGTCTTTATATATCATATCTTTGAAATCACCGTCAACGAAATGGACTCCCTCTGCAAGAAGTTGCATATACCATGCAATTTTTTGCATATTTTCTATATATCCCCTCCCTTTTTCTTTGATTTTTCAACTATTTGACGGAATTTATTTTTTGAGATAAAATGGTTGCATTAAAATCATATGCAATCGTTTGTATCGAACAGACTCATAAAGGAGGCAATCATGGCAACATTAAAAGATGTCGCAAAACTTGCATGTGTAGATGTCAGTACCGTATCACGTGCTCTGAATAATACTTCTTATGTCCACCCTGACACAAAAGCCCGTATCCTGGCGGCAGTCAAAGAACTGAGTTATCAGCCGAACGTTCTTGCCAAAGGACTGCGTCAGGGCAAACGCCACACCATCGGGATCGTCGTCCCCAGATTATCCATGACTGTATTTGCAGAACTGATCCAGGGGATTGATGAACAAGCCCGTTACCACGGATATTCTATTTTAGTTTGTACGACTGAAGATGATCCGGATGTAGAGAGAGAATGTCTGAATCGATTAAGAAATGGATTTGTAGACGGCATCATTATCGCCGGAACCGGAAAATGCGGACGCCTGATCCGGGATATCCACGCCAGCGGGATTTCTGTCGTACAGATCATCCGAAAGCAGGAATCCCATTTAAGCAGTGTGATCGCTAATTATAAGCAATCCGCGTATCGTGCCGTAAAATACCTTGCCGGGAAAGGCTGTAAAGAAATCGGGCTGATCAATGGTCCTATGTCCCTTCCCACTTATTATGAACGATATCAGGGATATAAAAAAGCCATCTCTGAACTCGGTCTGAAAGAAATCTGCCCGGAGTCCACACAACAGGCAAACACTTTTGAGTACGGCTTTCAGTGCGCGGAATTCTTATTGACCAACTACTTTCACCTGGATGCAATCATCACATCCGTAGATATTCAGGGAATCGGAGCTTTGCGGGCGGTCAAAGAACAGGCGATGCTGGTTCCGGAAGATATCCGTCTGATCAGCCTGACCGGACATTCGATCGGAGGAATGTTGGAAACAACCATGACATCTCTTGAAATTCCTGCGCATGAAATGGGGAAAAAGTCTGCGCTTATGGCCATTGAAGAAATTGATGCCCCCTCCGATCAAAAACCAAGTCCTCAGCACCTTGTTTTTGAAGCTACACTTGTAGAACGGGAAAGTTCCTGATTGTAAAAAATGGTTCAAAAAATGGAGACTGTCTTTTAAGACAATCTCCATTTTTATTATGCCACACTGCCATTTCGGTATCTGTCCGTCTGGCCGCATGCTGCTTCAAACTCTTTTAACTTTTGTTTTGCTTCCGGATTCAGATATTTCGGCACCTCAATCTGTACTGTTACGTATTGATCCCCATGTGCGGAAGTGTTTTTCATAGATACGATTCCTTTTCCACGAAGACGGATCTTCGTTCCGGACTGCGTCCCCGGTCGAATTTTACACATTACATTTCCATATAATGTAGTAACCAGAACTTCCCCGCCAAAAACTGCTGTTGTAAATGGAATATTTACTTTTGTATACAAATCCTGCCCGTTCCTCTCGTATCCCGGCTTATCTCCTACCTTTACTTTCAGAAGAAGATCTCCTGCCTCTCCCCCATTGCTTCCCGGCATTCCTTTTCCACGGAGTCTTACACTTTTTCCTGTTTCAATGCCCGCCGGTATATGAACCTGCAGAGATTGTGTGCTTCCTCTGCCGTCCGGACTCTGGAGATGAATCACTTTATCACATCCAAATGCAGCTTCTTCAAAAGTAATCGAAACTTCTGCTCTTAAGTCTTGGCCTTTTCTCACAAACTGACTGCTGTCAAACCCCTGCCTGTAAAATCCATTTTTGCCAAATCCTCCGCTTTCAAATCCACTGTTTTGGAAACCGCCGGACTGTCTGCCGTGAAAAATATGATCAAACATATCTCCGAAAATATCGTCCATATTTCCGCTCTCAAAATGGTACTCCTGATAGCCTCCTCCTGCATTTTCAAAAGGATTACCGTGCGGATTCTGTCCTGCCCCGCTGCCATCAAATGCGGAATGTCCAAACTGATCGTATAGCCTTTTCTTTTCCGGATCACTTAAAATCGTATATGCTTCTGTCACTTCTTTAAATGATTTCTCTGCCTGTTTATCTCCTGGATTGGTATCCGGATGATATTTTTTCGCCAGTTTCCGGTATGCTTTTTTAATTGTTCCTGCATCTGCATTTCTGCTGACTCCGAGCACTTCATAATAATCTCTTTTTGCTGCCATCCTTTCTTCACCTCCTGTTCAAAAAAAATCCCCGGGATCACTCCCGGGGAAAACACCTTTATCCTTCTATTGTTACATACCGTTTTTCATCCACAGGTTTCTTTTCCTCTTTCTTCGGGATATCAAGCATCAGAATACCATTTTCAAATTTTGCATGAATATCGGTCTCTGTGATATCCTCTCCAACATAGAAACTTCGGCTCATGTTTCCTGCATAACGCTCTCTTCTAATGTAGGTACCATTCTTATCCTGCTCATCTTTATCGAGACCTCTTGCTGCACTGATGGTCAGATATCCGTCTTTCAGTTCCGCTTTCACCTCGTCTTTTTTAAATCCCGGCAGATCGATCGCTACTTCGTAGCCATATTCTGTCTCTTTGACATCGGTCTTCATCATACGATCTGCACGTTTACCATACAGTTTCTTGTCAATGTCCGGAAATGAAAAATCCATCCAATCGTTAAATAAGTTTTCTCCAAAAATACTAGGCATCATCATAAGTCATATCTCCTTCCTACTATACAATCATCTATGTAAAGCACAACCGGACGATCCGGAGTGTTGATTACTTTTTGATGAATCCTTGTTACCTTTGTTCTATTTGTAATATAGCATTCATTATTTGCACTGTCAATAGGTGGGTGCTAATTATTTTTTCTTATACTTTAACGGAGAAACTCCATATGCTTTTTTGAAGCTTCTGATAAAATAGCTTACATTCTGATATCCGCTCTGCATTGCAATCTCTGTAACAGGAGTATCCGTATCTTGTAACAGCTGTTTTGCATACTCTAATCGTAAATGTGTAATATATTGCGAAAGTGTAATATGAAAATGTTCCTTAAAATATCGCGATATATATTTTTCCGAAAGATGAAACTGCTCACCAAATTCTTTCAACGATATCTTTTCTTTAAAATTCTGCTGTACATATGAAATGATTTCTTTTTCTACAGTATTTCTCCCGCTTTTATCATTTTCGATTACAAAGCCCTTCTCCCACATTTCAAGAATAAATTGTAAAAGAATTCTTTTTGTCTTTATCTGAGCAGTTATTTCAGACTCAATTCTCTTATTTTTTGCCATATATGTCTCAACCAACTGCTCACACAGTTCTTTTGCTGTATCTTTTATTCTTGGGTCTATCATCAGATGACCATTTTTTAACGGCTTCAGTAATTTATCATCTAACATATCATTTACGCAAAAAGATACGTATTCTAATGGAAAAAGGAAAGTAAAATAATCTACTGTACCAGTCTGTGAACCCATGAAATGCAGATTACCCGGCGAAACTACAAAAGCATCCCCGGGGGTTCCAATATAATTTTCTCCTGATATACTTACAGTCAAAAAACCACTTTTTACATATATAATTTCCAGTTCATCATGCCAATGTACCGGTATCTGAAATGATCGTCCTCCATTTTTTATATGATATGTACTAAACGGATCATCCTTTGTACCGTGTGGTTTATTTTCTTTTAATTCAAAGTACATAATCTCTCCTTTAACATTCCCTACAGCCAAAACAGAGGATTTACGACACATCAGATAATTCTACAAGACTTTTACTCTTCCATTTTCCACTCTTCCATCTAAGTACCATTCCCACAGCTCTCGCACATTCGTCGCCTGCCATAGCAATATATGCTCCCACAGCCAGAAGTCCCATGTGTATTCCGAGAAAATATGTTCCGCCAACTGCAAATAAATACATAAATATCGCACCTAGCACAACCGGGAAAACTGCATCTCCACTCGTTTTTAATGCCTGACCATATACAAGGTTTGTTACCCTTCCAAATTCAAGAAATATATCTACTATTAACAACTTTACCACAAGATTTATCATCTGTATATCATCGGTAAATATATGCACTATAAAATGCCCGACCAATGCAAATGTTACAGAAAAGCATGTCGCTGTGATGATTCCGTATATCGCAGCTTTTCTCGTTCCCCTGTTGCATTTCTCAAACTCTTTTGCTCCAATTCTCCAGCCGGTCATAATTGCATTTGCCTGAGCAAGGGCAGCTCCCACACAATACGAGAAATTTGCAATCTGCACAGCATATGAGCGAGCTGTAACATTCATTCCATCCACATCCATCTGATTCATAAAACGCACAATCAAGGTCATTGCGATGTTGTAAAGTGCAGTTTCAAGTGCAGAAGGAAAACCAATCTTAACAATCTGCGCAAATATCTTTCTTGATGTAATCCGTTCAGGACTCTGCTTTGCTTTTATAAGCACAGCCCCCATGCCAGCTACAATAATAAGATTTACAACTCTCGAAATAACTGTGGCAACAGCAACTCCCATTACGCCCCAATTGAATACAAATAAGAATACTGAATTAAGTATTATATTAAAAACATTTCCAACAACAGTTCCTATTAAAGAATGCTTTGTATATCCAAATACTCTCAAATAACTGGAGAAAATAGGAATAAGTGCATTTAAAAAACATGTGCCACCAACAATTCTAAGGTATATTTCAGCTGGCTCAAGCAAAGCCGGAGCAATACTTACGATTCTAAGCATCCCACCAGAAAAGGCAGCAAGAATGATAGACATTATGATACCTATCAATGCGTTGAATATAAGTCCAAGTTGTCTTGCCTGATATGCAATCCCCGGTCTTCCGGCTCCAATATTTTGTGACATAACAGCTATCATACCCGATGATATTACTCCAAACATAATAATAAAAACGCCTATATATGTGTTGGCTGTTCCCACTGCTCCTACAGCCTGGTCACTTACAGATGATAGCATAAGCGTATCGACCATACCGGAAAGCATATAAAATAAAGTTTCTAAGCATATTGGCACAGATAGCTGTGTTAATGTTTTTCTTTTAGCTGTCATGTTTTTCTCCTCACATACAATTCAAGACTACTCTATCAATAATACGACATATTTCTATGTGATTCTTGTATAATATCATGCGAAAATTGCACTATTTCTACTTTATCTTGAAAAGTGCCAGGAATTTGTTAACGCTACGAGCCATGCACATTTACGTGAAAGAGCCATCTTTCAAGCTTGCTTGATAAAGATGGCTCTTTCCCTTATAGATACTGCTTAAGATTCTCTAAAACACACCTATACGCATTTGCATACATATGTACGCCTTCTATCGTATACTCCTCTTTTAAATTTCCATTTACATCTGTCAATCCATTATTCACATCAATATATGTATAGCCAAATTTATCGGCCAGTTTTTTGACTTCTTCATTAGCTATCGGTATATTTGTATTATTTCGATTTTTAAACATCGTTCTGCCCCATTCCCCCTTTGGCAACGGAGCATCCTCTTTAACAGGATAATATGCCATCATATACACCTGTGTTTCCGGCAATTTTTCTTTAATTTGCACCAGAATCTTCTCATAATTTGTTATGGTATGTGTAAGTGCTTCCTCAAAAGAAATCGACGGATTACTAATATCATTTGTTCCAATATTAATAAAAATCTTAGACGGCTCTGTATCAAACACCTGAACATCCATGTTTTCTAACATATCATCTGTTGTAAACCCGCCAACTCCGCGGTTGTAAATAATACAATCCATTTTCTCAGTCATTAACAATTCATTTATCGGAAATTGTTCCATCAATGATGATCCTGTAAAAAGGATTTGTCCCTTTACAACCGCTTCATTTAAAATACGATATTTGTCAATTTTTTCTTTCCGATCCTTCTCATAAAAATCTTGAATCACATCTAACTCACTCATAATTTGCCTCCTTCATTCTCTTTAACTCCAGCATCACAATTGCCAGCATTGTAATAAAACACAAACTTCCTCCAATTACATTTGATATCGGTTCTGCTAAAAACACACCTCTTGTTCCCATGTGAAATATATATGGAAACAAATATGTTAATGGCACAACTATAAATACTTTTCTAAGTAACGAAAAGAAGATTGCCTGTTTCTTTTTATTTAATGATTTAAATACCGTCTGTCCAATATATTGCAGATCCATAAATATAAATGCTGCAAAATACAACTTCAATGCTTCTACTGCATCTACCAGTAATTCTTTATCCGAACTGAAAATCCCGATTAAAAATTCTGGTGCAAAAATAATCACACTCCACATGATTGCCGTATAAATAAGAATCATGCAAGTCATCACTCTAATTGCTTTTCTAACACGTTTTGGACGCTGTGCTCCATATTGTAGCTTAAAATTGGAGAGGTTTCTTCATTCATAGCATAAATTGGTGTCTCTACCATCTGCCGGATGCTTGATACAATTGTCATCACTGATATATAAACATCTCCTCCGATACCTGACAGCACACTGTTGCAACATATTGTTACTAAACTATTTGTCAGCTGCATAATAAATCCTGCACTACCAAGACTCACGATATTTTTTGCATCTGCTCCACATACTTTCCATTCTGCCTTGGAGAGCATTCGAACTTTTAGCTCCGATTTCTTTCTTAAAAAATAAAATACATATGCTGCTGATAAAGTCTGTGAAATAATCGTTGCAATTGCAGCTCCTTCTATTCCTAAACGCAATCCAAATATAAATAGTGTCTGCTGATTAAGCAGCTATCTGTAACTTCCAACTCTTACATCTGTTCCGGTCATGCCAGAATCGGAACAGATGCAAAAGAGCACAAAGTATTCGCCTCTGAATCCTGAACAGATTCGTCACGAATACAGATAATGCGATAGATGTCAACTGCGTTTCTTCCAGTTTTGTGGTAATGCAGCTCATACCATAACAGCGTTTGCTCAGGCTGAAGGTGCGCTCCACTTCGATTCTATCGGTATTATCCTGATACTCTTGTTTTTTATCAACTTTTGCTGTGGCGCTTGGTCTGCCCAGCTTTGGACCTGATAACCGGATCCCATGCTCTTTGCAATAACTCCTGTTTTCCCTGGTCCGGTATATCTGATCTGCCAGGACACGTTCTGGATAATAACCGGTACGCTCTTTGAAGCGTTCTATTGCTTCAATCAGGCAGGTGCTCTCGTTGTATGCCTCGAAAGATATTTTTTCGAGGCGCCCATAACCTTCGCTGTCAAGACTGAGATCAAATTTTGCGCCAAATTCAACAGGTGCTTTGACCTTCCCTCTGACAATCGGCCGAAGCCATGGCTGCGAAATGCTTACAATGCGATGCTCTACAGAATGGATTCTGTTATCATACATATACTGTTGCTGTTCATACAGCCTGATGATGGTAAGATATAGGCCGATATCCTTACCTGTCATGGCGTATCCATCACTCATGAACTGTTCCAGATAGCCAAGATCTCTTTTCACGTAGCCAAGCTGTCTGCGGAGTGCGCTGCGGATTTTCTTTGCCGTGTGCTTTCTGCTCTTGGCAAATGCAAGATACTCTTTTCTGGCACGTTTGCGGTATCTTCTTGGCAACTTAAGACCATAACATTTACAAAAACAGTAAATCATGTTTTCCAGCTTTTCTCTTGCTTCGTTCAAAAGCGAGATGTCCTGCGGATAACGTATGTTTGCAGGTGCGCAGGTTGCATCAAGTGTCAGAGTCCCTTTGTTTGTATCTTCTTTTGCAGTACCATCATCACCGGATTTTCCTACGGATGGAGGAGTATGGTCATCTTTGTCATCCTCCTTGTGAGCAAGAAGATACTCATTTACTTCCATCAGCATATCTGCTGAAATGCGTTTACGGAAAAGAACCAGTGTACTTGCATCAAACGGAGCTTCTTCCCGAAAACCGGGAAGCCCGATAAAGTATTGCAGATACGGATTCTCAGCGATCTGTTCCACAAGCTCACGGTCGGAAAATTGGAACTTGGTCTGGATGATCAGGGCTCCTAATGCCATGCGAAGAGGCTTGGCAACATTACCCGTATCACTTGGAAACAGCTTGGCATATTTTACTTCGAATTCATCCCATGGGATTCGGTCAGCCAGTCTGACCCAGCGGTT